>Ga0315278_10000556_pt1 | contig 33043 bp, 27 predicted proteins | sample YL17G06_0_MG_FD_203880 | JGI IMG/M metagenome (GOLD analysis project Ga0315278, IMG submission 203880) | Sediment microbial communities from Yellowstone Lake, YNP, Wyoming, USA - YL17G06_0 | ecosystem: Environmental > Aquatic > Freshwater > Lake > Sediment | place: USA: Wyoming | collected... | reverse complement strand
CCCTTGGATATATACCAAGGCATCCTGCCACACGTTTACGATCGTCACAATCTCTGTATCATTCTTCATACACAGACTTATTCACACCTGTTGATAACCTAGTTCTTCGTACGGGCTTCCCCTCACAAAACTGAGTATTATCAGACTTAGAAGGGGACCAGGGTAATAACCTTATTTCAATCACTACAAGTTATAGACTCTGCATGCAGTGGTTACTCAGAGTCAATCCCCAACTCTCTCCACATGGACAGAACTATAGGGAGCCTGAAAATTCAACTACTTAACCTTCATTCACAATATCCACAAAGCCTACTCTTACTCCTACTACTACGACTATCTCTTTCATCTACATAATACTTTAAGAGAAGAGCTGGTATTAAACCTATAGAACAACGATGTGTTCTGATGAAAAAATCTTCTCGACAAGATCGTCATATGTCATCGTCGGATGCGAAGAATCAACAGCCATTCCCTCAATAGCAACTACAAATCCCTTCACAGGGGAAGGGATTATGGATGCTGCCTTCTCAAGAAAGATGATATCCAAATCTGCATCGCCAGCTCGAAAGAGCGATGACGCGATACGGTCAGGGTGTTGTCGAAGAAGATAAAGCGTCGTACCCATACAACACCGAGATTTCTTAAAAAACGAGACTTCTATCAACTTTTCGAATCAATTGTCTAATTTCATCTGCTGTTCGAGGCGTCACAGAAAAATTATCAGACCAGGCATCCATTATTGTCTCTGGCTCGACGATAAACGGGACAGACAAGTGTTTGAAAGAGGGAAGATATTTTTCAAGAATATCGACGTCGACAATCTCTTCTGTGTCCTTCATTAGGAGAAGGGGGGCGCGTCCCAGGAGGATGACGGTCGTCTCATGGTCCCCAGCACAAAGCCCCAGGGCTATACGAAGTGCTTCAACGGGACGAGCTGTCACATAAGGATCTTCTGAAATCACGACCGCAATCCGTTTCGACATAAAGAATCCACCGAATTGACGACAACGTCTTAAGTAAACGCGAGAAAACGATCGCAACCATCAATAATTCCTGACAGCACGACCAACCCAGACAAAGAGACCCTCGAATCGACAATGTCTATTGGAACACCATACTGCTGACAGCCATAGGCGCAGACAGACATCTTCACCCCAGCATCGATCAGTTTAAGATAGCGCTGATCCGTCACCATCTTCACCCCTTCATCAATGAGATAGAGATAGACATCGATTCCTCGGCGTAAGGCAGCCTGAGCCAGTAGGACGACGGTCTCAACGCTGGGATGAGAAGGGGCTGTGGATAACAAGAGACCTAGCTTGCGAGCCGCCATAATAATATAGTAAAGATGTCAATACAATCAACTGCTTATGAATTAACTCCTGGGCGAGACTACGAGGTTTTCAATATAAAGTCAATATCAAAAACATGGACTTTTACCGGGTGAGAATACGAGAGTGGAGGAGAGAGGCGAGTCCTACCAGAGGGAGTTCTTCTTGTACCTTTGACTCGAGGTTACGGAGAATGACGAAGCCACGACCTGCCTCATCATCACCCAGAAGAATGGCATAACGGCACTTTGATCGATCAGCTTGGCGAAGATGGGCCTTGAGCGTGGAGGCGCGATAGTCACATTGGGCCGAAAGTCCAACTCTGCGGAGTTCATCGAGAAGTACGAGCCCAAACTTACTCCCCTCCTCTCCGAAGGCCGCGACATAATAGAAAGAGTCGTGTGACGAGGATGCTGCTGTCCCCGGGAGCATCAACGACACACGCTCAAGCCCGACCGCAAATCCTACAGCCGGAACTGAGGGACCGCCGAGCGTTTCCACTAAGCCGTCGTAACGGCCACCGGCGCCTACGGCGTTCTGAGCTCCCAAATGAGTCGATGTAATTTCAAAACTCGTCAAACAATAGTAGTCGAGCCCCCGCACCAAACGAGGATTGAGCCGATAAGGGATCTCGATGGCCGCGAGACCAGTCAGGACCTGATCGAAATGGGTACGAGCTTCAGGAGAGAGATGGTCGGTCAGCTTGGGAGCCGACTCGGTCGCAGCTCGACAGTCTGGCACCTTGCAATCCAGCACCCGTAAGGGATTTGTCTCCATGCGGCGCCGGCAGTTGGCACAGAGATGGGATTCCTGCTGTGAGAGGAAGGCAAGCAGGATGGGTTTGTAGGCAACTCGGTCGCCGGAACTTCCCAGGCTATTGATCTCCAGCGTCAGGTCCGGCAGGGACAGATCCGACAGCAGACGCCACAGCAGCGCGATAGCCTCGACGTCTGCGCGGGGATCCGACGTACCGAACGACTCCACCCCGAATTGATGGAACTGCCGAAGGCGGCCTGCCTGCGGACGCTCATGGCGGAACATCGGCCCGATGTAGAAATACTTTTGTGGGAGTGGATCGGCCGCCCGATTATGCTCGATAAAGGCGCGGACCGTGCCGGCCGTGCCTTCCGGGCGCAGGGTCAGCGAGGTTCCGTCCCGGTCAGGAAAGGTGTACATCTCCTTCTCGACAATGTCCGTTGTCGTGCCGATACTCCGGGCAAAGAGAGCGGTAAACTCGAAGATGGGGATGCGGATCTCCTGATATCCGTAACAGAGCGCCCAGCGCCTCGCCGCATCCTCAATGAAACGCCACCGAGGCGTCTCCTCTGGAAGGATATCTTTAACGCCCTTAATGCCCTTAATCATGTCCATATTCAGCGACCATCGCGAAAGATTCGGGACTATAGCGACGGGTTGTAGGCAAGTCAACGCAAGCAGGAGGCCTTGCCTTGTCGGCTACGACAGGTCGACCATCAGATCAGGAATGTTCCTTCGCTCACGTTTCATGAACGGCGCGTGAGGAGAGACCATGTTGTCTTCTTGCGTCGATTGATTCGCGGGCGTATAGTTCGCGGCCTAGATTGCTGTCAGGGGATGTTTCATGAGCATAGATCAGCCGACCCGCCGCGTCATCGCGCTCGCACCGATGCCGCCGGAGAAATCCGCCTACGCCTTGGCCCGTTACAGCCGCTCGCCCGACTCAATCGAGAGCAGCCTCCGCTGGGTACATGGCCATTCGTCTGAAAAATTTTGGGATCAATTCTATTTCGACTACGGCCATGCCTCGATCGCCGATTTAGGCCATGTCATCATCTGTTTCGAGGACATCTCTGAGCTCGCCGCCATTCGACTCGAAGACGAGCCCTTGTGGGATGGCCAGGCGAAATCGAGCCGGTATCAGAATTTTGCGTCCGGCGCGTGGTTCGTGCCGGATTCCATTCGAGGGACGGAGACAGAGGGTACCTACCAGGGCATTCTCCGCAGCCTCGCCGAAATCTATCGACTCTTACACCAACCCCTGACCCAATTTATTTCAGAGCGTGAGCCGCGTCCCGAGTCGATGAAACCGGCCGATTACCAACGGACAATTGCTGCACGCGCCTTCGACGTGACTCGTTACCTCCTACCCCTCGCGGCCAGGACGAACGTCGGCCAAGTCGTCAGCATCAGGACGTTGGAGAAACAAATCGCCAGACTGTTGTCGTCGCAACTACCCGAATTGCGTTCGATCGGGGACGAACTGAAGGATGCCTGCCAACAGTCGCCCGTAAACCTCTGGGGCGAACTCTGCGGTCAGCCAGCCGTGCAGGAGCCTCTCGCGCCGACACTCGCCCGCCATGCCAAGGCGAACGACTATCAGGCCTCAGTCTACCAGGACCTGGCCAAGTATGCGAAGGACGCGCTCCGGGGAACCGGATTGGATCAACCGGCCTCCTGGGGCGAACCGGAACCGGTGGACCTCATCGAGCCCCACGATCCAATAGACGAAATCGTTACCACCTTGCTCTACCGCGTCTCCCATGCGCCCTATCGAAGCCTCCTCGCGGTCGTCCGCACCTGGACGGAGAAGCAAAAACAGGAGGCCATCGACGTGGCGATGAGCACACGTGGTCCCTACGACGAACTCATCAAAGAGTTCCGCAGCGGCTATGCCTTTACCTTCGACGTGTTGATGGATATCGGAGGCTGGCGCGACATGCATCGGCACCGGCGTTGTCAGCAGATTCAACAGAACTTTACGACGATGCACGGCTATGAAGTCCCACCGCCGCTGGTGCAGGCAGGATTGGATCAAGAGTATCGGCAGGCGATGGATGCGGTCCGTTCGGACATCGAGCAGCTCAAGAAAACCAGCGCGGAGGGGTCGCTCTATGCCACGCCGTTCGGCTTCAAAGTGCGGTGCCTCTTCAAGATGGACTATGCCGAAGCCGAGTACATCGCGCGAATCCGTTCCGGCGTAAAAGGTCACTGGTCGTACCGGACCATCGCCTGGTTGATGAAGCAAAAAATCGCGGCGCGCTATCCTGCACTCGGGGATCGCATGCAGGCGACCTCGCCGAACATTGAAGACACCCTCACCAGATAGTTCATACGATCACCCTGATGACCGACTACCAAGCACAATGTGAAACGACTTTGCTGGCAGGCCAATGGGATCAGGCATTGCAGGCTGCCCTGGCCTGGGCTCGCCATCCCGCTACCGGCACAGACCGAGATCCTCGACCCCATTTCGCCCTGAACGTCATCTACCTGCTCCGCGGGGAGTTCGCCGAAGCCTGGAACACTCACCCGAAGTGTCTGCAGGAACCAGAAGACATTGTCCGGGTCAAAGACTGGATCGAAGAATTCGGCGCGCGCCACTCGGAGCAGGCCAACGCACATCTCGTGATGGGCCTGTTCCTGGCCCAGTCAGGCCAATCCGAACAGTCGATCGCATCCTACAAGGAATCGATCAAGCTCGCACCACAGTCCGCCTACCCTCACTATTTTCTCGCGCAGATTCATGAGCGGGCCGACCATCTTGAAATGGCCATCAAGGAATACCGCGAAGCCGTCCGACTGGATCCCTCCTATGTGCCGGCGCGGACCAACCTGGGCGTGGCTTACCAAGAACAGGGCCGGTTGGAGATGGCGATCCCCCAATATCGCGAAGTGATCAAGCTGTACCCCACCGACTCGGTGGCTCACGCCAACCTCGCCTGCGCGCTCGCCGAGCAGGGCAAGTTCGAGCCGGCCTTGCAGTCCTACAAGGAAGCCTTGCGCTTGAGCCCTAAGGACGCGGCCGTGCATTTCGCGCTGGGCAACCACTACGAAACGAGGGGCCGCCTGGATCTGGCACAGAAAGAATATGACGCAGCCCTCATCGCCGATCCGAACTTCGGTCCGGCGCACGCGGCGATCGGCTGGATGGCGCTGGGTAGACAGCACATGCAGGCCGCCTACGAAGCCTTCAATCGCGCCCTCAAGGCCAACGATCAAGACCCTCGGGCCTACCACGGCATTGCCGAATACTATTCCCAAAAGGGAAAGCGGGAGAGCGCACTGGACAACTTTGCCAAGGCGCTCAAGTTCTACAAAGATCCCGAAAAGAAAAACGCGATTCTGAATCAGCTCTTCCAGGAAGGCCAGATGGCGGACTAGCAGGAATGCTGAAAAAGCCTGCCAGCAGGAGGGGGATGACCCGGTGAGTCCCCTGTGCTCGCGCAACGCGCGCCCTCAGAAGGGCCTCGGCAGATTCCACGCATTCCTGGGGAAATAAGCGACAGCGTTACCAAGACTAGCTGGCCTAAACTTCCCCACGTCCGTAGCGGTAGTTCGACGACACGATGATATAGCCCTTGGGAAGCCAGTGCGCGACCTTGTTCGAGACGAAGCCAGACGCTGCTTTGTCACCGATCATCCATGCACCCCCATGCACCATCAAGATGACCGGAGCCCCCTTGGCCTGGGCGGGGGATATACACATCCAGGCGTTGCTGAGGATCGTCGCCGTAGGGGACGTCGCGTTCGAGCCGCGCGTTCGGCGGGAGGCATACGCCGGTCGTTGACTGCTCGCCGGGATCCATCTCTTCGGCACCCTCAGCCTGTGCTGCAGTGCGACGACTTTCGAGTCGCTCCTTGATCCTCTCACGAAGTGGTCCGCCACATGCCGAGGTGAAACTTCCCAACAAACCCGCAAGCAACACCATTGTAGGGTGTGGAGGCTCAAAAATTTATCCAGCGAGGCCGCAAGCAGTTTGGATACAGGGGAGAGTTCGTGGGGGACGGTGAAGAGGATTCTACGAGTACGCTTCACGAATAACGAGAGACAAGATCTACAGCTCTCTAATTGCACCCTGAAGAACGGTGATCTGCGTCACCGGATCACCGGAGGATTTCAGCTCTGTGCGGATTTGATCTTTGAGGTAGGAGGAGTATCCGACGCGGTCGACCAAGAGGTCGAGAAACCGTTCGACTGGGAGGAGGCTCTGGGCCTTGAGTTCTTCCACGGTCTCGTCGCTGACGGGTACGTAGCTGCTCCCCATGTGGAACACCACATTGTAGTAGCGGTCTTTCCCGATGCGCTCGAACCGTAAACCCTTCATCCTCACCTCCCCCGACCAGTCATCGAAGAGCGTCATTTTAGACAAACAGACCCTGGAAGACAAGGGCGGAGCGAACCGGCCGAGGTCTACACCTCCGGTAGGTTTCTGGAAGCAGATCGGGCCCGTTGCGCTACTTTTTGGGGGTCTTACCGAAATACTCCTGCCGGCTGACCGCCACGTCGGTGACGAACATAACCCCGGAGTGCCGATCGAACAGCGGCCGTAATCCCGCCAGGATGGGCTCCACTTTTTCTTCCGGGACGACCGTCATGATGATCTCGAGGCTCTCCTGCTCGCTGAACATGAAATGGGCTTCCCGCACGCCACTATGCCCTTTGCCCGACACATTGCCGATGATCGTGTAGCCGGTCGCTTTAACCCGGTCCAACAGGTCCGTCACAAACGCCCGGTGTTCTCCCGCCACGATCACACGTATTTCCTTCATCGGATGCAATGTCAACCCGCCCACAGGTCAGCTCCTTCCTTGGTGAATAATCCCGCGAAAACTCCAAAATTCAAAAACCGGTTTCTGTGTCGACTTTGGCCCACTCGCCGGTCGGGCGATATCGATAAAAGACTCCGTCTTCCGGTTCCAGTGCGACCAGGTGAACCCACTCGTTGTGAAAAAAATGCTGCAACACCTCATGGCGTCCGATCAGCCTCACGATCCGTTCGCGAGGCGCTTCGATCACGGACAGGAGCCGCATCGGCTCATGGTACGGCACGGCGCCGTTCATAACGGTCTGCAGGGCGAGCCCGAGCCGGAGATCGCTCCAGGGGCCGGACATGATGCCGAAGCGCCCTACGACGTTATGGTAGATCTTACTTCCGCTGCCATACACGTCATTATCTACGGTTGAAAAATAATGTTCCATGTTGATCCACTGAGCCACAACTTGCGGTCCTGTCATGAGGACCTCGAGCATGCGGCTGTTCGGATCGTCCCGATAGTCATACGATTGGAGAAAGACGCGCCCTTCCAGATCGATCCCTTTGGTCAGGTCCCGTCGCCCGATGACGATGGACGTATTGCCGGATAATCCCCACTCCGGTCTCACTTGGCTCCAGTCCACGCTTCGCCGGCGCACATGAGCAACCGCGTCCGGAGCCGGCAGCTGTTCGGTGAGTTCGGGAAAGCGGGTGCAGCGTTCCGGACTCGTGAGCCGCGAGGCTTCGTTGAGGTCTTGAGTCAGCCGCGCGATGTCCGCCCGGTGGGTCGGCGGCGCATCCTCCAAATCGAACAGCCGGACCTCATCGGTGGCAGTGTTCACCTGGCCGGCCAGGAAGTGTGTATCGGATGGAATGACGAGGCCCTTCTTTGCCAGGCGCTCCCGCACTTTTTGATTGTTCGCCATCATGGCAAGCACGCGCGCGTTCGGTTTGCCTTCGTTGCCTCCACAGGCTCCGCAGTCCAACGCGGATTCGAACGGATTATTTTCCGATGTACTGCCGTGCGCGCAGATCAGGACGAGGCGCGCCAGATTGTGCGTGAGCCCCATCATCCGCAAGGCGGTGTCCACGGTCAGGACCTGTTCCTCGATCGTAAAGCCGGTGCGTGTGATCCGTTCCTTCTGCCGGGATGCCGACCGCTGATTGATATCGTAGCGCTGGCGCAAAGTCGTCACGAAGGTGTTGAGCGCCTCCGTCGACAGCCCGGCCTGGGTCGCGGCTGACAGGAGCGCCGCATTCGGCTCCCCGTCTGCGCTTAGCGCCCGTTGCCGCAGGGCCTCGACGAGGGCTGGCGTGATCTGCGAACTGCGCAGGCCGGTGCGCTCTTGTAGAGCCTGTCGGACGGTCGCCTGTTGCTCGGCCGCCAGCATTTCAGTCGTGTCGGCCGGGGTCATTTTATCGACGGTGAGGGTCGTGGCGATCGACGGAACGAAAAGGCGCTGCAGCCAGTCGGTCCAGCGCCGGTAGAGCGAGGGCAGCAAGGTCTTCGCGAAGATCGGGAGGCCATAAAACCATCCCAACGATTCCACCATGACGTAGGGGGTCACCACGTTTTCTTTCAGATCGTGCAGCAGCGTATGACCCGCATGGACCATCCTGGTCCGAGCCTCATGTTTCGAGACGACGTGATCGAGATAACTGCGGGGGATTTCGCGCACCTCGTTCTTCGCGCGCATGATGACGGGGAACTGTTCCGTGTCATGTTTCTTGCCCCAGGCGCGATAGCGAATGAAGGCGGCAAAGAAGCCGGCGAATCCGTAGGTCTCGTTCGCGCCGGTGGATTCGAGATGCCGCCGGAACGGTTCGGAGCGGATATCGATGCAGAAGACCGATTGCGAGTGGGGCCGTCCGAGTCCCGGTTCGAGGCCGGATGGGGGCTGAGCGACTGGTGATCGGGCGAGCGCTCCGAGGAGTCGTTCCTGATAGCCGGCTTCGAAGGCCTTGAGCCAGACCGGTCCATGGTCCGACTCAGGGAAGGCCTTCATCCATTCGACGAGGCGGACGAGTTCGTCCGGCGTCGTGGTCAGCAGCGTGGTCGGATCGAGCTGCAGCGCCAGCGCGAGGGATCGCAATTGCTTGGCGGCGCCATGACGGGCGACGCGGAGCTGGCGGGGCGCTACGTCCGACCGGTAGCGCTCGAACAATCCATCCCAGCCTTGTGTGTTCTGATGCCGCAGCCGGTCGACTTCCTCCGCATAGATTGCGGGAAGCCGGCCGGCGACCCGTTCCCGACGCAGAAAATACTCCTTGGAACGGCATCGCAAATAGTCAGTCACGGCCTGGTACGTTCCATCGATGCCGAGTTCCTCCCGGCAGGCTTGCTGAACCAGCTCACGCACATACCAGAGACGGATCGCGAGATACTTGACCACACCGACTGGATAGGCCCGCTGCCATTCGTAGTCTCGTTCTTCCGCTCGCCACTTGATGAAACCGGCCCATCCCGGCAGTGCCGTGAGTTGCAAGGAGAGATAATCCTGCCTGAGGGCTGCCGGAATGCCGAGCGCGTCAAGGCTCTCCAGCAGGGCATCTTCGGGATATTCGGGCAGGCGGGAGATCTTCCCTCTGCTGTCGGAGATGCCGACGGGTGACCACTCGCGAGCCGCGAGGGCTTTCCAGGCGAGATACAGGCCCTGCTCCCGTCCGGGCATGGGCCAGGTGGCATGTCCTTCGTCCAGGAAGGCCTCGCACCACTTGATCAGCTCGCGGTTGATCTGGTCGACGATGGTGGTGCCCAGCGCCTGATCGCACCAATGCGAGAGCGTCATCCATTGGCCGAGTGATGCCTGGTTACAGTGGACCAGGCCGCGTACGCGCTCATCCACATCCGGGTTGGGCAGCACCGTTTCCAAACGGTCGGCGATCGAGACATCCAGTTGGTGGTAGGGATCGTGCTCCCATCGCGCATCCAACGGTTCCTCGACCGGCGTGCAGAGGCCTTCCGCGAGACAGGCGCGGAGCACTTCGCCATGTGAGACGCGATGCAATCCGATGGTCGCGTATTCGTCGCGCGCCAGCGGCGCGACCGCGGCCTCCACATGCCGGTGCTGAATCCGGCCTGATCGGAGATAGGTGCGATAGAGCTCGCTGGGGAGATAGCCGTTCCCCCCAAGGAACTGTTTCCCCCGCCTGACGGTTTCTTCGAAGGGGAGATATTCGAGGCTATGGAGCGGATTGTGATGCACGAAGTTCCGCATCGGCCAATATTGAGCGATGACCTCGCCCGCGAGGCGGATCACGCCCCGGAGCTCCATGCGTCTGGTTTCAATATCGATTGATTGGTCTATCGATTCCATGAGACGGATTCCGCTGTGGCTCTGGCGCCGGTCGGTTGCGACGCCCCAACGAACAGGTTGATCGGCGCGAGGCCCAGGGCGAACGTGATCACCACCACCATTACAAGTGAGGCGAATTCGGACTGGTGCACATCCTCATAGCGGAGATCCGGGCGTTTGCGGCCGAAGAGCAGCCGTTGCACCAGATCGAGGATGTACCAGGACGCAGCCAGCCAGGCGATGGCGACGACGAGCGGGGCCACTGAGACGGTCAGCGACGAGGTCAATAATAATCCTATGAGACCGGCGAAGACGCCGAAGGGAGGCAGCCCCATCGCGGCCAAGGCCAGGAGAGAAGTCAACACAGCGAACTGTGGCATCGGCGCAGCCAGTCCGGTGATGGCTCGCGGATCCACATCGTCTCCGTAGCGTGTCCGGATCACCTGCCAGGCGAGCAGGAGTCCACCAGTCACGAGCGCCACGCTGCCCAGGAAGACCGCAGCTTGCGGTCTGACGGTTCGCGCTGCTGCCACAAACCACCAGAGGACGGAGAAGAAGGACAGGCTGCCATAGGCCAGGAGCAAGCGCACACGCGACTGGGCCAGTGCTTTGATCGCCCCGTAGAGAGCTCCCGATAAGGCCAACACGATCACCACTGAGACCATGGTGTCCGAGAGTGTCGGGAGTACCGTCACCATCCGATGCAGCCCGATTGCGGGGAGCAAGAGCACGGTGAACGAAGGCAGGCTTCCGGGCAATCGCGTGAGCGCCGCCACGTAGCCATAGTGGAACGGGACCAGCGGCACCAGGATGACACAGGCTAGCAGCGAGGGGATGGCCGAGCCTGTCATTGCCGCGATCCCCGCGCACAGCGTCCCAAGTCCGTAGGTGCCGATTCCCAACCACGAGGGCCCCCAGAACGGATCGTGATGCCAGTAGAGGAGGAACGTGATAAGCGCGAGGAGTAGCGTGAGCGCGATCGGGCCGATGGGGGATGGGAGCGTGAGAATACCCAGGCCCATACACAAGCACACCAGGGTTATGACCCAGGCCAGGCGATGTTCCTCGTGAGCCGGCTGTCCCAGCAGCGACACACAGGCGGCCAGCGGGAGGAGCAGGACGAAGAGGAGTCCCTCTGTGGTTCCCGTGAGCTTGAGGAAGCTCACGAGCACAGCGAGCAGGCTAACCAGGGTGACGGTGACCGACCAGACCTTCAGCTTCTCCGGCTGAGACCAGACCACGAAGCCCAGCAGGGCGCCCAATAGGGGGACTGCGGCCACGAGCCAGGGGATGAGTATCGGGTCGATCATTCCGTCCACCTCGCATCACGCTTATCGACTCGGTGGACGATGCGCATCACCGATCTTCCCAGCGCCTGGTAGAGCTCATCCATGTAGAGCCGGTTCATGAATATGACATACAAGCGAAAGCGGAGCCCCTCGACCCATCCCGGGACCCACATCATCCGGCCGTGGCCATGGGCCCGCATGTATAGATAGCCCCAACTGACTACCGTCAGAATTGTGGCCATCACGACCATACTGTCGAAGAGCCAGTTCGGCAGGTCTGCCGCTTGGAAGTATGATGCGACCTCGTCCGGATTCGGATAGAGGAAGACGGTGAAGGATTCGACGGCGAACAGATAGACGAAGACGACGAAGAGTAGGGTCAGCAGCATCGCCGATGAGACCTTCCAGGAGGCGATCGCGCGTAACCGTGTGAGCGTCAAGATCGCCTGCGACGACGTGATCCAAATAAAGAAGAGAAAGATCACGGTCCCCTGCGATTCGAGCAGGGGGATGCGGAGCACGCCGTGCGTCGCTAGGAGAATCAGGAGCGGAATCAACAGCGTAGTGATGAATCCCGTCGACCAGGTCAGGGGAGAGAATTCCTTTTCTTCCTCGCGCGGGTCCGCATGGGGGGATTCCGGATCCTGGCGGGCCTTGTGAATCACGTTTCCGCAATTTAAGAACACGGTGGCCTTGAAGAGGCCATGCGCGATCAGATGGAAGACCGCCAGCGAGAAGGCGCCCAGGCCGCATTCCATAATCATGTAGCCCATCTGCCCGATCGTCGAGAACCCCAGCGTCTTTTTAATGTCGTTCTGCGCCAGCATCATGGTGGCGCCCAGGATCGCGGTCAGCGTGCCCACCACAAAGGCGACGTGCAATGTCGTCGAACTCAGCCCGAACAGTGGCGCCAGTCGGTTGATCAGGAAGCCGCCCGCATTGATGATGCCGGCGTGGAGCAACGCATGCACCGGCGTCGGGGCATAGAGCGACCGGGGGAGCCAGATATGCAGCGGAAACTGCGCCGACTTGCTCATGCCGCCGATGAACAGCAGCAGCGTCACGGCCGTCGGACCGCTGATCTCAAACCCCGGCCATGGGGACAATGTGACAGGTGTCTCGGCGGCCTTGGCAAAGAGGGCCTGGAACTCGAACGTCCCATACAATTGATAGGCGAGCACGATGCCCGAGAGAAATGCGATATCGCCGACCCGTAGCAGGGTAAACGTCCTGAACGCGCCGTCGAGCGTCGCCGCATGGGCATGGTTGTGGGCGAGGAGATAGAGCATGAAGCTCAAGACCTGCCAGAACAGGAACAGCATCATCAAATTCGCGCTGGACACCATGCACAGCAATACGCTGGTTGTGAAGCCGATGAGGGTCAGATATCGCCGATCGTGAGGGTCCTGATACATGTAGCCGATCGAATAGGTGTAGATGATGGTCCCGACGCCTGAGATCAAGACCACCATGACGGCGCTCAAGCGATCGACATAGAATCCGATGGGGAAGGCCAGCGTCGCCGGGGATACTGGATCGTAGAACCGGACGGTGATGGGTCCCTGTGTGGCGACCCACCAGAGCGTCACGATGGCGCCTAGAAAGGCCGCGCCGATGGGATAGGCCGCGATTTTGGCACGCTGTTGCCGAGAGGCCTCATCGCCCACCAGGACGATAAGCGCTGCGAGGAGCGGGAGTAGTGGAACAAGGATGACAGCAAACACCGGCACCTCAAGACGTTCTCGTCAGGACCTCTAGAAAGCACGAAAGCCAACCAGTCTCCCTCCCCACGTTTCTCGAGGTGAATCTGGTTGGCCTGTACTGCGACCGGCCTCCCTCGCGAATTGCCGGTTGCCCTACGGCCTATATATACGACATCAGCGTCCCACCTGGCCTCGAGGCATCTTGGCACAGGCGACATCGCCATAGACGAAAATCAGGCCACATCAATAATACGCTTCACGCACCGGCGTCAAGGACCGGAGGAGGAATTGGTTCCCTCAGCCAACAGGCAATAGCCCGAAAGCCCTAGCGTGCGAACTCGGTTGGGCATAAGGCTTACGTTTGCGCTTGTTCGAGCCGGCACGTACTCCTATAATCTAATCCGCACCAGGTCGAGTCACAGGCCAGCAGCGCTCGATCTTCATCAGATAGGGCACTACGTGGAAAACGCCATTCGCAACGCCATCATCAAGTTCGAGCAGGAATTCATGGGACGCGGCCCCGATGAGGTGCGCGCGTATGTCGTGCGGGATCTGGTCGTGGTCCGGCTCAAGGGGGTGTTGACGCCGGCCGAACGTCAGTTGGCTAAGACGGTGGAAGGTATCGATATGGTGAAGCGATTGCGGCAGAATTTGATTGCGCAGGGCCGCGACAAACTCTGTGAGCAAGTGAGCGAGATCACCGGCGCCAAAACGCTTGCGCTCTTTACGGACATCGACGTCCAGCTCAGTGAACGGGTCTTTGTGTTTACGGTGGACCGCGAGATCCAGAACGGCCTTCGATAGGGGTTTCGTACGATGGAAAAACTGGTTAGAGGATTCCTGAAGTTTAGGACAGAGGTATTCGGCAAGAAGAAAGAACTATTTACCAGGCTTTCCGAAAACCAGGCTCCTCGAGCGCTCTTCATTACGTGTTCCGATTCACGAGTCGACCCCACCCTCCTCACACAGACCGATCCCGGCGAGCTCTTTATTCTCAGAAACGCTGGCAACATGGTGCCGCCATACGGTTCGATGCAAGGCGGCAGCACGGCCACGATCGAATACGCGATGGCGGTCTTGAAGGTTCCCCACATCATCGTGTGTGGCCATACCGATTGTGCCGTCATGAAGGCACTGCTGAATCCGGAAGTGGTCTCCGACCTGCCTGCGTTCAGGGAATGGGTCGGGCAGGCTGAAACGACCCGCCGCTTGATGCACGAGCACTTTACCGATCTGGAGGGCGACGATCGCCTGATCAAGACGACCCAGGAAAACGTCCGATCCCAGCTCGACCATCTTCGCACCCACCCGTCCGTCGCCCTGCTTCTGCGCCAGAAGAAGGTCGATCTCCATGGCTGGGTCTATTCCATTTCGAGCGGCGAGGTGTGGGTCTACGACTTCGACTCCGAGCAATTCGCCTCTCTGTTGGATGAGACCTATCCCCGCTTGAAAACGTCGAGTTAGTCCTGCCATGCTCTATCCATGAGCAGACGCCAGTTGGAAACACTTTTGTTCGACAATACCTATGCCCGCCTGCCTGAGGCGCTCTACGCTAAGTTGAATCCCACTCCATTTACAGAACCGCCTTATCTCATTAGTTTCAATCACGCGGCAGCTGAACTGATCGATCTGGACCCGGAGCAAGCGAAGCGACCGGAGTTTTCCGGCGTCTTTGGCGGGAGCATGCTGGCCCCGGGGATGGAGCCGTTGGCGATGCTCTATTCCGGCCATCAGTTCGGGGTCTATGTCCCGCAGCTGGGAGACGGGCGCGCGATTCTCCTGGGAGAAGTGCGGAACGAACGGGGCGAGAAGTGGGATCTACAATTAAAAGGGGCGGGGCTTACGCCGTTCTCACGGGAGGGAGATGGCCGCGCGGTTCTGCGTTCGACCATTCGGGAGTATCTCTGCAGCGAAACGATGCATGGCCTGGGGATTCCGACAACCCGGGCGCTCTGTCTTGTTGGGAGCGATCACCAGGTCTATCGTGAGCAGGTCGAAACCGGCGCGATGCTCGTACGGATGGCACCGTCCCATGTGCGCTTCGGCACCTTTGAGATCTTCTATTACCGTAAACAGCATGAGCAGCTCAAAATCCTCGCTGATTATGTCATCGCGAACCACTTTCCCCACTTGGCGGAGGCCTCGGACAAGTACGCGCGATTCTTCTCCGAGGTCGTCGAACGGACGGCGGGGCTGATCGCGCAATGGCAGGCCGTCGGCTGGGCGCACGGGGTCATGAATACGGACAACATGTCGATCCATGGCATCACCCTCGACTATGGTCCGTTCGGGTTCATGGACGACTACGACCCAGGTTTCATCTGCAACCACTCCGACCACAACGGCCGCTATGCCTTCAATCAACAGCCCTACATTGGCCTCTGGAACCTCAGCTGCCTGGCTCAGGCGCTCCTTCCATTAGCAGAACAGGAAGATCTGAAAGCTTCGCTCGACCGCTACACCCCCCTCTGCGAAGGATGGTACATGGAGTTGATGCGGGCCAAGTGTGGACTCAGTGAAACAAAGGAAGAGGATGCGTCGCTGATCCAAGACTTGCTGGCGCTCATGCACCTGCACCATGTCGATTACACGATCTTCTTTCGTGCGTTGGGCCTGTTTCGGACCGGGGCCTCATCCCTGAATGAGCCGCTCCGCGACTTCTTCTTGGATCGTGAGGCATTCGACCAATGGGCTCGTCGGTACGAGGACCGGTTGCGCGAAGAGGGGAGTCGAGATGAGGACCGCCAGGTCCGCATGAATCGAGTCAATCCCAAGTACGTGCTCCGCAACTATCTGGCGCAGACCGCCATCGAGAAGGCGCAGCAGAAGGACTTTTCGGAAATCGATCGGCTGCTCACCCTCCTGCAGAATCCCTATAGTGATCAGCCTGGCATGGAATGCTACGCGGCAGCACCTCCCAACTGGGGCAAACATCTCTCGGTGAGTTGTAGCTCTTAGCCCGCATTATTCACGAAGACTTCTACTGCAACCGCCGATACGCCGCTACGACAAGCCTGACGGCGGACGGGCTCCCCGCTCAGTGAGTCAACATATTGTTTCAAGTATGCCTCCTTCCCTCGCGGCTCCACACGCCCGTCTCGCGTGGCGTCTCGGCGGTTTCGTCACGAACTCTCGTGAATAATGCGGGCCAGTACAGTCCCACCTTGCGGTCCCCCTCACTGTCTGTTGTACAGTGGCTGCGACAGCCTGGCCCATCTTTTGTGCTAAGAGGGGCTAGTCGAATTTTCGAGCAGCTCATCACAGACAACGGACTCTTCTATGGCAAAAGGACGCAGCGATTCGAAGCTCGCGGTGGCAGGAGCTCTCACGCTGGTGCTGGCCATTGCCGGCGTGTTGCTGGTGAAAGAACCGTTGCGCAGCTCACGGCCAGTTGGCACCGGGCTGGAGATGAACCCGACAACCGGCGAACAGTTGGTCCGCGCGCGGCTCTGGGAAGATCCCGTGGCGGCCGTACAGCGGGGTATAAGAGGGGCCAGATCGACCGGCAAGACTGCCGGATCGGAGTCAACCATCTCGCAACGGCTTGGGCCGCTCAGACAGACGTTGAACGAACGGACCAGGAACGGACAGCGCATTACCGTTCTCCTGGTGACCACGAGCGGGGGCCCCTACGTCGAAGGCACCGAGTCGCGTATCCGCGATCGCTACGCGATCGGCACCGCGCTTGGCGTCGGCTGCTATATTCCGGAGGACGAGGGCCATCTCTCCTTCGTTGAATGGGAACCGCAAGGAGCTGCGCAGGCCCTGCCCTATGAATGGTATCACCTCAGGAAGACACGCGTCTGTGGAGAAGAAGCCTCGCGTGCCTCCGCGGTTCTGGTCGTCTGGCTGCCGGAAGAAGCCCTTAATCGGGGGTTCTTGGCGACCCTGACATCCCTTTCACAAGCCCTGGTGTGCCAGGAGTCGAAACAGAAGAGCGAATGTCTTTTGACCGACGACAAGCGCAAGCTGGTTCGCTTAAACCCCGCAGTGCAACAGGCGGTCACGTTCAAAATCATGGGCCCTCGCGGCTCATCGGCATTTCGCGATCTCTTGCAGGAATCCGGTGAGTTGTATGGCAATTCGCACGAAGGGATCGGCGTCTGGTCGAATGCCGACGGTGCGATCGAGCTGTACTCGCCTTGGACGAGCGCGATGAAAGGGCTGCTTGCTTACGGACTCAAGACAGAGGGCGGCAAAGGTGCCTCTTGCACGACCTATGAGGCTTGCGAACAGGAGTTTCACCGGCGGCTGGCCTATGCGAACGTTCGCCTCGTCTACGATGTCGGCTCGGACGATCGGTTGTTCGGCGCGCTGGTCGAGGAGTTGGAGCGTCGGCAGGTACGGCTCGGCTGGGACGCCGTCATCCTTATCGGCGAATGGGATTCGTTTTACGGGAGGGCCTTGCCCCTCGAGTTCCGCGCCGCGGCTTGTGCGAAAGTGGCCACTTTCCCGGAAGCCGACCTGAAACAGATTCAGGTTCCGGTGGACATCAAGAAATGGTGTCCGACCGTATCGCGCGCCATCGATCTTCAGATTCAACGTCCCGCCGACTACGAATCACTCACCCTCAACGTGTTTCGTTATAGCTATCTTAGCGGACTCGACGGGGAAGTGCCGGGTGACGACGCGGCGAGAACCGCTCGGGCTGCCAAGGCAGCTGCCGGAACGCAGGCCAGCGACGCGACTCGGGACCGTCCGGAAGGAACCAGTCAGCTCGACTACGTGCGGGCGTTGGTGGCGCGCATTCACGATGAAGGGGAAGGCGCAAGGGCGATCGGGATCCTGGGTACCGACCCGTATGATTCGCTGCTCATTATCAAGGCGCTCCGCCCATCGTTTCCCCACGCGATCTTCTTTACCGTCGATCTCGACGCGCGCCATCTCCACCCAAGTGAATACAAATCAACGCGTAACATGGTGATCGCCTCTCCCTTCGGTCTGCAACTAGACGGGGGGCTCCAACGCGACGCCCCGCCTTTTCGCAGCAGCTATCAGACGTCGGCGTACCTGGCTGCCCTCCAAGCGGTCCAATTTGTCGGCTGTCGACTTGACGGCCATCAGCCATCGACGACCGCGTCCTGCACATCGGGCTACCATGTCCTGTTGACGCCAGAAGACCGCATCTATGATGCGGGATCTCACCCCAGGATCTTCGAAGTGGGACGTGACGGCGCGGTGGATTTGAGCCCGGTGGACAAGGAGGGGCTGCGAACGGTCCATCCGCTAAGACCGGATCTCGATCATACGGATGAACAGGGACCATTGAAGCAAGGGGTCGGATTCGACAACACCGTAGTCGCGGCGATACTGGTCGTCGCGCTGCTGGTCGCGACTGTGATTGCCTGGAGTAATCAGCGACTGTGGTTGTGGATGTTGCGGAATCCTCGCCTGCTGCTGGTCATGGCCATCATCGGATTGGCCGCCTTCGCGGCGTTCGTCGCCTTTGGTGGCGCGGCGGCACTGCTGGCCAATCATGACGAAGGGGAGCCATTCTCTTGGGCCGCCGGGGTCAGCGTCTGGCCGAGCGAACTCCTCCGCATCTTCGTCGTGATTCTTTGTCTTTTCCTGCTGGGGAAGGGCGTGCGTGATCTGGCCAAGAACAGCGACTTCATTAGCGCGGACTTTTTGTTCGAGGATGATTCAGGCCACCGCCGATTATCACCCCGGACCTTCTGGACCAACTTGCAGCGGGTCTACCATCCGGCTGCAACCAGGGCGGCGACAACCGTGGATCAGGCCTGGTCTTGGTATCGTGAGGCCGGCACACCGTCGCAGCGAGTGGCGCGGACTATTCTCCTGTTCCTGCTGTATCTCGCCATCATGTGGCCGCTGCAATATTGGGTCTTCAACGAGGAAATGATCCATCCCTGCCGCGGCCGATTGAGTTGCGCCGTCGATTGGGTCATGGCGTTGAGCAGCGTGGGTTTGGTCGTGCTGCTCAATCTGGCGGTGTTCGATGCGGTCATGTTGTGCCGGCGATGGATCGGCTGGTTGGCCGCCTCGACCGGCGGCTGGTCCGATCAGGTTCAAGAAGAATATCTCCGGGACTACGGTCTGGGTCAGGCCCAGAAGGCCGAGTTTGAAAAGCTGAAATACTTGGCCGTGATCGATCTCATCGCCCAGCGGACCGGAGTCGTGAATCGCCTGATTCGCTATCCGTTCATCGCCTTGTTGATCCTGATCGCTGCGCGGAACGACTATTTCGATATTTGGAATTACCCGCTTCTGCTGATTCTCTCCTGGTCATTGAACATCTCGTTGGCATTGATGGGCGCGTTCCTGCTGTACCAGTCGGCCAGCAAGGCGAAAGTCATGATGCTGGCCGGGCTCAGCCGCCAGATGGTCCAAGCCTTTGGAACCGGCAAGGATCACGATATCCGCGTCAAGCAGATTCAGTATGTCATCGACGAAGTGGAAGCCAACGAACAGGGGGCGTTCGTGCCGCTCTACCAGCAGCCGGTAATCGAATCCTCGCTCTACGGCGTTGTCGCATTGCTGCAATATTTGTATATGAGATAAGGGACCGTTCATGCGCGAAGAACAAATAGGTGGTTTGCGGACACGGGTCACAGGCGGCACAGATGGCAAGGGTGGAGGTCGTGGTCCTCTCGTCCTGCTCCTGCATGGCTTCGGCGCACCGGGAGACGATCTCGTTTCGCTGGCCGACGTCCTGAACGTACCGACCGGTACGAGGTTTGTGTTTCCCGAAGGCCCGCTCTCGTTGAGTTTTGGGCCGAGCGATGCCCGCGCCTGGTGGCTGATTGATATGGCGCGCATTGCAGCGGATCGAGCGGCAGGTCGAGTGCGCGATCTCTCACAAGACATTCCCAAAGGCCTCGCCCCAGCGCGCGAGAATATGCTGGCGTTCCTCAAAGAAGTTGAACAAAAATTCGGCGCGGACCGGCGCAAGACGATCCTCGGGGGATTTTCCCAGGGCGCGATGCTTTCTTGTGATCTGATGTTCAGAACGTTGCAGCCCTATGCCGGGCTGATCCAACTGTCCGGAACGCTTTTCGCCAAACAGGAATGGGCACCGCTGCTTCAGAAGCGCAAAGGGCTGCCGGTCTTTCAGAGCCATGGGATGCAGGATGAAGTCCTGCCATACGTGGGGGCAGAAAGGTTGCGAGACACGCTGACTCATGCGGGACTCTTGGTTGAATGGCACAGCTTCCGGGGTGGCCATGAGATTCCAAGACCGGTTCTGCACCGACTGGGGCTGTTCATCACCAAGGCGGTTACTCACACATGAGTGGCCTTCACTCGTTCGAACTCGCAGCAACCGACGGCGCACTGATCCGCGGCGATTGTGCCGAAGGCAAGGACCGACAGATCCTCTTCATCACCGGCTTCCTCTCGAAACGCTGGGGCAATAAGAGCAAGGCACTCGCACAGTGGTGTGAAGAGAAAGGCTGGGGCTTCTGTTGTTATGACGTACGAGGCTTTGGGGATTCGGAAGGCAGGTTTACCGACTACACGCTCTCCGATTGGATCACCGACGCGCGAGCGGTAATCGAGCTCATCAAGAGTGGTCCGCCGATCACCATAGTCGGCAATTCACTCGGAGGATGGATTGCATGGATGATGGCGCAGGAGCGTCAGGACATCGAACGGTTGATCCTCATCGCTCCCGCCTTCAATATGATGGGAGTGCGGGCACAATCCATTTCAGCGGAACGATGCCATCTGTGGCACACCGCTGGCTGGATGCCCTGGGACGACGAGCCGGCACATCGGGACTTTCCTCTCGCCTGGAAGTGGGTGGAGGAGAGTAAGGCCTATTGGAATACGAATTTCAACCGGCTGCGGTTTGTCAACACGGCCATTCTCCACGGCCAGCAAGACAGCGTGATTCTGCCGCAAGGCAGCAGCCAGTTCGTCGAGCAACTGCGATCCCTTGCTCCCTCTTTTCCCGTCGAACTCCATCTGATTCCAGGTGACCATCGACTGAGTAGTCCCGAGCATCTGGATACATTTCGGCACCTAGCGTTGGGTTCAACGTAGGGGGTGGGGAGGGAGACATGCTTGTCTTAATTCATAAAGAATGCGGAGGCCCGGCGATAGAAGACTCGTCCATCGGCGAAGTCTGCGCGATCCCCATCGACCGGTTTCCCTTTGCCTGCTTCAGTTGCCTCGAGGAAATTGACGATGAATCGGAAGTCCGGCTGTCGCAAGAACTAGGAATCTAACCGAATCTAGTCAAACAGGTTGCGGAAAAACTATGTTGGCATGCGAGAACGTTGATGGTCCGCATGTGTGGCACATCGGGAGAACATTCCTGTAGGATGCTCAAAAAGGCCGTCAGCAAGGTCGTAGCGAGTGAGGGCCCGAGGCGTACCCTTAGGGGTACGTTGAGGGTCTGAAGGATGCGAGAACAAAGCTGGCGGACTTTTTCAGCATCCTGCTGGTGACCCATCCCAATAATCAGAGGAATACATGGCAACGAACGATAAACAGGTCATTTTCTCCCTTGTCAATGTCGGCAAGATATATCCGCCGAAGAAGCAGGTGCTGCGCGAGATCTATCTCGGATTTTACTACGGCGCGAAGATCGGTGTGTTGGGCCTCAACGGATCGGGCAAGAGTTCGCTGCTCAGGATCATTGCCGGGACCGACCCGAACTATACTGGGGAGATCACGCGCTCGAAGGGGTACAGCGTCGGTCTGCTCGAACAGGAACCGCAGCTCGATCCGGACAAGACGGTGAAAGAAATCGTCGAAGAGGGCAAGAAAGAACTCGTGGCCATGCTGCACGAATACGACGCGGTCAGCAATCAGATGGGCGAGGCCACTCCTGATGAACTGGAAAAGCTCCTCGAGAAACAGGCCCAGCTCCAAGAAAAGATCGAAGCGGCAAACGGGTGGGAATTGGACAATGTCCTTGAACTGGCCATGGACGCGCTGCGTTGTCCGCCGCCGGATGCGAAGATCGGGGTGCTTTCAGGCGGCGAGAAGCGCCGGGTGGCCCTCTGCCGTCTCATGATTCAAGAACCTGACATCTTGTTACTCGACGAACCGACGAACCATCTGGATGCCGAGTCCGTGCAATGGCTTGAGCAGCATCTTCAGCAATACAAAGGCACGGTTATCGCCGTCACGCACGACCGCTACTTCCTCGACAACGTGGCCGGCTGGATTCTCGAACTCGATCGCGGCCATGGTATTCCCTTCCAGGGGAACTACACGTCCTGGTTGGAGCAGAAGCAAGTGCGGCTGGAAAAAGAAGAAAAAACCGAATCGAAGCGCCGCAAGTCGTTGGAACATGAGTTGGAATGGATCCGCATGTCGCCGAAAGGCCGTCAGTCGAAGGGCAAAGCGCGGCTCAACCGGTATGAAGAATTGGTCAATCAGAAACAGGAAGAACAGGCCGCAGATTTGGAGATTTATATCCCGCCTGGCCCGCGGCTGGGCGATGTGGTCGTCGAAGCCAAGGGCGTCAGCAAAGCTTATGGGGACAAGGTCCTCTATGAGAATGTGAACTTCAGTCTCCCCAAGGGCGGTATTGTCGGCGTGATCGGTCCGAACGGAGCCGGTAAGACGACAATGTTCCGCATGATCATCGGGAAAGAGAAACCGGATGCGGGAACGATCAAGATCGGTGAGACGGTCAAGCTGGGCTACGTGGACCAGGATCGCAGTCTAGATCCGAACAAATCCGTCTACGACATCATCTCCGAGGGCCAGGAGACCATCATGCTCGGCAAGGCCGAAGTTAACGCGAGGGCCTATTGCGCCCGGTTCAACTTTGCGGGCACCGACCAGCAGAAGAAGGTGAAGGACATCTCCGGCGGCGAACGCAACCGAGTGCACCTGGCCCGTATGTTGAAAGAGGGGGCGAACCTGATCATTCTCGACGAACCGACCAACGATCTCGACATTAACACCTTGCGTGCGCTTGAAGAAGGATTAGAAAATTTTGCCGGCTGCGCCGTCATCAGCAGTCACGATCGCTGGTTTCTGGACCGGGTTGCGACCCACATTTTGGCGTTCGAAGGCGACAGTAAGGTGGTCTGGTTCGAAGGGAACTACAGTCAGTATGATGCGGATCGGAAGAAGCGGTTGGGCAAGGAAGCCGATCAGCCGCACCGTATTCGCTACCGCAAGCTGACACGCTAGCCCGCGTTTTTCTTTATGGCACCGCTCGTTCTCATTACCGGTGCGGCAGGGCTCATCGGCCACTATCTTCTCAAGACGGCGCCACGCTGGGCGCCGGGGTGGGAGGTGCGTGGCATCACCAGGCAGGATGTCGACCTGACCGATGCCGGAGCGGTTCGCCGGCTCTGGCGCGACCTGCTTCCCCAATCCGTCATTCACTGTGCTGCACAGAGTCGGACAGGGCCCTGCCAGCAGGACCCAATCCTGGCGCGACGCATCAACGTGGAGGCCACCTCCCTCCTCGCCGAACTCGCGTCGGAGATTCCCTTTCTGTTCTTGTCCAGCGATCAGGTTTTTGATGGCGCCAAGGGATGGTACGTTGAAACCGATCCGGTGAATCCGCTGAATGTGTACGGAGAGACCAAGGCGGAAGCCGAACACATCGTGTTGCAGAACCCACGACATAGCGTGATTCGAGTGGCGCTGAACGCCGGCATCTCGCTGACCGGCGATCGCAGCTTTGTTGAAGATATGCGGAGCTCGGTGAAAGGTGGAACGATGCTCACGCTGTTTACGGATGAGTTCCGTTGCCCGCTGCCGGCCGGTATGACGGCGCGAGCCCTGTGGGAGCTGATCGACCGGGACCGGCCGGGCCTCTATCACCTCGGAGGAGGGGAACGGCTCTCGCGCTGGGAGATCGGGCAAGCCCTGACCCCGTGGTTCCAGGAATTGGCCGGGCAGATACAACCTGGTTCCGTGAAATCCTATGTCGGTGCGCCACGGCCTCCCGACTTGTTGATGCGCTGTGACAAGCTCCAAGGTCTCCTGTCGTTCCCTCTGTCAGGATTTCGAGAATGGCTCGCAGGACGGACAAGTGCCGGACAGGATTTGTGGGACTACCCCGAGGGAAGTCTGTGAGGCGTGAACGTTGAAACGTGAAGCGCAGGTACCAGGACATCGGAGGGCGCGATGACGGGATCAGATCCTCTATTCCTCGTCCTCACTGGTTATCTGGCCATAGTTGTTGTCATGGCGGGGCTCTGGGTCCTGCAACTGCGTGTGCGCAATGCCTCGATTGCGGATGTCGGTTGGTGTATGGGTCTCATCGCGGTCGTGCTGTGGTACGCCACGCAGGCCACCGGAGAGATTGAGCGGAAGATCTTTGTGGCTGTATTGGCCTTGCTCTATGCCGGACGGCTGGGATTTTACATCCTCCTCAATCGTGTGATCGGTAAGACCGAGGACGCTCGCTATCGCCGCCTGCGGGAGCAATGGGGTGGGTCTGAACGGCTCAATATGTTCGGCTATTTTCAACTGCAAGCGCTGGCTGTGGCGGGTTTCTCTCTCCCGTTTCTGGTGCTCATCCAAAATCCACAACCGCCATTCGCGCTGATCGAACTCGCCGGCTTGTTGATCTGGATTGTCGCGGTCACTGGTGAAGCCATGGCCGACTGGCAACTCGCGCAATTTCGCTCCAAATCATGGAATCGCGAGCGTGTCTGTTGCGATGGACTGTGGTATTTCTCACGCCATCCAAATTATTTCTTCGAGTGGATACACTGGTGGGCCTATGTCGTCATGGCGATCGGTACGCCCGGCTGGATGCTCACATGGATCGGACCCGTTGTGATGGGATGGGCGCTGCTGAAAGTGACGGGGATTCCGTTGGCAGAAGCGCAGGCGTTGGCAAGTCGTGGCGAAGAGTATCGGATCTATCAGCAGACGACGAACGTGTTGATTCCCGGGTGGCCGAAACGATGGCCTATTGAGCGGGGGTAAGCGAGGCGAGACGGGCTCGGGCCGTCTCGGCTTCTTTGCTGGTTGGATAGAGCCGGATCACATCTTCGTAGAGCTGCCTGGCATGGGGCAGGTTCATCTGCCGCTCTTCAAGCTCGGCGGTCTGGAGTAGTTCATTCGGCTTGTCCCCGCCGCAGGCGGGGACGGCGAGCACGCAGGCACAAAGTATCATCGCGAGGAATCGTGTCACGCAGCCTCCGGTTACTCCAACCACTTCTGCCACCAGGTGGCGTTCCGTGGTTCTTTTCTCACATGATACGAGATTCCGTGCAACTTGTTCCAATCCAGATGTACACGACCTCCTGTCGCTTCGTGGAGTTTCTGCCAGGACTCCAGGAGATTCAGGCAGGCATGGTCGATGTGACGGAGGGACGCGAAGTGAATCTGCAGGTCCGCGAGGGGAGGGACCCCTTCGAGGGCGGTGGCAAGACGGGGCAGGCTGACAAAGGTACCGATTCCCATCAAATTCAACGTAAGCTTTCCGTTCTCGGAGTCATGCTCAAAAAATGTCTCGAGGTTCTGGGTGGTATAGAGCAGCTTCGCCATCGCCAGACCGATGCCGATTAACACGCCGATGAGCAGGTTCGTCGCGACGATAGTACAAAGCGTAGCACCATAGATCAGCACCTCACTTTTTCCGTACCGTTTCAGCTCTTTGACGACCCCCACGTTCATGAGCTTGTAACCAGTAAAGACAAGCACTGCGCCAAGAGCGGCCGTAGGGATCAACCGCAAGATGGCCGGAAGGAAAAACACGAAAAGCAGCAGCCATCCACCATGCAGAAGTGTCGCGGTGCGAGAACGCGCGCCGGCCTCCACATTGGCGGCGCTACGAACGATGACGCCGGTCACGGGTAAGGCGCCAAGGAATCCGCAGAGCACATTGCCCGCTCCTTGCGCGAAGAGTTCCTTGTTATAGCGAGTGCGGGGACCCGTGTGGAGTTGATCCACCGCGGTGGCCGAGAGCAGTGTTTCGACGCTCGCGATCAACGCGAGCGCCAGCGCCTCGCCTATGATGGCTGGATCGAGTAGATATTGCAGCGAGTGGGGCGACGGCCATTGCACGATCGAGAGCAAGTCGTCACGAACCTTCACATGCGCGATATCGAGATTCAGACACACTGTCGACACGGTAGCGAGAGACACTCCGATGAGGACCGAGGGAATGGCCTTGAGCATCCGAGGAGCATACAGATTCCACAGCACAATCGAGACGATCGTGAGCGCGCCGATCCTCCCAGCGAGGTGGTGATTCAACGGGGTACTCTCATCCGCCACCAACCCCTTCCAGACCGCCGAAGGAAGGGTGAGCAGATTAGCGAACCCGGACCCTCGGGGCGTATCATCAATCATGACATGGAACTGACTGGCGAAGATGAGGACCCCGATACCGGCCAACATGCCGTGAACCACAGCAGGGGAGACCGCGCGGAACCACTGCCCTAGCTGGAGCCAGGCCCATTTCATCTGGATGATCCCGGCCAGCATGATCACGATGGCCAGCTTCTCCATGCCGTGTTCTTGAATGATCTCGTAGACGATGACGGTCAAGCCTGCGGCTGGTCCGCTGACTTGGAGCGGAGAACCGGCGAGTCCGCCGACGATCAGCCCCCCAATTATTCCCGTGATGATGCCGGCGGCAGGTGGAGCACCGGAGGCGACGGCGATACCCATGCAGAGGGGGAGCGCAACCAAGAAGACCACGACAGAGGCAAAGGCGTCGTGGTGGAGGTCAACCCAGCGGCTGGATGATGTCGGTGGTCCCGGTTCCATGGTGTTGGAGCCTATCTGAATACTGCTTCCACTCTAGATGAGGGGAGTTGGGTGCCAAAGGGAAAAGAGAGAAACGGCGGAGCCCTGTTCGTGAGGGTTATGTCGACTCGATGCCGTAGCGGGGGGCGGTGATTACTTCGCCGCGTCACTTGGGACAGCGGCCTGGCCTAGTCAGTCTCGTTCGATCACGAAAGAGGAAGCCACAGTCCGGACAGCCAGACGGTTCCAGGATGAATCGGCGCGAAGGGTCTCTGGCCACCGATTTCACCACGTGAGAGAGATGCTCCTCGACCTGTCGCTCGGGAATGCCCAGCATCTGGGCCAGCTGGTGAGACGCCAGCCTGGTGCCGGTAATCAGCTCGATGATGCGCTGGCGCGGCGTCTGTTCGAGAGGCAGCATGACGCGAGATCGTAAGGGATTCGGTTCACCGAAGCCAAGCGTTCTAGTATCGCGACGTGTTTAGCTCAAGCATCACGCGCTTGACAGAGGTAGGAAAAAGGTAGAAGAAGAGCCCTATGGGCTATTGGTTCAAAGTACTCCTCGCCACGGTTGCCGCTGTTACTGTGCTGGTAATGGGCCTGCTGATTGTCTCCAGACTCATCAGTGAGCCTTCCCTCGGCAAGAAACTGGTCCAGGCGTTAGGGATTGCTCGACCCGCCGTCATCGCTCATCGCGGCGCCTCCTATCTCGCACCTGAAGAGACGAGGCCCGCGTATCTGTTGGCTCGTGAACTGGGCGCTGACTACCTTGAATTTGACATTCAGCGCACTAAAGAAGGTGTGCTCATTGCCTTGCATGACGACGATCTCTCTCGCACTACCAATGTCGCCGAGGTGTTCCCCGGTCGCGAGAAGGACACGATCGACACATTCACCTTTGCCGAGTTGCAGCAGTTGGATGCCGGGTCCTGGTTTAATCGGCATGCCCCCGATCGGGCTCGCGATTCATTTCGCGGTCTCCGCATTCTTCGCCTGGAAGACCTGATCGACATTGCCGAGACCGGCTCGCATCGGTCAGGCCTCTATATCGAGACGAAGGCTGCGCTCCGGTTTCCGGGAATCGAGCAGCAGCTTGTGACCGCACTGACGGCACGCGGATGGATCGGTCATGTGGAGTCAGGCAGCCCAGCGCGGGTCATTTTCCAATCCTTTGAGCCGGAAAGTCTGGCACGCTTGAAAATATTGGCGCCGGAGATTCCAAGGCTCCTCCTCGTTGACGAAGCTATGATGAGCAAAGCAGGCTGGGAGTCACTCCTTAAGACGGCCGCCGAAATCGGAATGGGGATCGGGCCGTGGGGGTACCATTGGGCCTTTGGCCCGCATTGGTCGCTCAAAGATGCGCCCACGCGTCATATCATGACCTGGCCCTGGTACACCGGCCAGGCACATCGTGCGGGGTTGTTCGTGCATTCCTGGACGATCGACGATTGTTGGGAAATGTGGATGGTAACGTTAAACGGCTCCGACGGCATCTTCACAAATCGAGCCGAGCTAGCCCTAGCTGCGTATAGCAGATCGGAGCCTATCGATCTCGACAAGCTGTGGAACACGATCGGTTATTAGGGAACCCTTGCCGGCCAACCTGGATGGCCGATGTCACTCTGTGACGAGGGCAGCGGAAACGGGCAAACGACGATTCCAGCAAGCCATTCTTCGAAACCTCTGGCAGGGGCACGACCCTCTAGGTGTTCTCGCCGGCCCTTCGCCCAGTTGCAACTTCTTGTTATACTACCGCCATCGGCATCACTAACCCTTTCCGTTCTTCAGCATGAGCCAACTCAATTGGAATGAGCTCGCCGAACTCGCGCTGAAACGCGTGGTTGCCTCCGGGGCCGAGTACGGGGATATCCGTCTTCTCGACAGCACGATCCAGACCATTCGCGGCGAAGATCGCCGCATCGCTGCCATTCGAGACCAGCAGGACAGAGGGTTTGGAATCCGTATCCTCTATCACGGCGCTTGGGGCTTTGCGGCCAGTTCAGTGATTTCGCTGGAAGAAGTTCCGCGTGTGGCTGAGTTGGCGATTGAGATCGCCAAAGGCTCCGCGTCCCTCGCGAGTGAAAAGGTGAAACTCGCCGATGAACCGGTCCATCGAGACCGCATCGTGACCGCGTGGCGGATCGATCCCTTTGCCGTCGCGCTCGAACATAAAACCACGCTGCTTCTTGAGACGATGGAGTATGTCCATCGGCAGGCTGGCGTCGTGCGGAGCAGCGCGAGCCTGTGGGCACGACGGGACTGTAAACTCTTTGTGTCGACCGAAGGCTCGCGCCTGGAATTTGACCTCCTGGCCGTGAACGGCGATTTCGATGCCACGGCGCTTCATGAGGGGCGGTTCGCCTCGCGGAGCTTCAATACGCCACATCTTCGGATGGGTTATGAATTGATCGAAGACGCCAATTTTCTGGCCGAGGCCCCGCGCATCGCATCTCAGGCCGTCGAGAAAGTGAAGGCGCCCACTACCGAGCCCGGTCTGTACGATCTCGTCCTTGATCCTGAACACCTGTCGCTCACCATGCATGAGTCCTGCGGCCATCCGAGTGAGCTCGACCGCGCGCTCGGGTACGAGGCCAACTATGCCGGCACCAGTTTTCTGACAACCGAAAAGCGAGGAACCTTTCGGTACGGCTCTTCACACGTGAATCTCGTGGCCGACAACCGCGAACCGGAGACCCTTGCCGCGACCGGCTACGACGATGATGGCGTGGCCTGCCAGCAATGGGACATTGTGCGTGACGGCATCTTCGTCGGCTATTGCACGAGCCGGGAGGTCGCACCGAAAACTGGTGAGGCGCGCTCGCGCGGGTCTAATCGGGCAGACAGCTGGGGCAATGTCCCGATCGTTCGCATCGCCAACATTGGTCTTGAGCCTGGTACCGCCACCCTCGACGAGCTGCTCGCTGATGTAAAACGGGGTATCTATATCGAAGGCCACGGGTCCTACAGCATCGATCAACGACGGTATAATTTCCAGTTCGGCGGCGATGCATTTTGGCTGATTGAGAACGGGAAGCGGACACACATGGTTCGTGACGTCATCTATCATGGGATCACGCCGGAGTTCTGGGGTAGTTGCGACGCGGTTGCGGATCGGTCGCACCGCCGGCGATATGGCTTCATCACGTGTGGCAAGGGCCAGCCGGGCCAGTCCGGCTGGATGACCCACCCGGCGTCCCACGCGCGGTTCCGCAACGTGAATGTCATCGGAGGGCAGGCTGGATCATGAGTGCGACCGGCCACAAGACCTGGCCGAAGCTGACGAGCCGGGAGGAGTTCCGGTTTCTTGCGGAGCTGGTCATGAAACGTTCGACCGGCGACCATACGCTTGTCGCGTTGCACGATCAGCATAGCGGGACGACGCGGTTTGCGAACAATCAGATTGTCCAGAACGTCGATACGAGGCGCGGCTCTTTGACGGTGACGGTGGCGTTCGGGCGGGGTCATGGCACAGCCAGTACGACGGATTTCACCGCGGGGGCGGTGCAAGAGACGCTGACGAGAGCTACGCAAATCGCGCGCCTGTCGCCGGACGATCCGGAATACCTCCCACCGGTGGAGCCACAGCAATATCTGACGCTTCCAACGACGCGAGCCGAAACTGCCGCAGCCGGGCCAGCCCGTCGACTGGAATATGCGAGTGAGGCGATCGGGCAATGCCGGATGGAAAATCTTAGTTCAGCCGGGATTGTGTCCTCGTCGAATGCGACGGTTGGAGTTGCCGCGAGTACGGGACTATTTGCCCACGAAGAACGGACCGATGCACGATTCAGCCTTACGGTTCAGGCCGGCGAGGCCACTGGCTGGGGTGCCGCGGCCCATCGGTCCATCGATCATCTGAGGGTCCAGGAGCGGACTCTCTCTGCAATCAACAAAGCCAAGCGGGGCCTGGAGGTGCGTGAGCTACCGCCGGGGCGCTATACCGTAATTCTTGAGCCGGCTGCCGTCGCGGGGCTATGGTCCTCGCTACTCTGGACGCTCGATGCGAAGTCCTACGAGAAAGGTACGAGTGCCTTGTCAGGCAAACTGGGCCAGCCGATTGTCGACCAGCGACTGACGCTGCGCAATCTGCCTGTGCACGAGGATCTCTTGGGCATCGGATTTACCGCTGACGGGTTACCGACCGTGGCATCTGACTGGATTGCAGAGGGGGTACTCACACAGCTTTCGTACGATCGGTTCACGGCGAAAGTGCGGGGGATCGACAAGATCCCCACGCTTGACGCCCCCTGCCTCTCAGGAACAGAACCGTCCTTGCCAACGCTACAAGAATTGATCAGGAACACGGAGAGGGCCATCCTCGTGACGAACTTCTGGTACATCCGGACGGTTAATCCGACCGATCTCACCCTGACCGGTATGACGAGAGACGGCACGTTTCTCGTCGAGAATGGAGAGATCGTCTCGGCGGTGAAGAACTTTCGGTTTCACGAGAGCCCACTGCGAGTGTTCAGCCGGATCGCGGCCTTTACTAACCCAGCCGAAGCAGTCACGTCAGAAACAGGCAAGCTCCTCGTGCCGGCGATGACGCTCCGTGACTTCAACTTTTCCAGTGTCACCCGATTCTGAAGTTCGTCCGCCATGAACGGACAACCTACTGCCAGTTCCTTGACTCAGAGCCAGGGCAAGCATAGACATGAGCCTTGAAGTGAATGCTAAGTCCTATAAGGAGAATGGATGGTCGCCGCGCTCTTGGTTGTAGGTATCATGTGTTGGCTAGAGATGTTCTCACCAGCGGAAGCGGCTCTTGCCGACCAGACCGTCGCTGTGCCGCTCTATGATAATCTTGGTTCTCTCCACCATCCCATTACTACCACATCAGAACAGGGCCAACGCTATTTCGATCAGGGGCTCCGACTCGTCTATGCCTTCAACCACGAAGAAGCGATCCGGTCGTTTGAAGCAGCGGCCCAACAGGATCCGCAGGCGGCCATGCCTTATTGGGGAATTGCGCTGGCGCTCGGCCCCAATATCAATAGTGCGATGGAGAAGAAGGACGAACATCGCGCCATTGAGATAGTGCAGAAGGCTCGGCGATTAGCAGATAGTGCCACTCCAGGGGAGCAAGCCTATATCGATGCGTTGTTCGCCCGGTACGTGGGCCACAAGGGGGCCAAGCGCAAGGGACTCGATGAGGCCTATGTGAAGGCCATGCGATTGGTGGCGCAGCGGTTTCCTGAGGATCCCGATGCTGCCACGCTGTTTGCGGAAGCGCTGATGGATCTGCGGCCCTGGGAATTGTGGAAGTCGGATGGGCGAGCGCAGCCTGGCACCGACGAGATCGTCACCACGCTCGAGTCTGTACTTGCGCGGAACCCCGATCACCCGGGGGCCTGCCACTACTACCTGCACGCGGTCGAGGCGTCATCGCAACCGGAACGGGCTTTACCCTGTGCGGAGCGGCTGCCTGGTCTGATGCCGGGAGCCGGTCATCTCGTTCATATGCCCGCCCACATTTACATGCGAGTTGGGAAGTATCACGAAGCGGTGGAACGGAACCAGCAAGCAGTCCACATCGATCAACAGTACTTGGCCAGCGGACACCAGACCGGCGAGTATGCAGACGGGTATTACACGCACAATCTCCATTTTCTCTGGGCGTCCTTGGCGATGGAGGGGCGCAATGTCGAAGCCATGAAAGCGGCTCGCGACTTGACGGCGACCATCACAGAGGAGGAAGCCCGCAAAGACCGCTGGAAGGAACTCTATCTCCCGACGCCGATCTTTTCGATGATTCGGTTCGGCCGGTGGGAGGAGTTGCTCAGGGAACCAGCGCCGCCCAAGGGATTGCGATTGATGGAAGGGATGTGGCGGCTGGGGCGAGGACTGGCCCTTGTTGCGACTGGCCGGTTCCCCGGGGCTGAGGGTGAACACTTCGTCCTTGCCGGTCTCACGAAGCAGATCCGTCGGGATCGCACGGCTGAAGACAAGACTGAGCGGGCACTTCTCAAGATTGCTGAGCGGGTCCTTGCAGGAGAACTTGCCGCACGCCGTCAGCGCTATGACGACGCGGTTCGACTATTCGAGGACGCAGCCAAAATGGAAGAGGCGCTTCCATACTCGGAGCCGCCCCTCTGGCCGTTGTCCGTGCGGCACCATCTTGGGACGGTATTCTTGCTGGCCGGTCGCCCGTCCGAAGCGGAAGCAGTCTATCACACAGACCTTCTGCGCCATCCGGATAACGGGTGGGCGCTGATTGGATTGATCCAGAGCCTTCGGGCCCAACATAAGGACGACCTGGCGGCTGCG
>Ga0315278_10000555_pt1 | contig 33061 bp, 30 predicted proteins | sample YL17G06_0_MG_FD_203880 | JGI IMG/M metagenome (GOLD analysis project Ga0315278, IMG submission 203880) | Sediment microbial communities from Yellowstone Lake, YNP, Wyoming, USA - YL17G06_0 | ecosystem: Environmental > Aquatic > Freshwater > Lake > Sediment | place: USA: Wyoming | collected... | reverse complement strand
GCTAAAGGGTCGGAATTTCAATCAAAGCGGGGTTGACGAGACTCGAACTCGCGGCCTCCTGCGTGACAGGCAGGCGTTCTAACCAACTGAACTACAACCCCGTCTCTGAAAACATCGACAGGCTTGACATAGCGCTAAAGCCATTCGGTCAGGTCATCAGGTTCTCGGTCTCACCCAAAAAATGGGCGATACTGGATTCGAACCAGTGACCCCCTGCGTGTAAGGCAGGTGCTCTAACCAGCTGAGCTAACCGCCCAATGGCTCCTACGCTGCCAAGAGCACCAAATATAACTAACCGTCCCAAAAGCGCAAGAAATTATAACCGGTCAGAACACTGTCGCTGAGCTTATTCCGACGGGGCGGTTTCCGATTGGGATTCGGCCGCGTCCGGCTTACCTTTCGCCATAATCGCAAACGGGATAATCAGGTAACCGAGCACCAGGAGAATAGGCGCCACGGTCAGAGTCAGCGGATGATTCGGATCGTCGCCATACCCCAGACAGATATACCCGATTACAATAATTACCAGGGCGATCGCGAAAAGGATGTAGTTCTTTTTGCCGAACGGCCAGTCAAACGCCGGAGCGTCGACGGTCTTGGATTTTGCAGTTTTAGTTGCCATATGGAGTACCAATTAACGCCTTAATCGACCTCAGTGTCAAGTAACAGTAGCAGTGGAATGGGAACCACTTGCTTTTCGGTTATACACTGCCGACAGCCCCAAAGCCCAGACCAGCATCAGGAGCGCCCGGACCTCTTCGTCGGAAAAAGTCGCCTCGGTCATGGAAGCCAGCAGAAACACCAGCGAGCCGACGAGCGACATGGTCAGCAATATGCGTTCTGACGAACCCTCGGCTGTTCCTCGCCAACGCCTGCGAAGACTCCAAATAACAGCCACCCAGACCAGACCGAATGTCGCCATTCCCGGAAATCCGGACCGCACGGCGGCTTCGAGAAAATCGTTATGCGCGTGCTGAAACCAGAAGCGGTCCGTTATGTCAGGAGCCAGAGCCTGTTTATATTCGTGGTCGAAATTGCCGGGACCGATCCCAATGAACGGGTGATCGGCGACCATTTCAAGCGACCGTCCCCAGATAAACAGTCTGCCTCCCGGCCAGTCAGGGTTGAAGTGGTAACCAAGTTCGGTGGTGAACCGGCTCCGCACGCTCGGCGTCAGGACTCCGACCAGCAGGACAAAGATTATGACCATCCCGCCCCATCGGCGACCGGCGCGACTCGTGAACAGCAGCAATACGATCAGCCCGATCATGCCTGCCAGCGCCGGTCCGCGCCCGCCGCAAAAGAGAACCGCGATGAGTCCCAGCACTCCCCCTGCTAGCGCTGCTACTCTGAGCGCCGACCACTGGCTGACCCGTGTAAACACCCAGGTCAGGATGACCAGCGAGCCGACTGCCGCGAAGTTGCCGAATGTAAGCGGAGTAGAAAAATTGCCGCTCACGCGAGGATTGGTCTCGGGCAGCGGAACAAATCCGTCGCCCCAGTGATATTGCGTCCTGAAGAAATAGGACAGCAATGCGACTATCGAAATCAGAAGAAGACCGACCGCCAGAAAAGTTACGATACGATCGACACTCCGGCTGTCCCGCATGAGGTAGAGGCCGATAGGCACAATCACGAAAAGCCATTCCTCGCGAATATTGTTCAGCGCGCGGAGCGGGTCATCCTGCAGCAGGCAGACTATCACGAGCCAGCCGATATAGCCGGCCACGGCCACCCAGAACCAGCGGAGTTCGTGGCTGAACGGGTTGAAGCGTTCCCGGATAGCTGCAAGGGCAAAGAGGAGAAAGCAGATTCCGAGCGAGGTCTGAGAGATGGCGATTGAAAACGTCGAACTGAAGACAAAGAGCAGAAAGAAAAAAGTCACGAGTCGCCGAAGCATCTTAGCCCCCGGCAGCCTCAGGCGAACAGATCGCGCTCGACCATTTCAACCAATTGGTGGATCATGAAAAGGTGCTCTTCCTGGATGCGCTGAGTCGAGCGATGCGGTACGATAAGTGGCTTGTCAACCTGCTTGCCCAGAAGTCCGCCGTCGCCGCCAAGCAGGCCGACGGTGATGACCTGTTTCTGACGGGCAGTCGACACCGCCCGAACCAGGTTGTCCGAGTTGCCGGAGGTAGACATCACGATCAGCATGTCGCCGCGATGGCCGAGCGCCTCAACCTGGCGCGCGAATATCTTCTCGAAACCGTAATCGTTGGCGGCAGCGGTAATGACCGCCATGTCCGTGGTGAGAGCTAGCGCCGGAAGAGCCTGGCGGTTGCGGTCCGACGTCAGCCGGACCACCATTTCGGCGGCGAAATGGGATGACATCGACGCCGACCCACCGTTACCGGCGATCAGAATCTTACCGCCCGAGCCAATCACACCGGACATGACACCCGAAAGCTCGAGCATTTTGTGGCCCAGTTGTTCGACTGTCGCTTTCCGTAATTCGCCGGCTTCCTCGGCCTGGCGGATCAATTCCATCAGCGCTTCATGCTGGTTCATACTTGGATCGTTTCCTTGGGATGAGTCGCGGCGGTGAGTTCGCGCAGGTAGTCGAAGCGTTCGCCGGTTTCCAAACGTGTGCCCATGACAATAAACGACGCTCCGGTGGCGATCCGAGCGGCGCAATCGTCGGGTGAACGAAGCCCACCTCCGACCAGTATCGGTATGTCGACTGTCCCGGCGACCGCCTGCACCATCTCGATCGGCACCGGCTGACCCGCCCCGGAACCGGCTTCGAGATAAACCAACTGCATGCCCAGATACTGCGCCGCGAGCGCATGGGCGCAGGCGATATCCGGTTTGCTGCGTGGAATCGGCAGGGTGCCGGAAATGAACTGCACCGACGTCAGCGGGCCGGATTCGATCAGCATATAGCCGGTCGGGATAGCTTCGAGACCAGCGGCCTTGATGAACGGCGCTCCCTTGACCTGTTCGTCGATCAGGTACTGCGGATTGCGGCCGGAGATCAGCGAGGTGTACAAGATAGCATCGGCGTCGGATGTAATCTGCGTGAAGGAGCCGGGGAATATGATCACTGGCAGATTGGCGCGCGCTTTGATTTCTTTGACAGCGGTCGGGAAATGACCGGCCATCATGAACGACGTGCCGACTAAGATAGCATCGACACCACACTCTGACGCTGCTTCGGCCAACGCCAGATAATCGGCGTCGCGGCTCCGGTCGGGATCGATCAGCAGCAGAAACCCGCCGCCGCGTGTGTTCCGTGCCTCGAGTAAACTGTCGAATACCTGTCCCATTAAGACATCCCTGTCATTTGAGCAGTTCGATCAGTCGTGATTTCAAAACATCGGCCGCAACCGGCGAGGGTGTCCCTCCCTGCGCAAAATTCGGTTTGCCCCCGCCACGTCCGCCATGTTCGCTCAGCAAATCTCTCAGGAGATTCCCGGCATGTACCGAGTGTTTTTCCACGGCGACAGAACTGGCGGCCAGCATCACGGCCATCTTGCCGTTGGTCATGCCCAATCCGAGCGCCACTAACGGCTGATTCATCTCTTTGCGGCTGTCCATCCAGGCCGACAAGGTTTCGCGGTCGGTCTCGCCAAAATCATGTGACCAGAGTGTCAGAGCGCCAATTTTCATCTCAGTACCTATGCTCGCCCCGGCGCCTGAGACCAGTTCGGTCTTTAGTTTCCTGATTTCCTTCTGGAGCGATGTATTCTCACTGCGGAGTTGCTCAATTCCGGCCAACAGTTCTGATTCGGGGCGATTGAACGCGCTGCTCATGCTGAGGACAAGCCGTTTGCGGTCGAGCATCGATTTCTGTGCTTCACGACCGGTGATCGCTTCGAGACGACGAACCCCTGAGGCAATCCCCGTTTCAACCGTGATGAAAAACGGCCCGATCTGAGCAGTGTTGGTTACATGTGTTCCGCCGCATAGTTCCATCGAGAAAGGCTTGTCCTGTCCGTTCTCTTTAACGGTCACTACCCTGACGGTGTTGCCGTATTTTTCACCGAACAGCGCCATCGCACCCATCTTCTTGGCTGTTTCCACGGGTACGTCGGGATCGGTGTGAACCGGAATCGCTTTCAGAATCTGCTCATTGACTAAGCGTTCTACCTCGGCAATCTGGTCGGGCGTCATCGGCTGATGGTGCGAATAGTCGAACCTGAGCTTGTCATCGCCAACATACGACCCTGACTGTTTGACATGCTCGCCGAGGACTTTGCGCAGCGCGGCATGGGCGAGATGGGTCGCGGTATGGTTGCGCATGATATCCCAGCGGCGGTTGGCATCGACCGTAGCCACCGCCTGTTTGTCTATGATACGAGTCTCGATATTCCCAAGCTGTGCAGGAAACGTGCACTCATGCACAGTATGGCCCTGATGATGGAAGACCTTCTCGACAGTCATGACAATGTTGTCAACCGTGATAATCCCCTTGTCAGACACTTGCCCACCAGACTCTGAGTAGAAGGGGGTCTTCTTGAGAATGATGTAGATCGGACTTGGCTCAGAACCACTTGCGGCATCATTTATCACCGTACTGAGGACGAGATAACGGTAATCGAACCCTCGAGACGTGCTATTCTCTCCCAACCGCAGAGCTTTGACAAGGTACGAGGTGTCCTCGTTCTCGGCCTTCGATTCGCGAGAACGCATTTGCTGTTGGTACATCGCTTTGTCAAAACCTTCCCGGTCGAGCTTCAAGCCCTGCTCAGCAGCAATCGTTTCGGTCAGATCGTACGGGAAACCATATGTGTCGTACAGTCGGAAGACTTGCCAACCGGGGACGACCTTTCCACCCGCGTCTTTCACCTGCTTCGCAACCTCTCCGAACAGTTCACATCCCGTGTCCAGCGTCCGCGCGAACGACTCTTCCTCCGCCTTTATCACGCTCACCACATAATCCTGCTTCTGCTTGATCTCCGGGTAGGCACTGCACATTTCGGCGGCCAGAGTCGGTACCAGCTTGTGCAGGAATGGTTCTTTCGCTCCAAGTTCACGGCCATGGCGAGCAGCGCGGCGAAGAATCCGCCTGAGAACATACCCTCGGCCTTCGTTGGATATCCCGGCTCCATCGGAAAGCGCGAAAGTGAGCGCCCGAATATGATCCGCTACCACATGATGCGACGGCACATGGTCCTGATAGCGTGAACCGGTGATTTCGGATATTACTCTGATAAGGCTCTGGAAGATATCGATCCCGTAGTTGCTGTCGGCGCCACACATGATCGCGGCGATTCGTTCGAGCCCGGCTCCCGTATCCACCGACGGTTTCGGCAGGTTGACCAGGCGGCCATCAGGGGTCTGCTCGAACTGCATGAACACGAGATTCCAGATTTCGACAAATCGGTCGGTGTCTCCGTTGACAACATCGTTAGGGCCAGCCCCGTATTTCTCGCCCCGGTCGAAATGAATCTCCGAGCACGGCCCGCACGGACCGATATCCCCCATCGACCAGTAGTTGTCTTTCTTGCCGAACCGCATCACCCGGCCGTTTTTCAGTTCCGGCGCAATCTTGCACCAGAGATCAAAGGCTTCGTCGTCGTCCTGATAGACAGTGGCGTAAAGCCGGTCTTTCGGAAGCTTCAGGTACTTGGTGACCCACTCCCAGGCGTATTCGATAGCCTCGGCCTTGAAATAGTCGCCAAACGAGAAATTGCCCAACATTTCGAAAAACGTGTGGTGTCGGGCTGTGAAACCGACATTGTCCAGATCGTTGTGCTTGCCACCCGCCCGGATACACTTCTGCGACGAGGTCGCGCGCGCAAAATCCGGTTTCCGTTTGCCGGTGAAAACATCCTTGAACTGGTTCATGCCGGCGTTGGTGAACAGAATCGTGGGGTCGTCAAATGGGACTACCGGCGACGACTCAACCAGGCGGTGTTCGCGTTTCTGGAAATAGTCCAGAAAGGACTGTCTGACTTCGGCGGTTCTAATCTTCGTCTGCCTTTCCCGTGGTTCCAAACACTTCGTTACAGGCGGCGCGAGCCGTTTGATAGTCGAACCCGCGCCGGGAGAGGTAACTATACGCCTTGCTCCGGACGGATTCAACTTCTATCTGGTTTCGGTTGGGCCACTTTTGTTCGAGCGCGCGCACCGCGGCGGCGGTCTGGTCGATCTCTTCCAGAACCTGATCGACCGTGCGCTCAGCCAGCGACCGCTCGATCATCTTCTTTCTCAAAACCGCCACCAGGAACGCCCGGCCGGCTGGTTTCCGTTCCAGCGCTCGGCGCGCAAGGCTCATAGCCAGACGGGCGTCATCGATCAACCTCTGGGCGGTGAATTTTTCTATCAACAGGGCAATCGTCCGCTCGGCGAATCCCTTCCGTTTGAGCTTGAGGCGCAGCTCACCAGCCGAGTGCTCGCGCAGCGCAAGCAGGCGGGTGATTTCCCGCTCACACAGGTACCGCTCCGATTCGCCAACCAACTGGCTGACCTGCGCCGAAGTCAGCACCACGCCGGGCTTCAGATGGTACTGGTGAACCAACTCGACCGGCAGGGCAAGAGGTTCGGGCAGACCTGAAACCGAGACCAGAAACTCCCCTCGTGATTCCTCAACTGCCGTGATTTTGGTGGGTAGGCTGTCCATAGATCACTTGACCCCTAAACCAAACCATAATAGTCCTGACAGATAAGCGGATAAACAAAAAAGAGGTTCCGTGCCCGGCAGATGTCCACGTCTGCCGGGTGACGCGGCCTTTGTCAAAAAGCCGGAGAGCTGACCTCTAACTTGTGGGTTGACAGAATGATTTGTGGCAGGTATCATCCTCACAAGAGAAGAGAGGAGCCAAGCTCCTCAGAGGTATTAGGTTCTCGGATTGCTGATTTTCAGCGAATCGTATCTGGCACAATTACAGAAAGATACAGGTCGTCGAAACAGAAAATGAACATGAAGGACTATAAGCTTTGGATTTACAGGGAAACATAGAGAAGTTCGCTCTGGCGGAGATACTACAGTTGATCGCCGCCGGTCGCAAATCGGGCACGCTGGGTATTCAGCACAACGATTCGATCATCATGATCTACTTTGAGGCCGGTGATGTCATCTACGCCTATGGTCCGCGCGAGACGTTTCATCTGGGGCAGCTCTTGACCGAGCGCGGCAGGCTGACCAGCGCTCAACTCGACGAGGCGATTTCCATCCAGGCGCAAACTGAGAACTCGCGCCGCTTGGGCGAGATTCTGATCAGTCGTGGGTTTATCGATCGGGCCGATCTTGAAGCGGTTGTTCGGGAGCAGATTCAGGAGTTGCTCTTCTCGCTTTTGAACTGGCGCAGCGGTTCGTTCAAGTTCTACGAGAATCAGTTCCCCACAAAAGAGGAGATCACCGTGTCCTTGTCGGTGGAGAATGTCATTCTGGAAGGGCTTCGTCGTCTGGACGAAGAAAACATGATTCGCGAGACTCTGCCGGATGTCAACCAGGTTCTCCGCATCTCGACTTCACAAGCCGGTCGTACCCGCGCGGTGACCATGAAAGCCAGCGAGTGGAACGTGATGGCTATGGTGGACGGCCATCGGACAATCAATCAGATTTGCGGGGCCAGTCCCTTGAGCCAGCATGAGACGCTCAACCGGATCGCGCAGCTTCGTCTGGCGGGGCTGGTTGAAACGGGCAAGACGGAACCCGCTCAGGCAGACAGCGCCAATCTTGAAAACATGATCGCCGGTCTGAGTCGCTTGCTGGAAAGCTACCTGACTGAGAAGAACCAGACCGTTGCCGCCGGGCGGACCATTACCCGGCCTTTGGTTGGAGAAGCTCTGCGTGAGTCGCACTGATACACTGAAATCGCTCGAAGTTGTTATCGAGTCGTTTCTGGAGCGGGCGGTCTCGCTGAAATCGGGACGTCTGGATGTTCTCGATGGAATCAACCGGCTGGACGACATCGCCCGCTCGACCGGCGAGCCTGGGACCTTCCAACAGGTTGAACTCAGCGACCAGATCGGGGAGTGGTTTGCTCAACATAGGCAATGGATTGATGACAGCACGCTTCGCGCGTCCGACCTCAACCGGATCGGCCAGATCCTTGGCGGAATCACGAAGGAGATTGACAGCTCTGGCCAATTCACACCGGCCACCGAGAAAATCCGGGCCGAGATAGAACGCTGGCAGAGCCGGATGACGGCTGCTCCGAGCCAGAGTCGACCTACGACTGGGCGCAAAATTGTCCTGCGAAAGGGACCGGAAAGCCTCGACGAAGCCGGGGTGCACCCGTCAAATCAGGATTCAATTGGCCTTTACGCCGAATCGCTGAAAACTATGGCCGGCCTGTTCGAAGATTTGTCCCGGGACCGGCTTCACCTGATGTCGATTCTCGATGACAGCCTCAAGACGGCCTCGCTCAAGAAAAGCAGAGAGGCCTTGCTTTTGTCGGCGTCCATCATATATTACCTGAAGCAAAACGGCTATATGATTGAGCCGTTTGTGAAGCGGCTGAAAGAGGCCGAGCGACTGCAGAAAAGGAGCCGGGCCGGTGCTTAACCCCGCCGAGAAAGCCTATTTGCAGGCGCTGCAGGCGCTTCGCGAAAAGCAGTACGGGCAAGCCGCCGGGTACTTTGATCGGGCGGCGGAGTTCTTTGGGAACAACCGGGAATTCAGCCTGTTGAGGGAAACCACGAACCTGCTGCTGGAAGTGAAAAAGGCGATTGCGGCCGCCGAAGGTAGAAATGATGACGTTTTGATAGCTGAGGAGATCATTAGTTATGGCAAAGAAACAAAGCTTTCTTGACAAGGCCCAAAAGAAGAAGTTTGCCACCTTCTGTCCGGTTTGTTCGGGTGAAATCCAGGCGATTAAGCATGTCAAAGCTGAAAAAGGCCCGAACGGCGCGTGGAAATTCCGCACCCAGAACGTGGGTGTGTGCAAGTGCAACGAGAAAGAGATTTACGTCTAACGAGGTAGTCTCTTCATGACCGTTTTAGACTCCCGCCCCGTGCGGGAGTTTTTTTGTGGGGGGATCATGCGGAGAAAACGATGACGAAATTCGACACTCGGCGACTAGAGTCTAGTCAGTCCGAATTTTCTGGTAGTGTGGGCTTTAGCGGATATTTGGCCAAACGCATCAATGCCACGAAGAGAAGTTGCAGAATTCCGAAGTTGTAATCTTCGACACGCATTAGACCGTGGGCGACCCGGTGTCTGAGGGTAAATCCTGACTGCTCAACGAACAGGAACCTGAAGAAAAACAAATCGTCCGGATTGAATAGGCTGGCAACTCTCGGATCAAATAATAGCCAAGACAAGTCATGCTCGCGGGTGATCGTTCTGCCCGCATTGTCTTTCCTGTCATAGTGAGTCAATATCCCGTTCCGTTGAGCGTAGTCTCTCACCAACCCTTCAAACTTCATTGTGAGCGAGTCAATAGCCATTATTGGCCGTTCAGCCTTCGCATCCTCTGAGAGCAATTGCTTCAGACAAGTGAAGTATGCCTGGATAGAAGGGGTGAGTTGGTCGAGCCAACAGTAGGCATACTCTTTGTCAGAGCCCCTCCGGCATTTCAACGTGGACCCGATCCACGAGCACCCCGCCATTGACTTCGAAACCTTCTCTGCATCCAACCTTCCAGCAAGGAATCCATGACGTACGATCGCGTCGATCATCGGTAACTTGTCCATCGTCAGATCGAAGTTGAACGCTTCCAGCACCCCACGCTTTAGCTTTTCGTCTGGCGTTGTGGCATGTTCAGCTACGTGCATTCTATCATCCATTACTGTCCCATCTATCATCGACAGTAATGGAGTCTCCTCTGCCGACTCCCGAGCAAACAGTTCCATGTCGTCCCTGCATGGCAGCAGATTGGGATCGGCCGCAATGCATCCAAGAATTTCGTCCGTTGATAGTTCGGCCAACTTCTTCCCGATTTTCTCACAGTGCGCTTTGTGAGCAGTCTGGTCGATAGTGGTGGTGACTTCTTGGAACTCCATTTCAGCGCAAAACTTCCTCCTCTTCAGAGCAAGTTCTTCTACTTTGGCTTCATCACTAGCCGCTTTGTAGTAGTCCATCGCCCGCTGGCACCACTCAGCTGCGACCATGGGAGATTTCTCTCGTCCTGCCATCAGCGTCTCATAGCTTACAGCAATCCGCCGGTTCCAATCAGCGGTCTTCAGTTGTAGGGTCTGATCAATACCCTGACCCAATTCGTTCATCCGTATTGCGCCGTGGAGATCTCCTCTTTCCTGCAATTGAGTAGAGACCGCCAAACACACTTCGGAAAGGTCACGAAGTTTTCCGGACTCAAAGTGTCTTTTGTTCTTCAGGACTAGTGCTATCAGACCGTGAGTAAAGAACGAGCGTGATTGGTCATTCAGATCCTTGTCATGGATCATTCTCAAAAGTCCAGACGCGACTTCGTCAACCTGCTGGCGAGTACTCACTGCCAGACGGAGCGCCGATTCGGCGCAACCGAGGATTTCAGTGTGGTAAGAGTGTCCAGATCGACTATGATCCGAGTCCCTCTTGATCAGATCTTTATAGTAGCGTATTTGTTGAAGATAGGCTTCAACGGCTGTTTTAGCATACTGCTGCTGCTTCTTCGGACTCTGCCACAGGATATGAGCGTACCTCGCTCTCAAGCGAGGATTCTTGACGCTCTCCAAACGCCCGTGGAAATATTCAAACTCCTCAGATGGGAACTTCGCGATATCCGGAATTCGAACCTCTTCACCGTCTTTGTTGGTGCCGACAAACTGCGCCTCCAACTGTCCGTCCTTGGTCATCAGATTAAAGGCATCGACCTCGTACTGAGCTAGCAACCCCTTGTCCTGGTTCCCCTCAGCAACAAAGTGGTCTCGAAGCTTTTGGAAAAGATCGCCGACCTCAATGAGATATCTGAAGCCAAGAGCTTCCTTCTCAACGTGTTCATAAAGGGTGTCAAGCGATTGAAACATTGTGTATCTGCTTTCTCAGTATGGTGTTGAGTTCCGTTTCCAAGTCTGGCCGGGTGGGTTTACGGTCTTCGTGGCAATATCCCGCGTGACGAGTTCGCATAGTGGAATTATAACTCAGCAATGAAACCTCGTCAACCACATACGGCGGAACCGGCAGGTTCCGTCACCCCCGAGTCCGTCGGGGGTCCATGGGGTAATCAAGACCGACTTGCTGTGACAGTTGCGGTCTGGCCTTAGCGGTCGCGAGTGGACGTGGGTTCCCCGGTTAAACCGGGGAATGACAGGAAGGGGGCGGGGAATGACGGCCCGGTGGCCGTCTCTATTCCGAGATGTCACGTGTCGGGTTGCTCGCCGCGCGCTTCGCGCTCGTCTCGTGAATCCGACCTACTTTCAAATGAGGTCACAAGAAAGGGCCGTCTGAAGACGGCCCTCTTGATTGTCATGTCGGTGCGCTTACCGGCAGGGGGCGCTGGCGGTGCCGTAGAGATAGTTCATGTAGTAGATCGCGTCCGCTACGTTGACCACGTTATCGCAGTTGCAGTCGGCGCGGGCGCCTCCGCCGCTTGGCGGGACACCGTTTCGAGAAATGAAATCGATCAAGAGGAACAGATCGGCAATTGTACCGGAGCGATCGTTATTGTAATCACCGGCGACATATGCTGCTGCGCAGTTATTCTCAGCCAATACGGCCATTGTTCCTAAGTTGTCATCGAGGTCATGGCCGATCGAGCGGAAATAGTGCCAGGTGCCGTCGCCGATACCAGACTGGTTCCAGCGCACCTTCCAGCCGTCTCCACCATTGAAATCCACGCCGACCGTGGAGCGGGTGACAGTCCAAGCAGTGGCCAGAACTGAAACCATGAGGTCTACCCGGTGCAATTGACTCGAGAAGCTCAATTCGCCGTAGCCAATGCGGTCACGCCACGAGGCTGACTGAATTGTGCCGGTAAGCGGGTTGGCGATGCTGACACTATAAGTGCTGTCGGCCCGTTTCCAGTTGGCAAAGCCGTCGACGGTGACCCACAGGCCGGGATTGCCTCTGAACCCGAGCATGACAACCTTTTCTTCGTCCTCTACCCATATGCGCAGATCTGTATAGGAGGGATTGCGCAGATAGTCGAATTCAAAGCCGCCGCCTTTGCTTGCGGCGTAGCTGTTGAGACCTGACCACACGGCTTCATCATAGGTGCCCTGGCAGGCCCGTGTCTGGAAAGCGGTGGCAAGGGCTTCGGCAAGCTGCGTGGCGGTCAGGGTGGTCGATCCCTGGCGCACCAGTTCCGGATAGCCGCGCGTTGCCCAGACCATAGCGGCCATCGTGGCAGATGCTGGGGCGGAATAGTAGTCGCCGAATTCACCGCCGGCGGCATGGTTGCCATCAGCCGGATTACCGTTGTTATCGCCCATCGTTGCCTGATTGACTGGACTGACTCCAATTGTTACAAGCGAGGCTGCCGGGCGACGCTGCACTTCCACTAACCCCAGGTTCTGGTCATTGCTGCTCATGTGTATGTCGACCGGCGCGCAAAACAGCGAGCCGTTGTAAGGCAAAGTAATTCGGGCTACCGGTGGGGTCGGATTGAGAAATACACTGCGTGTTGACGAGGTCGAATTTCCGAGCGTATCTACCAGAGTGACGCGCAGAGTGTAGTTTCCCTCAGTCAGGGAGGAGAAGTCCCAGTTGACGTTGTAGCCGGTTCCAACGACAGCCGGATTGACGCCATCGCGCAAAGGCGAAGTGCCGTCGAAGTCCCGCCCGATTTCGACAAAAGGTCCGCCGTTTGAGTATTCAAACATGATGTATTCAACCATCCCGGTGCGTGCCCTGTCCCAGGCCCAGAGTTCGCTCTTTCCGTAGAGGACTTCACCATTGGACGGAGCGAGAATCTCCAACTCCGGAGTGACCTCACTATTACCGCCAGGGATACCGGCGACTTCCATTGCCAGTCGTCCGGGGAATTTCCAGATGGTGTTATTACACATGTCGACGAAACCGATGGTCGTATCCCAGATGTTGTAAGTGACGCAGTTAGCCGGATAGTCGTCGGTCAGGACAGCCGGGTTCACTGTAGGACCAAACGTATTACCGATATAGAATCCGGCAAAGAATGGACCGTTGACCACGAAAGGCGTGTCGAGTGGAACCCAGATGTTGTACATGCCCGCCTGAGGTACCTGGGCGTCCCACTCCGTGGAGAGAGCCAGGAGCGCCCCGGGAACGGTGCATCCGGGCACGGTAGTGCTGTCTACCGCTTCGATATCAACGCCTATGGTAATGGGAGTAGGGGCATCGAAAATCATGGGCATGTTGATGGCAGTAACCGTAAATGGATAGGGGTTCTCGCATTGGTGCGCCGGATTCATCAAAGACTTGTACAATTCAAAGCCGACGACCCATCCGTCAATGCGGGTCGTGATCTGCTTGTTATCGCTGACGGAGCAGGTGTCGGCGGTGGCCAGTGACGGCGCCAGAACGATAGTATGTTCCGGCACGTCTCCGAGCCGCTCCATGCGAACGGCTTGCTTGTCGGCAGCCTGGCTTGCGGAAGTGCAAATCAGCACGGCAAGCAAGGCAAACGCGGCTGTCCTGACAGACATGTGGAGTCTCCTCAGTGGTTAATTCTTCTCCTCTTCCAATTATCGAGCGCAAAGAGCAATTCCTTGAATTGCCGCCGGCGACCGCCGATCCTCCCTGGCACGACAAAATCCCTGTTCAGCGTGTAACCATGCTGCCATAATGCAACGACCACGGAAGAAACGCGACGACCAAGACTGGTCGGTTTCCCATTCATACCGCACTTGCCAGCGCAATTATTAGACAAACGAATGTGGACAGGTTGTCGCTCAAGATAGCCGTCCGATAAAAGAAGCGACCGGAGTACAGAAAGGACATCCATGCCAAGCGACCGAACCAGCCGGATTCTTGTGGTCGACGACGAAGACGACATTTGCAAGCTCGCCGTCGCGTGTCTGGGATCATCTAACTATGAAGTGGTTACATTCGACGTGGCGTCTCAAGCCATCGAGTATCTGTCTGCCAATCCGGTCGATCTGGTGCTCACCGATCTGATGATGGGCGAGAGTTCGGGGTTACAGGTAATGGATGCGGCCCTGGAGAATCACCCCGACGCGATGGTGGTGTTGATGACGGCCCATCCTTCGGTCGAGACCGCGATTTCCGTTCTCAAGCGCGGGGCCTACGATTTCCTGGTCAAGCCGTTCAAGCTGGAGCTTCTGAAACAGACGGTCGAGCGGGGACTGGCGCATCAGCAGGCGTTGCGCGACAATCTGTCGCTCAAGGGACAGGTGGAGTTTTTGCGGGTAGCCAATGCCTTTTTTGGCTCCGGTATGGACCTGGGGCTCTATCTGGAACAACTCCTCCGGTCGTGCAACACTGAGCTGTCGGCAGTGGCCTCGGCCATGATGGAGGTCAACCCTCGCAATGGCGAGGTGGTCAGAACGGTTACGCAGTCAGACGAGACTGATTGCATCAGTGCGGTGCTCGACTTACATCTGCTTGATCAATTCACCGGCACGCGGAGTTCCGCTCCGGTGGTCAGTTCCCAGATGGTGATGGAGGATGGCAACCGGCGGTACCGTCTCATTATAAGCCAGCCGATCATGATTCGACGTACCCTCGGCGGCGTTATCAACGCTTTGATACTCTCGCGGAACGATAGTATTCCATCCGGTCAGATGGACGCGCTGGCGCTCCTGGCCGGTTCGGCGGCGTCGGCTATCGCCAACGCGCGACTCTATGACGACCTGCAGCAGTCATATTTCCAGGCGATTCGCGCTCTGACCAACGCCATTGAAGCCCGGGATCACTATACCGCGGGTCATACTGATCGGGTCAGCCGCCTGGCCGAGCAGGCCGCCCTGGGCCTCGGGTGGACGGACAAACAACTTCACGCTCTTAGAATGGGCTGTACTCTCCATGATATTGGGAAGATCGGCGTGCCCGACGCGATCCTGAACAAGTCCGGCCAGTTTACGGAAGCGGAACGGCGACGCATGATGAAGCACCCCGAACTGGGTCTCAAAATCATCCGAGGTATCGATCTCTTCCGACAGTCGATACCGTACATCATCGCCCATCACGAGCGGTACGACGGCCACGGTTACCCCAAGGGACTTAAGGGAGAAGAGATCCCGATCGAGGGTCGCCTTCTGGCGGTGGTGGATACCTTCGACGCCGTCATGTCGGATCGGCCTTATCGGGCCGGAGCGTCGCTGGAGATCGCCGTCCGCGAGTTGCTCGACCATTCCGGAACTCAGTTCGACTCTAAACTGGTTAAGACGTTTCTGGCCGTGATCGCCTCAGGTAGAGTCGATCTTCGTGAACTCTATGGCCGCGAAGAAAACCTCAGTTGTCTCGATAGTGTTACGCCTACTGAAAAGGCACCGGCGTAAACGAAAGCAGCAAGATCACTAGCGCAATCCAGCCAAGCAGTTGAGCGGAACCGGAGATAGGCGCGCGATCGTTGAGCGTCGGAGGGTGTCCCACGCCCATGATGAACCCGAGAACTGCGAAGACCCACCAGGTAGGCGACTGGAAACCCAGCACGACCAATACCCCCAGGGCGAGCCATCCAAACACCTTCTGCCTGCGCCCGACCAGACCGAAAACGACATGGCCGCCGTCGAACTGACCGATCGGCAGCATGTTGAGCGCCGTGACCAGCAGCCCGACCCATCCGGCGAACGCAGCCTCGGAGAAAATATAGAACGATCCGGGCGACGCTGGCCCGACCAGGGCCGGAACCAAGGCGCGAGTCAGGAGCGATTCACCGTCGAGCGAGAAGGCCATACCGGAGAACGCGGTCTGATCACCAGTCAGGATGAGCGAGTGGGACAAGCCGTAGACCAGCCAACCCAGCGCCACCAGCCAACCGGCAATTGGTCCGGTTGCGCCGACCTCAATCAGGTCCCGTCGGTTCCAAAATGGTGACTTCGATCTGATAACTGCTCCAAAGGTCCCGATAAAATTCGGCGCGGGAATGAAATAGGGCCATGAGGTTACGATTCCACGGCGGCGACTGGCCCAGAAATGACCCATCTCATGCACCAGCAGAATCGACATGAGAGCCGCCGTAAACTCCAGGCCGCGACCTCGCCCCAGATCGTTCAGCGTGGCGCGAAATGCTGCGGAGAGAGTAGGGGCGTTCAGGTTGAAGTAAAACACTGGTACGAAGTAGACCGAAGCCAGCGTGAGCAGGAATAAGAATAGGTTGAGTTTGGGGATAGTCAGCTTGCGTTCGGGGTTGATTGAAACGAGCAGCGAGTCGTCGGCCTGATTCAGTGTGAAGCGGTACCCCGCGAGCTGCAGGCGATCCTTGAGGAGTTGTGTTGACTGCTTTTGATCGAAACGGAAGCGCAGACTGAATACAATTTGACGCTGATGTATGTAGGAGGCGTCGACCACGAACAGATCGGCGGCCAGGTTGGTTAATTCCTCAGCCTTTTTTTCCAGCGTAGCGATATCCACGTCGCATTATACGCTGGACAGAGGCGGAGATCAAAGGGAGAGATTTGACAGGGAGTGTTTGGGTGCCCCACCCGCGAGATGTGGATATCTGCCTGGCACGCCGATAATCGGATAATGGCGGAGTTTGAAGTGGTGGCAAGGTCGTAGGTAGTATCAATGCAACTTCTAAACGGCAAGTTCGATCTCGATCAGTTCTTTTCTCGAATCGCAAGTTCGAAATCGCCGGTGCTTATGGTCGACTACGATGGCACTCTGGCTCCGCCGGTCGAGAATAATGACGAAGCTATCCCGTACCCGGGTGTGCGTGAGCGCCTGATTCAAATTATGGAGCAAACCCCCACCCGACTTGTCTTGGTCAGCGAGCGGTGGTCGGAAGACCTTATCCCCCTGCTGGGCCTGCCGCGCCTGCCGGAGATTTGGGGCTGTCAGGGAGCTGAGCGGGTGTTCCCCGATGGAACCATCAAGTTTGTCACGCTCCACCCCGAGGCCGAACGGGGCCTTGAAGCGGCGCGTCGGTGGGCAATACAAGCGGGACTGAGCGATCAACTTGAACACAAACCGACCAGTATCATCTTCAACTGGCGCGACCTGCATCCTCAGAAGGCAGAATCGATTCGCCGTGAAGTCTCCGATAACTGGTCCGAGGCGGCTCTGGGGGCGGACCTTGTCCTCAGAGAGTATGACAGCCGGTTGGAGTTGCGCGTAGCCGGAATCGACAAAGGGCTGGCCGTGCGGGCTATCGTCAATGGCGGTAACTCCGGGATTCCATCGGTCTTTCTTGGAGATGACCTCTCAGACGAAGCCGCTTTTCGCGCCATGCCCGCCGACAGTTTGAAGGTTCTGGTTCGAAAGGTGTTTCGTCCTACGCAAGCCGATCTGTGGCTTGTACCTCCGTACGACCTGCTGGCTTTTCTGGATCGTTGGCTGAGCCAGTTCTGAGTTCGGTAGGTCAGGAGGCTCGTCCTCCTGACGGACGAATGTCAGGACCGCAAGGGTCCTGACCTACTCAACTAATATCCGATGGGAAACTCCGGGTCCAGCCGCAGGTGCTGCAGCCAATACTCGACTCCGCGATTGTCCGCCATTTTCTTCACTCTCCGGAAACCCTCGCCGTAGATGACGTCAGGCTCATCGTCCATCTGCTTGACGACATAACCGGCCATTTCATCGTTGTACTGTCTCAGCACGAGAACGGCAGCGTAGTTGCAGCTTCCTTCCACCAACTGCTCTTCGGTTTTCTGGCGTGTATTCAGAAACAGCCAGACGTGCATCAGTTCGTGAGCCGCAGCCGAAATGAAATGCAGTCTGGGGAGACCACTGAGGATGTAGATTGTATACTCGCGATTTTCGAACAGACCCAGATAACGGGTGTATTCGTAGCGGGTGAGTCCAAAGTGATTCTCCGAGTCACGACCCATGAGTTGCGTCAGTTTCTCCTGTGAGACCAGCGCAAATTCGATCTTATCGTTCTTGATCAGCACTTCGGCGTCGGCCAGCCGTGCGCGGGCTTCCGCCAGTAACTTTCGGGCAAGTTGCTCATCGGAAACCGATTCCGCGGCGCAACTGGCGCAGATGTGGTGTTTTCGGTCAAACGGTTGCCCGCCGCCGGCAAGAGGGTCGGAGAAGAGCCTCCCGCAGAACGAGCAACTGGGGATTTCGTCCTCATGGTACTTGTGATACTTGTTCCCCCAATGATCGACCAGGTATTCACCCTCGATAATGCCGCCGCAAACGCTGCATTTGAGCGCCACGTTGTCATCAAAGCAGTTCTGGTGATAGTTCTTGTCTTCGTGGACGACCCATTGCTCGTCCAGTGGCTCGCCGCAAAAAGCGCATCTGGGCGCTACGTTCTGATGGTAGCATTCGGGATGATAAAGTCCGTTTTCGTATTGAATGTACGGACCACTTATAGCCTTGCCGCAATAATCGCAATTGGGAGTATCCTGGGCCAGGATTACTGGACCAAGCAAGAGCAAAACCGGCAAGCACAGTGCGGCCAGGCTTCTTAAACGGTTTCGGTAGTTACGCGATGGCATTAGCGGCCTCTCTCGTGCTTGTATCGGCGAAAACCGGATAGGCCGCAACTGATTTCCCGGCAAGACTCAAGCTGCCCGTCCGACTCTGCCGATAATCATTGCAGGGCAAGGAAGTGTTAGAGTGAGACAGTTATTGGTTCTGGTATGCTTGTTGGCGGCATCGTGGTTCGGCTGTTCCGATAAGCCGGGCACGGGGTTTTCTCAGATCGCCGAGAAGCCACCGCTCGCCGACACTCTGGTGGCGATATTCCATGAGTTAAGAGCTGCCGCGCTATCCGACCGGGCCAACGATCTGATAACCCTTCTCGACAGCGCCGAGGCCCGGCGTTTGAGGCGAGTCTGCGGTCACTACAATCTCCCCGGGTTGAGGCAGTATTTGGAAACCCGGTTTGCCGGCTGGCCCGAGCCGGATACTCTGACGCTGGAAGACCTCACTTTTCAGCCGCCCTACGCCCGAATTGCCTTTGTCGGTGCGGGGTCGCAAATGGGCCAACGGGATAAACGGGTCCGGTTCACCTTTTTCCTGTTCCGGCAGGTTTCTCAGGACTGGCGCCTGGCCGCCGTGTCTACTTTGGAAAAGGACAAATATGACCGGTACGGGACGCAGCAAAGTTTCTTCGAAACTGAACTACCTTCGTCACTCCGGTTTCCCAGACTGTTTTGACACCTTTTTGTTGCCAGCCGAGAATGGCCCCCGTTAGTTGGCGCCATGCCGCGCAAGATGAGTCAAAGAAAGCCGTCGCTGCTGGCCCCGGCCGGTGATCTGCTCAAGAGCCTTTCTAACGCCGAGAGCCGCTTGCGCAGACGTGTCTTTCGCATCGGGTTGCTCTGTGTCGTTGTCTTGTTCGCGTATTCTCTTGTGTTTGGTAGTTACAGTCTGCCACGAATAGCGCGTCTTCAAATGAAGAAGCATGCGCTGATCGAGACCAATCGACGACTCGCGGCTGATTTGATTGATACCGATCGGACACGCCGCCTGCTACTGACCGATCCCTGCTATATCGAACAGGTCGCGCGCACGCGCTACTACATGGTTTACCCCGACGATATCGTCTACCGTTACCGCACCCGGTAACCATCATGGCGCTCGAGAAATCGGAAGCGGTCGTTCTGAAGACCTACAACTGGTCGGAGTCTTCACGGACCGCGGTGTTCTTCACCGAACGGTTTGGCAAATTGCCTTTGATTGACAAAGGGGGACGTTCCGCCAAATCGAAGCGTGGCCGCCTGATGCCATTTGCGCAGTTGGAAGTTACTTTCTACAAGTCGGAAAAAGAAACCAGCGCGTATCTTCGCGATTGTGACATCATCCGGGAGTTCTCTGTCGAGAAGGCTGGGTCGCTCGGGCGACTCGCCTACGGTTCGGCGGCCAGCGAGTTGCTCCTGCTGCTGCTGCCTGAAGGCGAAGCGCAACCGGGGTTGTTCAATTACTTCCTCCGCTTTCTCGGGAAGCTCAGCGAGATCGAGAAGCAGTACTTGCCGGCCATATTCATAGGCTTCTTTCTTCGAGCCATGTCGCAACTGGGGTATCATCCGTCGCTGGCTTACTGTGCCGGCTGCAGCAAGGATCAGGAACAGATCTCACCGGATCGGGGCAAGTTGATGTTCTCGCCGGAGCGGGGCGGACTGATCTGCTCGTCTTGCCAAAAGCCGGGCGAGTATTATATTGGCCTTTCTGTTCAGCAGGCCCGACTGCTTTCGGTGCTTCAGCGGGCGTCGCTGGACGAAGCGGCCACGGTGCCGCTCGGTTTCCAGGAAGCCACACTGCTCGTGGAGACCCTGACGAAGTTTATCAAGCACCATTCGGGGCTGGTCTCGGATATCAAGTCGCTCGAGTTTCTTGATAAACTGAAGAACAGTCAACTTGGTTGAGGATTTGAGCGAATTATGGGCGCAGAGAAAACCAACGACCTTATGGACAAGTTAGTCTCGCTGTGCAAGCGGCGTGGTTTCGTTTTTCCGTCTTCTGAAATCTACGGCGGCCTGAGTTCATGCTGGGACTACGGCCCGCTGGGAGCCGAGCTAAAGCGCAATCTGAAGACCTACTGGTGGGAAGCGATGACGGCCCGCCGTGACGATATCGAGGGTCTCGATGCCGCTATCCTGATGCACCCCCAGGTCTGGCATACGTCCGGCCATGTGGCCGAGTTCAATGACCCGATGGTCGATTGCAAGACCTGCAAAGCGCGGTTCCGCGCCGACAAGCTGGCGGAGTCGCGGTGTCCGATGAAACCGTCGAAATCTCCTCTCGAATGTGGTGGTGAATTGACCGAGGCCCGCAATTTCAACCTGATGTTCAAGACGCACATGGGGCCGATGGAAGACTCGTCGTCGGTGGTGTACATGCGCCCGGAAACGGCTCAGGGCATTTATGTCAATTTTCTCAACGTGAAGAACTCATCGCGGCAGAAGATCCCGTTCGGAATCGCGCAAATCGGGAAGGCTTTCCGCAACGAAATCACGCCGGGCAATTTCATCTTTCGTACGCGCGAGTTCGAACAGATGGAGATGCAGTATTTCATCCATCCCAGCGAGGATGAGAAATGGATGGAGTATTGGCGCGAGCAGCGGTGGAACTGGTACATCGGGCTGGGTATCAACATGAGCAAACTCCGCTGGCGCGAACACGCGCACGATGAACTGGCCCACTACGCCAAAGCGGCGTGGGATGTGGAATACGAGTATCCGTTCGGCTGGCAGGAATTGGAAGGTGTTCATAACCGGACCGATTTCGACCTGAGGCGCCACATGGAAGAGACCGGCAAGGACCTGCGTTACCAGGACGAACGGTTTGCCGAGAAGTTTCTCCCGTATATCATTGAGACTTCAGCCGGATGTGATCGGACGCTGCTGACTATTCTTGTCGATGCCTACGATGAAGCTGAAGTCAAAGGCGAGAAGCGAGTGTTCTTGCGCTTGTCACCCAAAGTCGCGCCGATTAAAGTTGCCGTATTCCCGCTCGTGAAAAAAGAAGGCATGCCGGAGTACGCCGAGAAGGTCTATCACGAGCTCAAGAAGCGGTTCAAAGTGTTCTATGATGAATCCGGCGCGGTGGGTCGCAGGTACGCCCGTATGGACGAGGCCGGCACGCCGTACTGTGTGACTATCGACGGCCAGACACTTCAGGACGACACCATGACTGTCCGTGAGCGCGACAGCATGGAGCAGACCCGGATGAAAACGGCCGAGTTGATGGCGTTTCTGGAGCGGAAAATCAGCGGGTAGAGGAGTCAGGGGTTGAAAGCACGTCGAAGGTCAGTTCGCACTTTCGGACGATCAAGCGGAGATTCGCCGGTCCTTTGCAGATAATAGAGTCGGCGAATCCACAATCTGTAGTAAGCGAGGTGATGAATGATCGACCATTCGATGTCGACAAGAGGTTTCGGTTTGTCGTCAAATTTCACGTTACATAGCTGATGCAGCTTCTCCTCTTTGGTATGCTCTGATCGCATGATCTGCGCAGCATACTGTTCAAAGTCCACATCATTTGTAGTTACTGCCAGACGGTCTTCATCAATGCTGTGATCTCGCAGTCGGTCACTGAATGACTGGATCTCGCGAAACTTGTTCTTGTCACTCAGCATGTCGAATCGCGGAAGATCCTGTTCGGTCTCCTTCTTGTGAAGCACCCTCTCTTCAAATAGCAATCGAGGGGGAACTCTGTTCAGCAAGGCTTCTCTGACCAAAGCGTCGTCGTCGCTTGGTTTCCAGTTGCGCAGTTGCTCCCAGAAGAAATCGTCGGTCAACTTCGTGAAACTGATGTCGTCTTTGGTGATCTGTTCCAATTGGTTCTGCGAAGATGGGATATCCGCATTGCCCGTTTTGCACATACGGTAATACGCGTGCTTAGCAAGGAGTTCAAACCCCATCACTGTTTTATGATAAGTCACATTATACGAGAAGTACCTGGAGGTTATGTAGTGTTCCAATGCGTTGATACCCTTGTAGTCAACGTACAGCTTATCATCTTGATCCATACAGAGATTCTCGAGAATGTAATCAAGGTCAATGTGGCCAAATGAAAAACCCGAAGAACTAGCGTCCCTTACCAAAAAATCTAACCTGTCGGCATCCAGAGTGCCTTTGATGAACTGGCTAAATACGTCAATCCCATGTTGCTCAGCGGAGTCTGTAACGCGAGCCCCGGAAAACGACTTCCCGATCTCATTGTTAGCGTTGAAACCTTTCAAGGCTGCGCGCAGGTCTTTGCGAGTGACCAGCAGGTCTCTTCCAAAGGACTCATGGCCAAAACTCTTGTCTAGTGCAGCCTGTGCTGTTTCGTCAAGAGGTCCGAAGTGCCTGTCGTGACCTAGAGTGCCTTGCTCCGCCCTTAGTGTACTGGCGTCGCCTTCTTCCCAAATCAGCCTCCTTATGGGCTGTTCCATAGCATGCGAGAGTGGTAGGTGGCCAACATCGTGCAACAACGCGGCTAGACGGATCTTCTGCTTCTCTCCTTTGTTGAACGCCTTTCGACTGTTGCGTTTCACAGCATCCAGCATGCGTGACACAATGTGCAGAACACCGAGAGAATGAGCAAACCTTGTATGGGTAGCCCCTGGGAAGACAAAGTAAGCTAGTCCCAAGTGCTTTAGATTCCTAAGCCTCTGGAATGTGGGAGTGGCTATAACCCTCGCCTCAATGTTGGAGATCTTTATTGATCCGTGGATGGGGTCGTTTATAGTCTTGTGCTCAAAATCGATGGCCATCGGGTCTCCCCAGAAAGTTTTACTATCTCACTCCTTGAAGAGGCGGCTATCGACGAGGTCCCAGGCTTTTTCCACCATCTTTTGCGGAAAAACCTTGCCCTTCCTACACAAGGCCTGGCCGATATTGTCCCTGCTAATTCGCGGAAACCCTGGCACGTAAGCGTACTTTCTCATGAAATGAATAGAAGCCATTAGCTCAAGCCAGTCGGGGAGGCGCCTCCCATACAGACTGGAGACTTCACGCTCAAGGCCCTTGTAACGGTCAAGAATGGCTGTTGCATCATCGTTAAATACGAATGAGTTGGCTGCCTCTTGTGTCTCCGTATCGGCTTTCAGAGTGAATGCGCATTCTGTTAGCTCAGGACAGTACGGTCCCTTCAGATACCAGTGGAAGTTGAAGCCAAAATTCACCCCCAAGCGCTGAATCAGATAAACGCGTTTCTGTAAAAGAAGCCGATTGTCGAAGCCTTCCAAGTTGAGTTTCTCATCGAATTCATCTGTGAGAAGTTTGAGGTTTATCAACTTCTTATTCATTGGTCCCGGTTACTCCTGCTTGTAACGTCCGCACGTCAATACTCAAGAAACCGTGCTTGAACTCGATATGTCAATTACTTTTGTCGCAATCTGCACAAAAGTGACACTAATTCTGGCGACTACGACGTCTTTGCCAACTCGGTGTGGTCCAAACAAATATCGGCAATAATGCCTACAGACCCCACACGTGCCGTTCGAGCGCGTCGGCGATATCTCTGATCGAGGGGTACATCTGCGGGCTGTCTTCGCGGGGGGTTTTCCGCTGGTCGGTCAGCGTGCGACCATTGATAGTGAGTGTGGGAGAGCTTACATCTTCTTGGGTCTCAAAAATCCTCGCCAGAATTCCGCGCCTCTTGACGAAGTCGCGTACGAAATCTCTCGTTTTGGTTTGCCTCGGGTCTTTATGCGAATATACCAGGCCAATATCCATATCAGCTTCCTGAAAAAAGAAATCAACAACCCTCATATGGCGGGGTCAACAATAACTACTACTTATACAACCGATGCGGCGATTTCAGTGTGCCCGAAGACGCATTGTATCGAGTCTTTATTGAGATTCTTAGCAACATACGAGTTTTTTCGTGGGCGGCAGACGTCCTCGTCTGCCCCTTCGCGGCAACGCTAAGACCGGGCAGACCGGGAGGTCTGCCGCGCACTATGTGAGATAATGTTAGGCGGCATTCACAACTGTGATCGGAAGGGTCTGTCGTGCCAGCACTTCGCCGACCACAGCATTGGGAAGACCAGCGTTGCCGAGCGTTTGTGCGAAAGCATTTGCCTGGTGCGGGGGAATCGCAATCAGCAGCCCGCCGGAGGTTTGCGGATCATACAGCACTTGCTCCAACGATTTCCTCACATCCGGCGCGACTGACACGCGACTTTGCAGCCAGGAACGATTATCATTAGCACCACCTGGATTGACTCCCTCGGCGGCCAAGCGTTCCGCATCGGGCAAAACCGGCAAAGAGTTGGCGAAGAAGCGCAGGCTGATACCCGAGGCCTCCGCCATTTCCATGGCGTGCCCAAGCAGGCCGAAACCGGTGATATCGGTTGCGGAGTGGACGTCGTACTGCACCATCAATTCAGCGGCAGTACGGTTCAAAGTCGCCATCTGCCTGATCACCAGTTGGGCTAAGTCGGGGGAGACGACATTGCGCTTGATGCCGGTTGTGATAATGCCTGTTCCCAATGCTTTGGTCAGAAAGAGCTTATCGCCCGGTCTGGCACCGGCATTTGTCACTATACGGTTGGGATCGATTATGCCGGTAATGGCCAGGCCGTATTTCAGTTCTTTGTCCTTGATAGAATGCCCGCCGACAATAACCGCCCCGGCTTCCTGTACTTTGTCATTGCCACCGCGCAGGATTTCGCTCAGCACATCGGGCGGCATCGCCCCCAACGGGAACCCGACAATATTCAAAGCTGTCAGCGGCCGTCCGCCCATGGCGTAAATGTCGGACAGGGCGTTGGCCGCGGCGATCTGGCCGAAAAAGTACGGGTCATCGACAATCGGCGGAAAGAAATCGACCGTCTGAACCAGAGCCGTCCGCTCGTCGAGGCGGAACACCCCGGCGTCATCAGCCTTGTTGTACCCGACCAGAAGGTCAGGATGGGTCGATTGCGGCAGGTCTTTGAGCACGTCAGCCAGGAACCCTGGCCCGAGTTTGCTGGCTCAACCCGCGCAGGACACTTCGGCCGTCAGTTTGATCGTGGTCTCTCTGCGTTTGTCATCCACGAGCGGAAGGGTAACACTTGAGGGACACGTACGCAAGCATCGGTGGTTTCGGTATTGTCCGACGGTGTTCATAAATTGAACAGCTCTGCGGGCTCGACCAACAGCCAGTTTATTCCGATTACATTGAGAATAGGAGACAATCGGTCGACCGGAACGGCTAATTCCGCTACCGGTCGGTCCGAATGCAAGGATCCGACCGGGAGAGCTGAAGCGAACGCAACAAAGACAGCTTAGCAATATGAGCCGAAAGAACAGCACTCTTCGCATCGACGAACTTCTTCTCAGTCAAGGGCTGGTGACCGATGACCAGGTCAAGGCCGCACTGGATCACCAGCGTGAACATGGCGGGCGTCTCGGCTCCCATTTTATGCGCCTCGGATACATAACCGAGCAGCAATTGCTCGACTGCCTGGCGAAGCAGTTCAAGTGTGGCGCGGTGGCTCTGGGGTGTCTGAATATTCCCCCGGAAGTCATACTCATGCTTCCCCCCAACGTTGCTCTGGCTCGCACGGCGGTTCCTTTCGCCTACGACAAATCGTCCGGCACTCTCAGCGTCGCCTGCGAGGACCCGTCTAATCCCGACCTCGAATCCGAGTTGCGCTTTGTCACTGGCAAGTCGGTAAAGCTCTTTGTGGCCGCCGAGATGTCGTTGCGGTTGGTTATCGCAAAACACTATGCAAACGCAGCGACGGCTCCGGGTCAGTCTTCAAACTTGTCGGCCAGCGGGAACAAAGTGCTCGTAGTGAGCGACGACCTGACAAGTGATCAGCCTCTCGTACAGGCGCTCAAGAACGAAGCGTTCGATGTAGTTGTTGCCGAATCGGCCGATGACGCTATTGGATTGATCGGTACTGAGCGGTTTTTTGCCGTGTTCATTCGCGACACCGTGTCCGGAGACTATATCGATCTGATCGACCGACTCCGGAAAGTATCTCTACGCACCACCGTACGCTTCTATGAGTCGGCCGCGCAAATGCTGCTTCACGAGACCGGATACAAGGACACTGAAGACCTCATTGTCAAGAGCAACGAATTGTTCATAGCCTTGCTGGCGGCTCGGGAACCATCTAACCACAACCATGCGGCAATAGTGGGCCGATACGCCGACAAGCTGTGCCGGCAGCTCGGGCTGCCGGATAAAGACCGGATCTGCATCGTCACTGCCGCTTATCTGCATGATATGTCCCGGTTCTATTACGGAGAATCCAATTCGGCCCCGGATTGCCGCACGCGCGTGCAGATGACCGCCAAGCTGCTCGACTCGTTGAATTACCCGCCGCTCGTGGTCGGCATGCTTCGCTCGATGTACATCGACCTGGAGCAGAAATTCACTAAACGGCTGCCGATCGAGCCGTTGGGGGGGAATATCCTGACGATTGTCGACGTGTTCTGCGAGCACGTTTCGTTTGACCGACGCTTGTCGCTGGACAAGTTCGAGATGGTCCGCGCCAATTTGCAGTCTTTGACCGGACGGCTTTTCCTGAGAGAAGTGACCGATGCTTTCATCGAACTTATCGAGAAGGAAATTCTCGACGAGTCTTCCGAACAGGACGGCACATTCAATCAGGTCCTGATGTTCTGCTCCGATAACGACTACCTCGACGTCGTGGCGGGACGTCTTCGAGAAGAAGGCTTTCGGCCGGTCTCGATGACCGACACTGACAAGTTCATTGAGGTGTACCATCGGTCACGACCGAATATGATGGTTCTGATCCAGATCGGCTCGGCTTCGAAAGCGCGTCAGTTGGTAGAGGCGTTGACAAATAAAGGGGTCGACTTACATCAGGTGCCTGCTTTCCTCGTGTGTAACAGTCAGGTGACGTCGGAGTTGGCGGTGATGCTTGACCTCGGACTTGAAGACGTTATGGCGATTGAGAACTGTCTTGATCTGCTGGTGGTCAAGTTGCACAAGCTGCGCGAACGATTCGCAGAGCAATCTCCGCAGGCCCACGCCCACCCCGAGGTTGTGACCCCAAGTGTTACTGCGGGGAATCTCGAGGATATGAACCTGGTCGATCTGCTTCAGGCCCTGGGGCCGAGTTGCCGCACGGCGAGAATCAACGTCTCGTCGGAAGGTGCGAAACTGACTATCTGCCTGTACAGAGGAAGAATCGTTTTTGCCGACGGAGGTGGCCGAACCGGCGCCGAGGCGGTGTATGCAGGCGTCTCCTGGCACACCGGGAAATGGGTGATCCAGCCTCTGAAAGAGGAAGATCTGCCCCAGTCCAATACCGACATCCCAAATGATGCGCTCCTGATGGAAGGATGTCGACGGCTCGACGAAAACTCCCGCACTCCGGCCAAGTGAGTTGGCGTGTGCATGACAGTCAGAGATTCATCTCAAACTCAATCTCGTCCCGAATCGGGATGCCACGGTTGCCGATCAAGGGGATAGACGGTTTCAGCACGCGCGAATGGGCCATAGCATTGACATGCACGGCGGCAATCGTGAAACCTCGTCGCTGGTAAAAGCGGATGGCATCCAGATTGTCATTGGTCGTGATGAGCCAGACTCTGCGGCAGCCTGCCACACGCGCAGCGTCTACCGCGTGTTGCATCAATGCCGTTCCAACTCCGGCGAACTGAGAAAGAGCATTCAGCGTGACTACCTCGCACTGATCACCGATGATTTCATAGGTCAGCAGGCCAAGTTTGTCACCGGCATCCCCTTCGGCGATGAACGCGGGCAGTTCGGCGGCGTAGATCTTTCGACCGCGGGAAACGATGAAGTCCGCGCCCCAGCCGCGAATGATCTCAAGCATCCAGGCGCGGTCATTTGAATTAGCTGGGCGGACAGTGAAGTTCACACCGGTTTCTCCTAATTGACAACGTCGAAACATTGCATATCTTCTTTCACGGCATCTGCAATCAAACGTGACACCGGCGTTTTGTCAATTGAGTGTGGAGTTACGACATGGGACACATGGTCGGTAAAGATGTCTATCGCGAACTCGGACGCAAAATCGATGGCCTTATCACGCGCGCGCCCTGGAACGAGACTTTCCACGCCATTCTCAAAGAGCTATACACAACCGAAGAAGCTGACCTTGTGACCAGGATGCCGTACGGTATGGCGTCGCTGGACAAGATCGCACGGCTCACGGGGTACGACAAGGCCAGACTCCAAACGCTGTTGGACGGGTTGTGCGAGAAGGGACTGGTTCTCGACATTGACGCGAAGGACCGCTATCTTTACACTATCTCGCCTCTGATCGTCGGGATTTTTGAATTCACCATGATGCGCACGCGGGGCGAACTGAACACCAAAGAGTGGGCGCGTCTGTTCCACAAGTATCTCAACGATCCGGATACGTTCTATCGGGCCAATTGCAACCATGGTGAGAGAGTCTCGCCGCTACGAACCCTGCCGCACGAGGGGACAATTGCCGATGAGGAGTTTGTCGAAATACTCGACTACGAGAAAGCGACCGCTATTGTCGAAGGCGCGAAGAAGTTCGTGATTGGCATCTGTTCCTGCCGTCATGAGAAGCTGCACATTGGCCAGAAGACCTGCGACGTACCTCTGGAGACGTGCTCCACGCTTGGTGCCTCGGCGGACCTCATGATACGTCATGGTTTCGGAAAGGAAGTCTCACGGGAAGAGATGCTTGAGAACATCGCTCGCTCCCGCGAAATGGGTCTGGTGCTCTGCGCCGATAACGTCAAGAAGAACATCTCGTTCATTTGCCATTGCTGCGGCTGCTGCTGCAATGTCCTGTTGGGGGTCAGTCGATTCGGCTACCCGAACACGGTTGTAACGTCCAACTATATTGCGAAAGTCGATGACGATGCCTGCTCTGAGTGCGGTACCTGTGTCGATATCTGTCCGGTGAATGCGATCATCATGTCGAACGGAAACGGAACTCCCAATCTGTCACCCTCCGCTGGTGCCCCACCCTTTAGGGTGGGTTTAGATTCTGGCGTGAAACCCACCGCAAGCGGTGGGCCACCCCACCTGTCACCCTCCGCCTCCCACTTGTCACCCTCCGCGAAAGCGGGGGGTCCAGATTCTCGCAAGAAACCCTCCGCAAGCAGTGGGCCACCAAGCCGGTCGCTTTCCCACCTGTCACCCTCCGCGAAAGCGGGGGGTCCATCCGGACCAGTCATCAACGAGAAACTCTGTCTCGGCTGCGGCGTATGCGCCCTGGAATGCACCACCGGTTCGATGCGACTCGTGCCGCGCGCTCAGCGGGTGCTGACACCGGAAGACACATTCGAACGAGTAATTCTTCAGGCGTTGGAGCGAGGCACGTTGCAGAATCTGTTGTTCGATAACCCACAGAACACGTCGCACGGTTTCATGCGGGCGTTCGTGGGTGGCTTCCTGAAATTGCCGCCTGTGAAGAAATCACTCATGTCCGATACGCTGCGCTCGCGGTTCTTGACGTTCATGCGGCGGGGGTAGGATATTCTCTGCGATGAATGTAGAGGAGACGGCCCCAAGGCCGTCACACTCGCGAAAGCGGGTGCCCAGATATGTTGACAAGTGCTGAGATCTCATGATGTAGTCACCATTCGCTAACTTGGCTTGAACATAAGCTTCTCCCGCCTCTCCACTATAGCTGGATACCCGTTTTCACGGGTATGACGGGGCTGGCGCCCCGTGTGTATTTTGTTCTCAGCGTTCATTCTTCGTCATGCCTACGGAGGCAGGAACCCAGACAAGCTTGCCGGGAGTGAGAAGCAGACGCTATGACAACAACTCGAAACGAGAGTTCTGTAGATCACGGGAAGCTCTGAGCTTCGACCTTGACTGGGCCCCTGCCGCCGCAGGGGTGACGCGGCTGATGCCGCGTCGTGCAGATGTCGAAACCGCAGGGGTTTCGACCTACGGGGCAGGAGTCTGCCAGTTGGGGAGCCGTTGGTCACCCTTGAAAGACTCCAGCCGCTCGCCAATCAGTCTGTGGGATTCCATTAACTGCAGGCCAAAGTGACCGATCACGAGTTCGACGATAATGAGATAGAGTCGGGAAGCTTCTATTATGGTCGCTAGTGCTGTGTCCGTGTTGTACCTGGGGTTCAACTCTGCAGTTTCAACATCAACAAAGCGCTCTATGTCATGGACTCCAGCGTGAGTAGGGATGCAAAACAAACGGTAACAGTAAAGGTAGTCATTCTCAAGTCCACATTGCTCAGCCATCGCCTTCACGTTCAGTCCGGACCAACTGTCGGTGCTGATCCTTCCCTTCTTTGTCTTCGCTATCAGGTGCTCTACTTCCTGGAACTGTCTGTCCAGTACTGGCTGAAACCGCGCGGCTTCCTGCCGTAACCGTTCGTTGTATCGCTGATCCTCGACAATGGCATCGGCCATCTTCTTCTTTGAATACTTGAGATAGTGCCAATACTGCCATTGTCGTCTGTCAGCATCCATGCACAGAAATTTCATGTTTATCGCTATTTCAGCCAGTTTTCGCACTATCGTTTCAGCATCTCCGACAAGTCCACTCTCCACCAGTTTGACGGCACTGATTAATGAATCGGTCGCTTTGTAATGATTGGCTGCCAGAATACAGTGAATTGGCTTGGAGAACTTGCGGTGTTCGACATTCGCAATCACCAAATCTCCCAATTCGAGACAGCTGTCAGCAAGCATGAGAATATCGTCATGGGGGATGCCTAAGTCCCTGCGATAATTCACGATTCTGCTGCTCATCCTATCCCTCCACCTGCGGCAATTCCCGCTCCAAATCCTTGTCCTTGCGGAAGCCGAGCACATAGTCGGCTTGCATGAGGGTGTGAACCTCGCGGGTGCCTTCGTAGATCGACGCTCCCTTTGAGTTGCGATAGAACCGCTCCACCGGATATTCATCCGAGAAGCCGTATGCGCCAAACACCTGCACCGCGTTTGCGGCGGCGGCTTCGGCCTCGCGGCAGGCGACCCATTTGGCCATCGATGTTTCTTTGGTGTTGCGCTTGCCCTGATTCTTCAGCCAGCCCGCTTTCAGCCAGAGCAGGGTCGACATCTCGTAGCCCGCTTCCATGTTGGCGATCATCTGCTTGACCAACTGATGCTCGGCGATATGACTGCCGAACGTCTTCCGCTCGAAAGCATACTTCACACAGGCGTCACGACAGGCGCGGACCAGGCCGCACGAACCGGCCGCCACAGTGTAGCGCCCCTGATCGAGACAGAACATGGCGATCTTGAATCCGGCGCCTTCTTTGTAGACCAGATTCTCTTTCGGCACTTTCACGTCCATGAACGCAATCGACCCGGTGTTGCCGGCCCGCACGCCGAGTTTGCCGTGGATCGTGGTGGTGGTCAGTCCGGGCATGCCGCGCTCGACAATGAACGCCGAGATGCCGGTGTGATCCCGTTTCTTTTTCTTTTCGAGATCGGTCCAGGCGAAGATGAGGAAGTAATCGGCCATGTCGGCCAGCGAAATCCACATCTTCTCGCCGTTCAGAATGTAATGATTGCCGTCGCGTACGGCGGTTGACAGAATTCCCACAACATCCGAGCCGGCCGCTGGTTCGGTCAAACCGAACGTACCCAGCTTCTCACCTTTGGCGCAGGGTACCAGGTATTTCTGTTTCTGTTCTTCGCTCGCCCATGTAAGAATCGGGAGCGAGTAGAGGCCGATATGGACCGACAGAATCACGCGCGCCCCGGTGTCGCCGTATTCGAGTTCTTCGGAGGCCAGCCCGAGCGAAATGTAATCGGTGCCCAGTCCGCCGTACTGCTCCGGGATGCAGAATCCGAGCAGGTTGGCCTCGGCCATAGCCGGGATCAGTGCCGGGTTGGGTTTCTGGGCGCGGTCGAACTCGGTGATGCTGGGGATGATGACTTTCTTGGCGATTTCGCGGGCGATGTCACGTACCATCAACTGGTTTTCGGTGTACGAGAAGTCTATCATGGGTCGCTTCTCTCCTTTTCGTCTAGTTTTGGCGTCTGGTATATAGCTGAAAAACCTGCCTGAGTCAACCGATCCCGCCACGGCCGTCCGCCCCTGCGAAAAAATGACGGATCGGACCCATCCGGTACCACAGTTGTTGCCCGATAGGTCGGTTTTGCTTATACTGTCCGCACGAAAGGCACGTATCAGCGATGGACGATTTCACAGGAGTCAAAGCCGATCTGATCCCGTATTCGCCGGAATATTCCGCATTGGTGCGGTCGTGGATCGAGTCCGAGGAGACGTATCAACTAGTCTGTCGAGGAGTCAATTTTCCGCCACCGGATGATATTGTCGATAGCTGGCAGCGCCAGGGAGTAAAAGCGTACCTACTGATTGCCAGTCGAAAGCCAGTGGCCTACGGCGAGGTGTGGGATCGCAAAGGGGAGCAGGCGGTCGAGATTTCGCACGTCATTGTCGACACTTACCAGCGTTCACGTGGTTTTGGCACCACGCTCCTGAGGCTATTGTCTGACCGCGCCGCCGAAATGCCCGGTGTGTTGCGGGTGCTGATCAATCTGTATCATGACAATTCCGAAGTCCTCAGCTGCTATTTGAAGGCCGGGTTCGAGATTTCCGGTACGGCCACGCATATCGAAGGCCTCAAGCTAGTCAGACTGGTGGAACGGTGACGCTAACGGCAAAACCATATACAGGAGAGAATCATGATTAAGAAAGTAGGTATCGTTGGTTTCGGGCAGATGGGCTCCGGGATCGGCCAGGTGGCGGCGGGCAAGGGGTACGAAGTGATCGCCCGCGAAGTCACCGATGAATTGTTCAAGAAGGGGATTGGGTACATCACCAAGAACCA
>Ga0315278_10000554_pt1 | contig 33064 bp, 28 predicted proteins | sample YL17G06_0_MG_FD_203880 | JGI IMG/M metagenome (GOLD analysis project Ga0315278, IMG submission 203880) | Sediment microbial communities from Yellowstone Lake, YNP, Wyoming, USA - YL17G06_0 | ecosystem: Environmental > Aquatic > Freshwater > Lake > Sediment | place: USA: Wyoming | collected... | reverse complement strand
GGCTCGACGCCGGTCCAGATTGCCTTCGGGCTTGGGCCGGCAGGCTCCGATCGGGTGATTACTCAAGTGCTGCCTGTTACCTGGGCCAGGGTGGAAGTGATGGTGACCAGGCTTCCCGGATTGTCGATGACATCTCCGCAGTTCGCGTCGACCGGCGAGGTGCCGGGCGATACGCACAGCTTCATCGTGGGCACGGGCGCGATGCTGGCGCCGGGGACGCCACTGAGCGTGGCGCTTGCCGGCCTGCCTTCGCGAAGCCGCGCGGGACGGTCCGTGGCCATCGCCGTGGCTATCCTCGTGTTGCTCGCCGGGGTGTGGGGAGCGGCGACGTCGACGGCGCGGACGGGGGATCTGGCACGCAGGGCGGAATTGGGCGAGCGGCGCGGCAAGTTGATGGCGGACCTGGTCCGACTTGAGAACCAGCACCGGACCGGCGTGATCGATCCTGCCCGGTATGCCGGCAGACGAGGCGACCTGTTCGATCAGCTCGAACGGGTATACGGCGAGTTGGATCAATCGGCTGGCGCGCCCGGCGAGGGACCGGTGGCGTGACGTTCGATTTCGATCGGCTCGTCGTCGACGACGTCTCGCGGAATTTCGGCCGTCGTCGCGCGCTGACTCGTGTCAGCCTGACCTGCCACGCCGGGGAGATTGTCGGCCTGCTGGGGCCCAACGGCGCCGGCAAGTCTACGCTGCTCGCCATCCTGTCCACGCTGTTGGCGGCTTCGTCGGGCGAAATCCACTACGGATCGGCGACAGCGCGCGCGATCGGCCCGGCGCTTCGAGCCAGGCTGGGGCTGCTCGGCCACGATCTCTACCTGTATCCCGAACTCACGGCTCGCGAGAATCTCGAGTTCTTTGCACGTTTGTACGGCTGTCCGAACGTGCCGGCCGTGGTTGGCGATGCGCTTGGTCGCGCCGGGCTTCGCGATCGCGCCGACGATCTGGTGTCGGGATTCTCGAGGGGCATGCGACAGCGCCTCGCGCTGGAGCGCGCGTTGCTGCACGGGCCCCGCCTGCTGTTGCTCGACGAGCCGTTCACCGGCCTCGACGACGCCTCCGGACAGGCCCTGGTCGCCCGCCTCCGCGATCTGCGTCAGGACGGCCGCATCGTCCTGGTGGCCACGCACGATCTTGATCTGGCCGAAGGCCTGTTCGACCGGGTTGCCGTGCTGCGTGAAGGCCGGCTGCTGCTGGTTGACAATTCGTCTGCGAGTTTGCGGGAGCGCTATCGCGAGGCGGTCGCGGCGGCACGACGATGAAGCAGTTTCTGCGAGTCGCCTGGATCGTGATGCGGAAGGACCTCACCGTCGAGGTCCGCAGCCGCGAAATCCTCTACACCACCGTGTTCTTTGCGGCGTCGTGCGTCCTCGTGTTCGCCTTCGCGCTCGTGCGGGAAGGACGTCCCATGGAGGATGCGGCAGCGGGCATCCTGTGGATCGCCATCGCCTTTGCCGGCACCCTCGCGCTCGGGCGGACCTTTGAGCGGGAGCGGCAGACCGAAACCTTGCGCGCCCTGATGCTGGCGCCATCAGACCGGCCCGCGATCTACGTCGGCAAGCTGCTCGGGATCCTGATATTGCTCGGCGTGGTCGAGCTGGTGCTGGTGCCCATGGTCGGCCTGCTCTTCAACGCGCCCTTCGGCGCGAGCCCGCTGTGGCTGGTCGTGTTGCTGGCGGCTGGCACACTGGGCTTCGCGTCTGTCGGGACCCTGTTTGCCGCCATGCTCGTCCGGGCGCGCAGTCGCGACGTGCTGCTGCCGGTCCTCTTGTATCCCATCACGATTCCGATCATTATCGCTGGCGTGCGGGGGACCGTGGCGCTGCTTCAGGCTGTCCCCGATGAGCCGATGGCGCGGTTCTGGATCGCCCTGCTGGTGTTTTTCGACGCCGTATTCGTCACACTGGCGTTATGGACCTTTGAGCCGCTGATGACGGAGTAGTGATGGCAAGAACGTATACACCGCTGGCTGTGCTCGCGATGGCCCTGTTCGCCGTCGCGCCGTTCGCTGTCGCCTCTGCACCGTCCGAACAGACCATGGGCCTGATTCAGCGGGTCTTCTACTACCACGTGCCGTCCGCGATGATGCTGTTTCTGTCCGCGTTCATCTGCGGCATCGCGAGCGCGGTGTTCCTGTTCAAACGATCCGAGGCGGCGGACCGGCTGGCGGTCGCCGCCGGAGAACTGGCGGTCGTCTTCGGGCTGATCGTCCTGGTGACCGGGCCAATGTGGGCCCGCAAGGCGTGGGGCGTCTGGTGGCAGTGGGACGCCCGGCTGACCTCGTCATTGCTGCTGTGGATGATGTTCGTGGCCTACCTGCTGGTCCGGCGGTACGGCGGCCCCGGATCGGAGAAGCTGTCGGCGGCGATGGCCATCTTCGGCATGGCCAACGTGCCGTTCGTGTACGTGTCGGTCAACTTCTGGCGGACCATTCACCCGAACACCAACGTGTTGATGACGCTTGCGCCAGGCATGCGTGGCCCCTTCTGGTTCTGTGTGGCGTCGTTCCTGCTGCTCTACCTGCTTCTGCTCGCGCTGCGGAGACGCCTCGAGGACCAGCGGGCAGCCGTGGAACGGCTGTATCTGGCGCTGGACGAGTAGACCAGGAGATCGCATGAGTTGATGGCGCTGGACGAGTAGGCGGAAAAGGGGCCAGGCCCTTTTTCCTCGGGACGGGCGATGGAAAAATGGGGCCTGGCCCCTTTTCCGGAGTAGGCGAGCGGGCTGGCGACGTGTGAGGCGAGATCCATGAAACGACGTGTGACGACAGCCATCGTGTCGATGTTCCTGACGGCAGGTTCCCTATTCGCCGCCAGTCAACCACCGCCAGCGGCAGCAGGGCAGGGTGAGTTCGTGCCCGTCAGTTCGCTGCCGCCGGTTGAGCAGTTGCCGGCCGCGCCGCTCCTGGTCGGGGCATACGCCGTCGTATGGGTGGCACTGCTCGTCTATGTGTGGTCGATCTGGCGGCGGATGAAGAAGATTGAACGCGAACTGGCGGATCTGGAACAGCGGGTACAGTCGCGGTAGGAGAGACCTGATGGGCGCCGGTCACTTTCTGTACATACCAACGATGATTCTCATCGGCGTCGTCATCGGCTGGATCCTTGGCTCGAGAGCCGCGCGTGATGCGTTTGCGTTCGAATTGAAGCGGCGGGAAGACAACGCCGCCCGCAAAGCAGCCAAAGCCGCAAAGGCCGCACCATAGGGTCATTACCGGCCCAGCGCGAGGCGCTTGGCGAGGGCGTCTGGGAGTCCCGCGTCCCTGATGGCTTGCTGGGCAGCCGCGACGTCATACGGAACCCTGAAGAAGCTCACGTCCTTCCGATCGTCATCAGCGATGCCGTAGGCGGCCCTCGGATCCCCGTCTCTGGGCTGTCCCACCGACCCGACATTCACCAGGCAGGTCCACTCGGGCATCACTTGCAAGACGAAATCCTCCGGGGTTTCGCGACAATGCAGTTCGTTGTCCGCAAACAGGAAGGCCGTTGGCGCGTGGGAGTGACCGAACAGGCACAGCGGGCGCCGGGCGGCCCGCAGGGCGTTCAGGGCGTCAAGCGCATCCAGGACATAGGCGTCCTCGTCGTAAGGCGACCCGTGGCAGATCTCAATCCACTCGGTCACGATCAGCGGGCCCCGGGGAAGCGCCCGGACCAGTTCCGCATGGGCCGGCGTCAATGCGTGCTGGGTCCATTCGGCGCCTTGTTTCGCAGCGGGATTGAACGCGTCGGCATCGTCCAGGCCCACGGCGACCTTGTCGTGGTTGCCACGAATCGCGGCGGCGACCGGAACGCTGGCGAGCCGGTCGAGCACTTCGTTGGGCTGCGCCCCGTACCCGATCAGATCGCCCAGCAGCAGGATCTGATCAAACCCTCGGACCTGCGCATCGGCAAGCACGGCCTCGAGGGCGTGACCATTCGCGTGAATATCAGCAAGCACCAGATATCGCATCGGTCTCCGCCGCTCGTCCGTACGGAAATGGGGTCGGACCTATTTTCCGCGAACACGGCCGGGAAACAGGTCCGACCCCATTTCCGTCCGCCCAAGCCACTCGATGACGGCATCCGCCAGCTCTCCGACTGACTGCCCCGAGCCGTCCAGCCTGACGTGCGCCTGCGCGTACGCGGGGAGGCGCAGCAGATAGAGCTGTTCCATCTGCGTCCGGTTGGGGGCCAGCGGCCGGCTTCCGTCCAGCGGGATGCGATCGAGCAGGACCTGAAACGGCACGTCCAGCCAGAACACCGCCCCATCAGCCAGAATGGCCGCCCGGCTGTCCGCATCGGCGAACGAACCCCCGCCCGTGGCGACCACCATGTGGCGCAGCGGCAGGAGATCCCGGACGACCAGACGCTCGATCATCCGGAAATGCGTCTCACCGCTCTGGGCGAAAATCTGGCTGACCGACCGCCCCTCGCGCGACTCGATGCGGTCGTCGACATCTTCGACCTTCCAGCCGAGTCGCCGTCCCAACTCGTGGGCGAGTGACGTCTTGCCTGCGCCCATGAACCCGACCAGATACACCTTATCGGCTCTCATGCACACATGCTCTCGAGCACATCAAAAAAATCAGGGTACGAGACTGAAATCGCGTCGGCTCCGGTAATCGTGGTCGGCCCCGTTGCGCCGAGCGCGGCAATGGCGAATGCCATCGCCAGCCGGTGATCGCCACCCGCGTCGACGGCCCCGCCGCGAAGTCGTGCCGCACCCTCGATGCGGAATCCATCGGGGGCCTCTTCGATGTCGGCACCCATCAGACGCAATCCGCGCGCAAGCGCGGCGATCCTGTCACTCTCCTTGACGCGCAATTCGGCCGCGCCCGTCACCGTGAAGCGACCGCCGTGGGTGGCCAGCGCCGCCAGCGCGGGAAGTTCGTCGATAAGGCCGGGGACTTCCGATGGTTCCACCACGACGTCGCCAAGTGCGCGATGGGACACCCGGATGGTTCCTCTTGCTTCGACGTCAGCTTCCGGCGACTCCCTGGTGACCACGGTGGCGCCAAACCGCTGGAGGACCCGGAGGAATCCGATTCGCGTGGGATTCAGGCCGACGTCCCGGATCTCGATCGACGAGCCGGGTAGCGCGGCGGCGGCCGCCGCCCAGAAGGCCGCGGAGGATGGATCGCCGGGCACGCTGATCCTCGCTGCCGACAGCCGCTGGCCTCCAGCGACGGCCACCATGCCGGGGCCAACCTCAACCTCTACGCCAAATGCGCCAAGCGACCGCTCGGTGTGGTCGCGCGTGGCGATCGGCTCGCGGACGATGGTGACGCCGCTCGCAGACAGTCCCGCCAGCAGGATCGCGCTCTTGACCTGCGCGCTGGGGATGGGCAGCGCGTAGTCGATGCCGTGCAGCGGAGAGCCCGTGACAACCGCGGGCAACAGCCCCTCGGTGGTGGCAATGTGCGCGCCCATCAGCGCCAGGGGCTCGACGACGCGTCGCATGGGACGGCGTTGGAGCGAGTTGTCTCCGCAGATCCTGGTGCTGAACCCGCTTGCCGCCAGGACGCCCATCAGCAGGCGCGCGGTCGTACCGGAGTTCTGTGCATCGAGACCATCCGAGGCCGGCCGGAGGCCAGAGAGTCCGACGCCGTCAATCTGCCACCGGAGCGTGTTCCCATCGTCGGGCGACGCAGCTGAGGAGACGCCGACGCCGAGGCGCCGAAGGCAGTCCAGCGTGGCACGGCAGTCGTCGCCCGGAGCCAGGTTGACGATCTCGGATCGACCCTCGGCCAGCGCCGCGAGAATCAGGGCCCGGTGGGAAATCGACTTGTCGCCCGGGACCCGAACCACGCCACTGATGCGGCGCGCGGGCCTGACAGTGATGGTGTTGCCGGGAGTCACCTTCGCACTATAGCAGTAGCGAAGTTCTGTCCCAAACCGCACAGCATTCTTGCGGGCAAGGACGTCCGACGAGCCACTTCCAGCCCGTCATTCCGGCGAACGCCGGAATCCACGACAGGCCCCCGGCTTCCGCCGGGGTGACCGGCAGAATTGACGCCGGTGAACGGTCCGGCTGGGATTCGCGTTCGCGATTCGTGTTCGCGCCGGCCGCGAAGCTGGGCTATGTTAGGCTATCACCGGCCGGAATACGAACTGACGACCGAGTGCGGATATGACACTTCCCGCCAGGGGATCCACGATCAGATTGCGCTTCAACAGCGCGTTCGAAATGCTCGACATGGTTCAGATGGTCAGCGACAAGGTCGCCCGCCTGCTCAATTTCGAGGATGATGCCCTCGTGTGGATGGAAGTGGCCGTGCGGGAGTCTGTCATCAACGCCATCAAGCATGGCAACAAGCACGACCTCCAGAAGCAGGTCTTCGTGGAGTTCACGACCCGCCCCGAGGTCGAACCGGACGAGTTGGTCATTTCGATTCGCGACCAGGGCGAGGGCTTCGACCCCAGTGCCTTGCCTGACCCGCTCGCGCCGGAGAATCTCCTGAAATCCAGCGGGCGCGGCATTTTCTTCATGCGCAGCTTCATGGACAGCGTGCGCATCGAACCGGCGAGCGAAGGCGGCATGGAAGTGCGCCTGACCAAGAAGTTGCCCGCTCGCTCGTGACCACCCTGATGGCGACACCCGACACGGCTCGATACCTGGCCACCGCGATCGACATCGTGCTGCGCGCCGGCGACCTGCAGATGAAGAGCTTCGGCCGGGATTTCCGCGTCGACATGAAGGGCGCGATCGATCTGGTGACCGAAGTCGACATCGAGGTCGAGCAGATGTGCCGGGCGGTCGTCGCCGAGCGATTTCCCTCCCATGCCATACTCGCCGAGGAACTGGGCGGACTCCCTGATGCGACCGCAGGCACCAGCGAGTACTGCTGGATCTTCGATCCGATTGACGGCACGACCAACTACGCGCATGGATTGCCGATCTTCTGCGCGGCGCTCGCGCTCGAAATCCGCGGACGCGTCGAGATCGCCGCGATCTACGACCCCACGCGACGCGAGTTGTTTACGGCGGAACGAGGAGGCGGGGCTTTCCTGAACGGCTGCCGGATGGCGGTGTCGAAGGCCGAGCACCTCCTCGATGCCGTCCTGGTCACGGGGTTTCCGTACGATATCCATCAGAATCCCGGCAACATCCTGGGCCTGTTCGGCGCCTTCATCAGTCGTGCGCGCGCCGTGCGACGCCTCGGGTCGGCCGCACTCGACATGTGCTACGTGGCCGCCGGACGTCTCGACGGTTTCTGGGAGGCCAGCCTGCGCCCGTGGGACGTGGCCGCCGGAGCCCTCCTTGTTGAGGAGGCGGGAGGTCGCGTCTGCGGCATGGACGGATCTCGCTTCGCCCCTCGCGCCGGACACGTCGTGGCCGCCAACCGGGCCCTGCTGCCACCTATGCTCGAATTGATCGCCGAGTTCCGGCGCGACCGTTCACTTAACGGGACGCCCTGACACCCCGCAAGGACGTCATCTGACGCCCGCTGCCGCAGATCGCGCGCAAACAGGGCCCTGAGGTTGGCACCAAATGTGCTGGTTTCAGGTCGAACTCATCTCAAGGGGGCTGCATGTTGCAACACAAGACCGGCGTGGCGCTTCTGACGGTATGCGTGCTCTTGCTGACGGCGTCGCTGGCGCAGGCCCAGCAGAGCCTGAATATCCAACTCGGCGTGTTCATGCCCCGGGGCGAGGGCGGGCGATCTGCGGGTGATGTGCTGGTGACCAATCGCCAGTACCTGTTCTTCAACCTCGACGACTTCAACGGCTTCACGGGAGGTGGCGAATGGCTCGTGGCCGCCGGCAAGAACCTCGAGGTTGGCATCGGCGCCGCCTACTACCAGCGCACCGTGCCCTCGGTCTACGAAGGGTGGGTCAATACCGACGGCAGTGAGATCTCGCAGGAGATGAGCCTGCGTGTGGCCCCCGTGGTCGCAACGCTGAAGTACCTGCCGCTCGGTGCGCGCAGCACGTTCCAGCCATACGTGGGAATTGGCCTCGCGGTGTACTTCTGGCACTATAGCGAAACCGGCGATTTCGTCGACTTCAGCGATAACAGCATCTATTCCGCGGCGTATGTCGCCAGCGGCACGTCGGTGGGGCCTGTGGCGACATTCGGCGTGCGGGCGCGGGTCTCGGCCCGGGCCGACGCCGGCATCGAGATGCGCGCACAATGGGGACAGGGAAACCTGTCGAACGACTTTCTAGGCAACAAGATCGACCTGGGCGGCATCAACGTGCTGGGGACGCTGAGGATTCGGTTCTAGGAGGCGGCGGCACCGGGCAGCTGCGCCCAACTGTCACCGCCGGGCGGATGGCGCGCGACTCCCCACTCCACCCGGTCGAAGCGTAGCGGGACGCCGGCGATAGAGGGCCGTGCCCCCGCCCTCCGCCACCTTCTCGTACCCGGCCAGAAACTGCGGCCGCTCTCGTGACAGCGCGGCGAGCATGTCGCCGCCCCTGGCGCTCTCCTCGATCAGGATCCATTCGACAATCGGGTCGGGATGGCGCAGCGCCGCGAGCCAGATGTCGCCGTTGCCCTCGTGCAGAAAGTCGCGTAACCGGAAGCCAGACCCCGAGAGATCGTGCATGTAGTGGGCGAGTGAACCCATGCTGGCCATGATGGGTTCGCCATCCCACGCCCGCGAAAGATAGGCAGTGATCTGCTGACGGTCGACCCTCAGGCTGGTGTCCCACTGGGCTTCGAGCGGCATCGGCGACAACCGATCAAATGGACGTGGCCCAAGCGCGATGGTCGCGAACAGGGCCACGGCGCCTGCCAGCAACCAGCGACGCCGCAGACGTCCGACCAGCAATCCGGCGCCGATGGCGACAACCGGGAGCAGCGCCGTCATGTAGCGGACGCGGAAGACGTGCCCCTGGTAGAACGCGAACCAGGGCAGCAGTCCCGCGGCGGCAACCGAGAGCGGCAGCACATCGAGCGCACGCCGGCGATCACGAATGGCGGTGATGAGGGGGGTGGCCAGCCCGGCCATCCCAATCCATGCGAGGGGCTCGGCCGTCAACTGATTCAGCCCTCGCCACACGGCCAGCGCAGAGCCGATTGGCTGGTGCAACGTCTCAGGCTCGGGAACGAAGAAGCCGGACCGCACGAACCACTCGCCGACGGTGGCGCGGCTCAGCACCAGAAACGCGACGATCGCCGCGACCGGATAGACCGAGACCTGCACCACCTGTCGGATCGCCTGTCGCCACGGCGTTCCCTGCCTGAGCAGCGCGAGGGTGCCGAGCACAAGAAGGGCTGCGCAGATCGGCCAGGCTTCGTACCGCGTCAGGACGGCGGCGGCGGTGACCAGGCCTGCCCGGCGAATGGCGATTGGGCGATCCGACACGAGCGCGTCATGGGTGAGCACAACCGAGCAGCAGGCGAGGCCCCAGAACAGGGGCTCGGTCATCGGCGTCGCCTGGAGGTACAGCACGTTGGGATTGGCCGCAAACACCGCCGTTCCAAGCGCGGCAGCCGTCCGGCACCCGGTGGCCGTCAGAATCATCGCGGCGATCGCCCAGGCCGCGAGGCCGAACGAAGCGATCGAAACGGCGACCGCAAATGCGCCCGTGCGATAGAAGACGTCGAACTGGACCGGCACCAGGTTGATCAGGTGGGGCAGTGGCAGCCAGATCGCGCCAATCTGGAGCCATCCAGGCGTGATGCTGTCGATGATACGGCGCGCCACCACCAGGTGGCCTTTCGCGTCGAAATGGGCCAGCGTCAACCCTGCGCCGGCGTAGTAGATCGCGGCGGCCACGCCCATCCCCAAGGCCGCGACGGCAACCAGGAGCGGCGCGATTCGAGCCGGACGTCGCGGGTCGGGAAGGGCCGGGCTGGCGTTCCCAGGCAGTTGGGTGTGATCGACAGTGGTCACGCGCGTGGTCGCCTGATATTCTTATGTGCTGCCTGGACGGGCGGAATATCGCCAGTCGAGCCACTGTACACCACATATTCGACAGGAACTCGGGATGCCAATCGGTGGGATCTACATGCGGATGGCGACGTCATGACACGGGTGATTGCCTGGGCACAGGCCTTCGCCATCAGTGTCGGAGGGCCGGGCCTGTTCCTCATTGCAGCCGCCGACTCGTCGTTTGTGTCGCTGCCCGAAGTCAACGACATCCTGATTGTCTGGATGGTGACGCGAACACCCTCGATGCTGTTGTATTACGTGGCGATGGCCACCGCAGGTTCGGTGGTCGGATGCCTCGCCGTGTACTATCTGGGTCGCAAGGGGGGCGAGACGCTGTTGCGAAGCTGGTTCAAGACGGCCAGGGCCGAGCGGGCGCTCGCCTCGTTCAGACGGTACGGGCTGGCGGCGGTCATCGTGCCGTCGATGTTGCCCCCGCCGGCGCCCTTGAAGCTGTTCGTGCTGGCGGCGGGCGTGGCCGGCATCACTGCGCGCCAGCTGGCAGGTTCGATCGCGGTTGGCCGGGGACTCCGATATCTAATCGAGGGCGTCCTCGCGTACTACTATGGAGAGGCTGCGCTGGGCTTCCTGCGCACACATGGGCGGGAGGCAGGCCTGATTGCCGGCGTGGTTGCTGCGTCGGTGCTCGCGCTCTACTACTGGTCTAACCGGCAGCGGGCAGCCGGCGAGGTATAATCGACAGCCGATCGTGAGCAGCCCATCCCTCTCCATCGTCGTCCCCATCCACAACGAATCGGCCAGCATTGCTGAGCTGTTCGTCGAGCTCGAGGCCTCGCTTGGCGCATGGGGACGCCGGTACGAGGTGCTGGCCATCGACGATGGGAGCACAGACGACAGCTTCGACAGGCTCGTCGCCATCCAGGCGGCGGATGCGCGGGTGCGGGTGGTGCGGTTCCGTCGCAACTTCGGCCAGACGGCGGCGTTTGCGGCAGGCTTTGCGCTTGCGCGGGGCCAGGTCGTGGTGACCTGCGACGGCGATCTGCAGAACGATCCCCACGATATCCCGGCGCTGGTGGCGATGGTGGAGCAGGGCGCCGACATCGCCTGCGGCTGGCGTCAGGATCGCAAGGACCGCTTCTTCTCACGCCGGGTGCCGTCGATGATGGCCAGCTGGATCATCTCGCATGTGACTGGCGTGCGGCTGCACGACTATGGCTGTTCGCTCAAGGCGTTCCGAGCGGACGTCGTCAAGCCGCTGAGGCTCTACGGCGGCATGCACCGCCTGCTGCCGGCGATCGCGTCCGAACGGGGCGCGACCATTGTCGAACGCATTGTCAACCACCGTCGGCGCAGGTTCGGCCGCTCCAAGTACGGTCTTGGCCGCATCGTGCCCGTCGTCCTCGACTTGCTGACGGTGAAATGTTTCCTCAACCATGCTGCCAGACCCATCAGGGTGTTTGGCTCGCTCGGGCTGGCCTCGGGCGCCATTGGCCTGGGCGTGCTCGGCTGGTTAGCCTGGCTGGCGGCCGTCGACGGGCAGGGCGTCGGGGATCGTGCCGCGCTGCTGGTTGGCGTGCTGCTCGTGCTCGCTGGTGTGCAGCTGGTAGCGGTCGGCATGCTGGCGGAAATGCAGGCGCGGACGTACTACGAATCGCAGGACAAGCCCACCTACGTCATTCGCGAGATCAGAGAGAACCTGTCGTAATTGAATTTGCGCGCGAACTTAGCGAAGCGACCGCTTCGGGCCGCGCAGCAGGTACGCCACGGCGCCCGACAGCGAGAAGAGCATTACCAGGGCCGCCCCCATCAGGGACACGGCAAGTGCCGACGCTGCCGGCAGCCCGATCTGGGCGAAGTAGAGCCTGAAGGTCGCCTCACGCACGCCGAGGCCATTGAGCGAGACCGGCAGCATCTGGACCACAAACGACACCGGCACGATCACCGCCAGATCAGCGATGGGCACGTCGATCCCCATGCTTCGGGCCACTGCGAAGTAGAACGTCACCAGGACGGCCTGGACCAGGATCGCGCCGCTGAAGCACGAGAGGAGCGAGCCTGGCTGGGTCCGAAAGCGTTCCAGCGTCCCAATCAAGCGGCTGATGCGTTCGCCGACCCATTCCTGATGAATCACCCGGAGCGGTTTCAACACCATGCCGACGACGTTCGGCAAAAAGATCGCAGCAGCACCGACCGCCAGCGCCCCGGCAAACGCCAGCCACAACAGCGATGCCCACACTGGGGCATGCCCGCCGACCGCCGTGGCCGCCAACGCGCCGACCGCCGCCACCAGGAACAGGCCCAGAAGACCGATGCCCCGATCCATGAGCACGACAGTGGTGGCGATGGTCTTTGATCCGGCGTGGCCCGATGTGTCGCGGATACGAATCACGTCGCCGCCGATGTTGCTCGGCAGGAAGTTATTGAAGAATGTGGCGACCAGGTACGAATCCACGAGCCACGCGCGCCCGATGACCAGCTGCTGGGCATCGAGCAGCAGATGCCAGCGCCAGGCGCTGACCAGAATCATCACCAGGTACAAGGCCAGGGCGGCGCCAAGCCATAGCACGGACGCACTGCGGAAGTGGCTCCACAGGTTCGGGAGATCGGTTTTCGCCAGCAGCACCGCCATCAGGCCCGCGCTGACGACAATCTTGGCGAGCAGGATGACGATGCGGCGGGTGGTGCTTGGCGGCGGGTTGTCTGGCGTGTCGATCATGTGATCATATGGCGCGACGGTCAGGGTGGGAGGCAACGCGAAAAGAGGGCATCGTACCATGGCCGCGATGCCGCGACAACGCTAGGTCATGATTCGGGCGGGCACGGGGGCCCGCCCCTACAACGGACTTGTGGCGGTGTGGGGGCAACCCCCCGTGGTTACCCCCGCTGACTCGTGCCCCCGCCGACCCGTGCCCCCGCTGACTCGTTGACGGACCCGGCGCCAGCCCATACAATCGCGAACGTCGGCCGAAGATGATCACTCCGGGAGTGATTATCAGCCTGGCGCAGCGGGCTGACGGCGCCGCGTTCCGACGTTCACTGCGGGCTGCCGGCGACCGGCCACTTATGAAGATCGCGGTCATTACTTCGAATCCCCTGTTCGCCGAGGGCGGCCATGTGGTGCTTGCCCGTTCGCTGGTCGATGCGCTTCGGGAAGCCGGGCACGAGGTCGACCTGGTCCGGACACCGCAGAATCGGTTCGGACGGCAGGGCGCCGCGTACCTGGCGACGTGGCTCACAGACGTCGGTGTCGGGTGCGATGATATGCCGGTCGACCAGGTGATCTCCTTCCGCTATCCCAGTTACGCGGTGCGGCATCCCCGGCACGTGTGCTGGTTGAACCACAGGATGCGGGAGTACTACGACCTCTGGGAGCGGTTCATCGTGCCGCTCAAGTGGAAGGGGCTGTTGAAGGAGAAGGTCCGGCGGCGGATCATCCACACCGTTGACCGCTACCTGCTGACCAGAAACGTCACGAAGCTCTACACGATTTCGGCCACGATCCAGCAGCGGCTCCAGCGCTTCGGTGGCATTCCGGCCGAGGTGCTGTATCCGCCGGCGCCGCAGAGACCCTACCGGTGCGATGGATACGGCGAGGAGTTCTTCGCGGTTTCCCGGCTCACGCCGCTCAAGCGTCTGGATCTCCTGATCAAGGCGTGTGCGGAACCGCAGGCTCGACACATCAGGTGCACGATCGCCGGCGATGGCGAGGACGGACCGCGGCTCAAACAGTTGGCCCGCGACCTCGGGGTCGATGACCGCGTGCGGCTGATCGGATCTATCACGACCACCCAGCTGGTGGACTATCTCGCCAGGTGCCGCGCCGTCGTGTTCCCGACGATGTCGGAAGACTACGGCCTCGTGACCGTCGAGGCGTTCGCCTCCCGCAAGGCGGTCATCACCTGCACGGACAGCGGTGGGCCCTCCGAACTGGTCCGCCACCAGCAGGAGGGGCTTGTGACCGATCCCACACCGGCGTGCATCGCAGAGGCCATGGTGCAACTGTCCCAGTCGCCGACGCTCGCCGAGAAGATGGGGTCGGCCGCCTCGGCCGCCGGCGCCGCGATCACCTGGCCCCGCACGCTCGACCGACTCCTCCTGCGATAAGCTGGATTATCCATGTCGTATCGGAGCACGCTCGAAGCGCGCATGGCGCGCAAGGTCACGCGCGCGATCACGGAATACGATCTGATTGGCGATGGCGACCGCGTGATGGTCGGCCTGTCGGGAGGCAAGGACAGCTGGGCGCTGATGCAGATTCTGGACGTGCTGCGCCAGCGCGCCCCGATCGCGTTCAGCCTGATCGCGGTGACAGTTGATTCCGGGTACGCCGGCTTCCAGCACGGCGCGATCAGCCGCGCCTGCGCGCAGCGGGGCTGGGAGCACCACGTCGAGCACACCAACATCGGCGAGACCATTGACGACCTGCTCGATCCGGCGGACACGCCGTGTTCGCTGTGCGCGCGCTTCCGGCGGGGGGTGCTGTATCGACTGGCGGCGCGCTTCGGGGCCACCAAGATCGCGCTCGGTCATCACCGTGACGATTTCATCGAGACGGTCCTGCTGAACCTGCTGTTTGCGGGCGCGCTCAAAGCCATGCCCGCCCGCCTGGTCTCCGACAAGGGACAACACGTGGTCGTGCGACCGCTGGTGCTGGTCGGCGAGGACGAAGCGCGCGCGTACGCCAAACAGTCCGGGCTGCCGATTGTCGGCTGCTGCTGCCCCTCGTGCGGAGACCTGGGGCTTCAGCGTCAGCGCGTCAAACGACTCATCTTCGAGCTCGAGCGCGAACACCCGGGCGTCAAATCGTCGATGCTCCGGGCGCTCTCGAACGTCGTCTCGAGCCGTCTGCTCGACAAGCGGCTGAATCCGCCCGCCAGCCTGGCCGCCACAGGTCGGTCGCTGGACGTCGCGCCGTGAGAGCCGGTAACGCAAGGAATTCTGAAGGCTCGCCATGCCGATTGAGGTCGCGAAAGCCCACGCATACGGCAACGATTTTCTGTATGTGAAGGTCGCTGGCTGGGATGGTCGGGACTGGGCCTCGACGGCCCGGGACATCTGCCAGCGCCAAACCGGACTGGGCGCCGACGGCCTGATTCTCTATCAGGCTGGGTCGCCCAGGCCTCGGATGCGACTGCTCAACGCCGATGGAAGCCCGTCAGAGATCTCCGGGAACGGTGTGCGTGGGCTCGCTGCTCTCCTGTCGTGGCAGGCTCAGCAAGAGGGTCTGAGCGTTCCGAAGGAATGGGTGATTGACACTGATGCCGGGGCGAAGCGCCTCACGCTGCTTTCGGACGACGGGACGCGCTTCACATTCCGGGCAGCCATGGGCGAACCTGCGGATCTTCGGCAGACGACGCTCGAGGTGGGTGGGGAGCGCGTGCGCGTCGTGACGCTTCGCGTGGGAAACCCGCAGTGCGTTGTGATCGAAGCGGTGCTGGATGACGAGCGGTACCGGCGCCTCGGTCCACTGCTCGAGCGGCATCAGGCGTTCCCTCAGGGCACCAACGTCAGTTTCGCCAGAGTGGCTGGTCCCGGTCGCGTGGACATCCTGATCTGGGAGCGGGGCGTGGGGCCAACGCTCGCCTCTGGAACTGGCGCCTGCGGGGCCGCCGTGGCCGCGATGACATACGGAGGTTGCACCAGGGAAGTCGACGTGGTCGCACCGGGGGGCGTGCAGCGCGTGGCCTGGACCGACACGGGGATCGAGCTGACGGGTTGGGCCGCCGTCGTGTGGACGGGCCAGTGGCTCGGGTAGGGCGGTCCGGGACGAGTCATCGCAACATGACGTGTGCAGTTCCTTCGTACTCGTTCGGCTGCCGACATGGCAGAAGTTGGCAGGACCGTCTCCAGGGCCGTTCCGACGATTCGTGCTGGGTAGCGCAGAGAGCGTGATTTCACGGTGTTGGTGCGCGTCAGGCGGCGGGCGTCGCGCTGTGATCAGTTCTTGCACTGTATCTGCGGTGTGCGACACCTGCCGACCCGTGACCGTCCCCGCGAGAAACTCGAACGGCTCGGCCCTCCATCGCTCGGCGACAACGAATTGCTCGCGGTCATTCTGGGCTCAGGCACGAGTGACATGGACTCGCTGGCCATGGCCAACGCCGTCCTCGAGACGGTTGGCGGAGTCCACGGACTCATCAGGGCCAACCTCGACGATCTCTGCCGGGTGCAGGGCGTTGGCAGGGCGCGAGCGGCGCAGATGCTGGCATCGCTTGAGTTTGGCCGGCGCACGCTGCTCAATGCTCCGCCTCTCAGGCCGCGTCTTTCGACGCCCAAAGACGTCGCCCTCCACCTCCTCCCCGAATTCGGCGCCCGTACCGTCGAACAGTTCGGTATTGTGCTCGTCGACGCCAGGCACCAGTTGCTGCGCACCCGCATCCTGTCGGTTGGGACCGTAGACCGCAGTGTCGTCCATCCCCGGGAAGTGTTTCGCGAGGCGGTGTCGGCCCGCGCAACCGGCATCGTTCTGTTCCATAATCATCCATCGGGGGATCCCGCACCGAGCCCGGACGACGTGGCACTCACCAAGCGGATGGTGGAGGCGGGCGAGTTGATGGGCATCGAGGTGATCGACCACTTGATTCTGACGGAGACCAGGTATCTGAGCTTCAGGGAGCTCGGGCGTCTCAGGTAACCGGCACGCACATGGCCAAGCTGCTGTATATCGATTGTTCGTCTGGCGTGTCGGGCGACATGCTCCTCGGCGCGCTCATCGACATGGGCCTGCCGGTCGAGCGCCTCCAGGCGGCGCTCGCGGACCTTCTTCCGGAGGGTTGTTCGCTGCAGGCCTCGCGCGTCGAACGCTCAGGTATTTCGGCCACGCAGTTCACCGTGGTTGAGCCGGCCGGCGCCGGTCCCGACGGCCATCACGCGCACCGCCACCTTTCACAGATCGAGGCGCTCATTGAGAGGACACCACTCCCGGTGTCCGTCAGGCGCAAGGCCATCGACCTGTTCCGGCGCCTCGGCGCGGTCGAGGCCGCCATCCACGGGATTCCTGTTGAGCGCGTGCACTTCCACGAGGTCGGCGCGATCGATTCGATTGTCGACATTGTGGGCGCTGTGTGGGCGATCGATCAGCTGGGCGTTTCCCAGGTGGTGTCGTCGCCGCTGAACGTGGGCGCGGGCACGGTCGAGACATCGCATGGCCGCCTGCCCGTGCCGGCCCCGGCGACGTTGCGCCTGCTGGAGGGTGCGCAGGTGTTTTCGAGCGGAACGCCGCTGGAGCTGGTGACGCCGACGGGCGCGTTGCTCGTGACAGGCCACGCCACCTCGTTTGGACCCATGCCGGCGATGACCGTGAGGCAGTTGGGCTATGGCGCGGGAAGCCGCGAGATCAAGGGACACCCGAACGTGCTCCGCGCGGTGATGGGGGAGACACAGGAAACCGGGGCGCAGTCTGCGGTTGCGGTCCTCGAGTGCAATATCGACGACATGAACCCGCAGGTGTTCGGGTACCTGATCGATCGGCTCTACGGACTCGGCGCGCTCGAAGTCTTCTATACGCCCATCCAGATGAAGAAGAGCAGGCCGGGCACGCTGGTCACGGTGATCACTCCCGTCCACGTGCGCGATGCGGCGCTCGACGTGCTGTTCCAGGAGACCACCACCATCGGCGTGCGGCATCAGGAGATGCTCCGCGAATGCCTCAGCCGGGAGTGGGTCACCGTGTCGACTCCGTACGGCGCGGTTCGGGTCAAGGTCGCAAAAAGGGGTGAGCGCATCACCAATGCAGCCCCCGAGTTCGAGGACTGCGCGCAGATCGCTGCCGAACAGAAGGTTCCCGTCAAGGACGTGCACGCCGCGGCGGTCAGCGCGTATCTGGACTTGGCACAGCCCGCGACGGGCCAGAAGTAGTACCGATGGTCGACTCGCATTGTCACCTGGCCGACGAGGCCTTCGTCGCGGACGTGGCCGACGTCGTGGCGCGGGCGAAGGCCGCGGGCCTGCTCGAAGCGCTGTGCGTGCTCGAGGCATCCGATCAGGCGGAATTCACGAGGGCTCACATCGTGTGTGAACAGTGGAACCGGATCCGTCTGGCCGTCGGCGTGCATCCGCATCGAGCGGGGCCGTTTGCCGGGGATGCTGCGCGCGCGGCCGATCTCGTACGATTGCGGCTGGATCAGGAGCCGCTGGTCCGAGCGATCGGCGAAATCGGCCTCGACTACCACTACACGTTCGCGCCGCGCGATGTCCAACTGGAGGTGTTCTCCGCGCAGGTCGCGCTGGCGCGCGAACTCGATCTGCCGGTGATCGTCCACACACGCGAAGCCGACGGCGATACGATTCGGGTGCTCGAGGAGATCGGCCAGGGCTGCGTGCGCGGCGTGTTTCACTGCTTCTCGGGTGATCGCGAGCTGGCCATGAAGGCGGTTGCCATGGGTTTCCATGTGTCGTTCTCCGCCATCGTGACGTTTCGAAAGGCGGAACGCGTGCAAGAGGCGGTGCACGTGGTGCCCCTGGATCGCGTGCTCATCGAAACCGACTGTCCGTACCTCGCGCCGGCGCCGCATCGCGGCAAGCGCAACGAGCCGGCGTGGGTCGTTCGGGTGGCCGAATCCGTCGCCGCGATGCATACGATGACACTGGAATCGTTCTCGGAAGCGGTCACCCGGAACTACCGGGCGCTGTTCAACCCGTAGGCGCGGGACGCCGGGCAGGCGCCCTTCAGGCGGGCCGCTGACGCGACCGTGGGCGCGTTGACACTGATCGGTGATTGTGTTGTGATGAACGAACGCGCCGAACTCGTGAAGAACACCGCTCTCGACCTCATCCACATCTTCGAACCCATCCGTGAAGACCTCGAGCGGGTCGACGCGGAATTCGGCCGGCACGTCCAGTCGCAGGTCGAATTGATCCCCCGCATCGGCAAGTACATCCAGTCGAGTGGCGGCAAACGGGTCCGCCCGGCGGTACTGTTGATGGCGGCGCGCCTCTGCGGCTACCGGGGCGATCGCGCGGTGCTCTATGCCTCGGTGGTGGAATTCGTCCATACGGCGACGCTCGTACACGACGACATCATCGACGGTTCGAACATGCGCCGGGGCCGGCTTGCCGTACATTCGCAGTGGGGCAGTGACGTCACGGTGCTGCTCGGTGACTACCTCTACATCAAGTCGATGGCCCTCGCGCTCACCCACGACGAGCTCGATATCATTCGCCTCCTGTGTGACGTCACGCTGGGGATGATCGAGGGTGAGTTGTACCAGCTCACCAAGAACGGTGATCCCGATCTGACGGAAGAAGAACACTTCGAAATCATTCGCCGGAAGACGGCCTACCTGTTCAGCGGGTGTGCCCGGATTGGCGGCATGCTGGCGAACGTGCCGGCCGAACACGTGGCCGCGCTCGGCGAATATGGATTCAAGCTGGGCGTGGCGTTCCAGCTCGTCGACGACCTGCTCGATCTGACGGGCAGTGTCGAGCGGCTGGGCAAACCGGTTGGAAGCGACCTCCGGGAAGGAAAGATCACCCTGCCGGTCATCCACCTGCTGAAGAAGGCCGATGCGGCAACCGGTGACCTGATCCGGTCGGCCGTGCGTGACCGCGAGTTGTCTCACGAGCGGTGGGAGACGATCAGTCGCAAACTGGTCGAGTATCGCGCCATTGATGATGCCTACGCCCGCGCGGTTGCCTTTGCCGAGGAAGCGAAACAGGCGCTCCAGGTGTTCCCGCCCAGCCCCGAGCGGGAGGCCCTGATGGCGCTCCCGGACTACGTGCTGTCCAGGGACCGGTAGAATCGGTATCACAACCCGTTCTCGCGGGTTTTGAAACCGTCTCCATGATCCCCGCCTCGCGCTACAATCCTCCAGTCATGATCTCGCGTGACGGAAAAGGGGTCGGACCTGTTTTCGGTGTCCGGCACAGGCTTGTTACCAGGCAACACACGAAAACAGGTCCGACCTCCTTTCCTGCGCGTCGGCATGCCGGGGCCTCGGGCGAGCGTCTGACTTCAGGCCATGACGGGTGTCTATGATCGCAGCCGCCAGAATCGTCGAACTGCGTGATCTGATCCGCCACCACGAGGACCGGTACTACGTGCTGGCCGAGCCGCAGATCTCCGACAGCGAATTCGACGCCCTGATGAACGAGTTGAAGGCACTCGAGCGTGAGCACCCCGAACTGGTCACGCTGGATTCGCCAACCCAGCGCGTCGGCGGCCGCGCCATCGAGGGATTCGCCACCGTTGAACATGCCTCGCCGATGCTGAGTCTTGACAATGCCTACGATGAGGAACAGTTGCGGGCATTCGATGAGCGGGTGCGCCGCGGGCTGGCCGAATCGGGCGCGGCGGTCGACCCGGTGACGTATGTCGCCGAACTGAAGATCGACGGGTTGAGCATCTCGCTGACGTACGAAGACGGCGTTCTTGTCCGCGGCGTCACGCGTGGCGACGGCGTCCGAGGCGAAGACGTCACCGCCAACGTGCGGACCATTCGGGCGATCCCGCTCATGCTCAATGCCCCGGCGCCTGGCCGTCTCGAGGTTCGCGGCGAGGTCTATCTGCCGCGGGCGTCGTTCGACCGGGTCAACCGCGAGCGGGAGGACGCCGACGAGCCGGTGTTCGCCAATCCGCGGAACGCGGCCGCAGGCACGATGAGGAATCTGGACCCCGCGATGGTCGCTCGACGTGGGCTGTCGGCCTTCGTGTATCAGGTGGCCGATGATGGCGCGCGAGCCGGGAGCACCTGCCAGAGCGGCGCGCTGACCAGACTTCGCGAGTGGGGGCTGCCAGTTGAATCGCACTGGGAACAACTGGTGGGACCAGAAGCGCTCGCCGCCTGCTGCTCGAAGTGGGCCGAAGCCCGTCGCAGTCTTCCCTTCGACACAGACGGGGTCGTCATCAAGGTCGACGGGTTTGCGCTGAGGGATCGGTTGGGGGTCACGGCCAAGTTCCCGCGGTGGGCGACGGCCTACAAGTTTCCGGCGGAGCAGGCGACCACGACGTTGTTGCGCATCGAGGTCGCTGTCGGGCGAACCGGTGCAGTCACACCCTTTGCCGTGCTGGAGCCCGTGTGGCTTGCCGGATCGACGGTGCAGATGGCGACGCTCCACAACGAGCAGGAGATCGCGCGTCGCGACATCCGGCCCGGCGACACGGTGATCGTGGAGAAGGGCGGAGACGTCATCCCCAAGGTGATCGGCCCGGTCGTGGGCAAACGTCCGGACGGACTGCCCGCATGGACGATGACGTCAACGTGTCCGTCGTGCGGCAGCCGGTTGACGCGTCCCGAAGACGAGGTCGTCTGGCGTTGCCTGAACGCGGCGTGCCCGGCCCGGATTCGACGCAGCCTGCTCCACTTTGCGTCGCGCAAGGCGATGAATATCGAAGGTCTCGGAGAGGCGTTGGTCGACGCCCTGGTCGACGCGCGCCTGGTGCGAGACGCCGCCGACCTGTTCTTTCTCGACGCGTCGGTGCTCGAAACCCTCGTCGTGGCGCCCAAAGACCCGAAATCCGACCGGGCTCGTCCCCGGAAACTCGGCAAAGTCGGCATCAACGTCGCCGCCCAGATCCAGGCGAGCAGACAGAATGAGTTCTGGCGCGTGCTGTACGGACTGGGCATCAGGCACGTCGGCGAGCGAGCGGCCCAGGGCCTGGCCGCCGCGTTCGGGTCGATCGACGCGCTCATTGAGGCCAGCTCGGAGGCCATCGAGACCACGCGGGACATCGGGCCCGTGGTGGCGGCCGCCCTTCGCGGGTTTCTTGACGAGCCGCACAATCGGGCGCTGGTGGATCGGCTGCGCGATGCGGGCGTGACCATGACCGTGCGCGAAACCGCAGAGGTCGTAGCCCAGACCCTCACCGGCGTCACCTTCGTGCTCACCGGAACACTGGCGGGATACACGCGGGAGCAGGCCGAGGCGGCCATTACCGCTCGCGGTGGGAAGGTGGCGGGATCGGTCAGCAGGAAGACGTCGTACGTCGTGTCCGGCGCAGAGGCGGGCAGCAAGCTCGAGAAGGCGACGACGCTCGGCGTGCCGATCGTCGATGAGGCCGCGTTCGTGCGGTTGATTATGGGAGAATGACCGGGACATGAAATCACGCATCCTCGTCATCGATGACGAAGCGGCCATCCGCGATTCGCTGCGGATGATCCTCGAGTACGAAGGCTACGAGTTCGTGGGCGCGGCGACGGGCGAGGAAGGGATCGGCGTGGTCCAACGAGAGGCCGTCAACCTGGTCTTCCTCGACATCAAGATGCCCGGCATGGACGGGCTGGAGGTGCTGGGACGCCTGAAGAAGGTCGCCGAATCGCTGCCTGTCGTGATGATCTCGGGGCACGCGACGGTCGCCACGGCCGTCGAGGCCACCAAGCTGGGCGCCTTCGATTTCATCGAAAAGCCGCTGACCACCGAGCGCGTGCTGCTGACGATCAGGAACGCCCTCGGATTTACGCGGCTTCGCGACGAGAACCGATCGCTGCAACGCGTGATTGAAGTCCGCACGGAGATGATCGGAGCGAGTCCCATCCTGAACCAGGTGGTGGAGTCGGTGCGCCGCGCGGCGCCCACCACGGCCACGGTGCTGATCCGGGGCGAGAGCGGTGCGGGCAAGGAACTGGTCGCCCGCATGATTCACAGAAACAGCCTGCGCAGCCGCGAGCGCTTTATCCAGGTGAACTGTGCCGCCATTCCGGACGACCTGATCGAATCCGAGTTGTTTGGCCATGAGAAAGGGTCGTTTACGGGCGCGACCGAGAAGCAGATTGGCAAGTTCGAGCAGGCCGACCGGGGAACGATCTTCCTGGACGAAGTAGGCGACATGAGCCTGAAGACGCAGGCCAAGGTGCTGCGCGTGCTGCAGGAAGGCGAGGTCGAACGGCTGGGATCGTCCCGCACCATGAAGGTGGACGTGCGGGTGATCGCCGCCACGAACAAGGACCTCGAGCAGGAGATCGAGAAAGGGACGTTCCGTGAAGACCTGTTCTTCCGGCTGAGCGTCATTCCCATCGCCGTGCCGCCGCTGCGCGAGCGGGCCGACGATATTTCGCTGCTGGTCAAGTATTTCGCCGACCTGTTCACGAAAGAGAACAACTTCCGGCCGAAACGATTTTCGCCAGAGGCGATGGCCATGCTTCAGCGTTACCGGTGGAAGGGCAATGTCAGGGAGCTGAAGAACACGGTCGAGCGTGTCTTGATCATGACGCCCGGAGACGTGATCGGGGAGGACGACCTGCCGGAAACCGTCCGATCCGCCCCACGTCAGACGCCGCAGGACGCCGGGCAGGAACGCGGGGGTACGCTTCGCGAGTTCAAGGAGTCGGCCGAGCGGACGTTTCTCGTCGAGAAGCTCCGGGAGAACAACTGGAACATCACGCGGACCGCCGAAGTCATCGGGACACCAAGAAGCAACCTCTACAAGAAGCTGGAGTTGTACAATATCAAGCAGGAAATTGACTCAGCGTGACTGGTTGGCGGCTCGGATCGAGAGCGCCCTCCAGGCAGCTGCCTCGATGATGAAAGGAGTTGTGGGTTCCGCCGCAGTCAGCCAGACGACCGCTGTTTCCGGAGTGCGGGCGGCACGGGCGCCGTTCGTATCGCCGGGAAGGGAGGAAAGTCCGAACTCCGCAGGGCAGTGCGCCGGGTAACGCCCGGTCAGGGTGACCTGAAGGAAAGTGGCACAGAAAATATACCGCCCGACTTCGCGCTTCGCGCTACGTCGTGGCAAGCCCGAGAGGGCAAGCTACGCCGAAGCCGGAGGCGGAGGCGAGTAAGGGTGAAAAGGTGCGGTAAGAGCGCACCGCGCCCGCGGCAACGTGGGTGGCAGGCAAAACCCCGCACGGAGCAAGACCAAATAGGGAGGCGAAACAGGGTGGCCCGCCCGATGCCTCCGGGTAGGTTGCTGGATCCCGTCAGCGATGGCGGGGCTAGAGGAATGGTCGTCGCCCCGAGCGAGGCCTTCGGCGCCCGTACAACGCGGGCGCTCAGGCCGAGTCGAGGGGAACAGAATTCGGCTTACAGCTCGACTGCGGCTCTTACTGGGGACGGTTTCAAAGCTCGCGTGCGGCGAGGCGTTTCGAGCCCGCAAGAACGGGCTTTGAAACCGGTTTGTGTCATTTCATGATGTGAGGGAGTCAGATGGCGGCATATCTGGTGACGGGGGGCGCGGGGTTCATCGGATCGCACCTGGCCGAGGAGTTGGTGCGCCGCGGCGAACGCGTCCGCGTGGTTGACAGTCTCGTCACCGGCAAGCGGCGCAATCTCGCCCTCGTCGCCTCGTCTATCGAGTTCATTGAGGGTGATCTTGCCGACGCGGCGGTCGCGCGGCAGGCGGTGGCCGGCATGGACTATGTCCTGCACCAGGCCGCGATTCCGTCGGTTCCGAGATCGGTCGCGGACCCTGTGACATCGCACCGATCGATCGTCGAGGCCACGCTCAACATCCTGGTCGCCGCCCGTGATGCCGGCGTCAAACGGGTGATCTACGCCGGGTCATCGTCTGTGTACGGGAATCAGCCGACGCTGCCAAAGCACGAAGACATGGTGTCGCAGCCGCTGTCGCCGTACGCGCTGCAGAAGTTGGTCGGGGAGCAGTACGGGCAGATGTTCACGGCGCTCTACGGGCTGGAAACCGTGTCGACGCGGTATTTCAATGTCTTCGGCCCGAGACAGGATCCCTCGTCGCCCTATTCGGGCGTCATCTCCGTCTTCGCCCGCGCCGTCGTGTCGGGTCGCGTGCCGACCATCTACGGAGATGGCGAACAGACCAGAGACTTTACCTTCGTCGCGAACGTCGTCGATGGTGTCCTCAAGGCGTGCCAGGCCCCGGGGGCCGCCGGGCACGTCTTCAACGTCGCGACGGGAGGCCGCATTTCGCTGAACCAGTTGTTTGACGTCGTGCAGAAGTTGGCGGGAAGTCGCATCACGCCGGTTTACGCCCCCGAACGGGTCGGCGACGTCAAGCACTCGCAGGCCGACATCTCACGCGCGCGGGCGGTGCTGCACTACGAACCGGCCGTCAGTCTCGAAGAGGGATTGGCGCAGACGATCGCCTGGTTCAAGACTGATCCCGAGGCCGTGCGTTAGCCGAATTCCTGCGCCTGGACATCCCGGACGCGATCGCCAGCGTCGATTTCTGCGGGAGGCAGGCATTTCTCCTTGTCGCCAATCACAGTGCCGATGAATGGCCTATACTGTCGTTCTTCGCCGAGAGCGTCGAGGTACCGTGTTGGCTTGGGCGGGTCGGTTCGACACGATTCGGAAGTGACGACGCTCCCGTCGCAGAAGACCTGATCGAGGAGGCCGTCTCCCGACTGCGGGCGGGGCGCCGCCACGAGTCTCAGGGCCCACCGGGCGATTCTTGCAACCCCGGAGAACGTCTATGGAGCGGAGACGCTGGTTCCAGATTGGCCGACTGTTGCGTTCGGTTCTCGGGCATGGAAGCCCCCGGCGTGGCGGTTCTCCCCTCGGACCCCGCGCTGACAACGACCGTCCGCGTCACGACGCCGAGTCCGCCATCCGCCACCCCGAGAATAGCGAACACCCCACGGTTCAGCCTGGCGCAGATCTCAACGCGGAGGCCTCAGCCCCCGAGGGACCTGGCCCGCAGGCCGCAGTCCCGCCGCCGACTTTCTCGCACTACCGCATACTGAGGAAGTTGGGCGAGGGCGGGATGGGAGTTGTCTACGAGGCCGAAGACACGAGATTGGGTCGCCTCCTCGCGCTCAAGTTCCTGCACTCGGATGCATCCGGAGACAAACAGGCGCTGGAGCGGTTTCGAGTCGAAGCCCGGGCCGTTTCCGCAATCAACCATCCCCACATCTGTACCATCTACGAGATTGATGAGTGCGAAGGCCGGACCTTCATCGCCATGGAGTTTCTGGAGGGCCAGACATTGCGTCAGCACCTCCACGGGAGGACCCTGAGGGCGGAGAAACTGCTGAACCTGGCGATCCAGCTCGCAGACGGCCTCGAGGCTGCACACGCCAAAGGCGTCGTCCACCGCGACATCAAACCTGAGAACCTGTTTGTGGTCCCGCAGGATCGGCTCAAGATCCTCGATTTCGGACTGGCCAAGTTCCAGTCGCAACCTCGATTTTCCGCCGGAGCGCCTGTCGATGCCGATCTGACAACCCAGCCAGCCCAGGACCGCCTCACAATCCCCGGCGCCAGGATTGGCACGCCCGCGTACATGTCTCCGGAGCAGGTTCGCGGGGAGGAACTCGATTCCCGCACCGATCTGTTCAGCTTTGGAGCGGTGCTGTTCGAGATGGCCACGGGGAGGCGGGCGTTCGCCGGAAGGAGTGCCGCCGACACGTCCGCGGCGGTTCTCGGCCAGACTCCCGTCCTTCCTCTCACGCTAGACCCGAAGCTCCGGACCCCGTTGCAGGAGATTCTCGACAAGGCTCTGGAGAAGACCAGGAAGTTTCGCTATCAGCACGCGTCGGACATGGCCGCGGACCTCAGGCGTCTCACGCGCGACCTGGGGGCCAATCGCCCGGCTGCGTCCGTAGTGGGGCCCGCGGCGCTCGTGCCTGCCACGACATCGCTCGGCAGGAACGTGGCCGGCGACCTGATCAAGGCCGCGGCCCTGTCCGCCCTCGTGCTTGCGGCGCATGGCTTTCTCGAACGCCAAGCGTCGGGCAGGTATCTCGATCAGTTCCAGCTTGCGTTCGTTCAGGAAAACCTCAAACACCGACCTTTGGACGAAGCCGACTTTGAAGTCGGCGGCAGGTCACTTCCCCTGATCGTCGACATTTCCGCCCTGCACCCGGACAAGAAGCAACCGACCGACAGGAAGGTCCTCGACCTGCTGATCGATGAACTCCGCCGCCGCGGTGCGAGAGCCATCGGGATAGACCTGAAATTCGATGATCTTGAGGGCGCCGACTTCCAGTACCTGGAGAAGTGGACGGGCCACAAGAACGTCCGCGTCGGCATTTTCGACAGGGCTGTCGAGAAACGGGAGGCGTGGCTGGGCCGGCCCGAATTCTCCGGCCTGGCGGCAGGTGTCGCGCTGCCGAAAGACAATCCGCAGCACGCTTTCGTCTACAGTCGCCGCTGGTTTTTCAAGACACAGCTGGCTGAGCCCGATGTTGCCGATCCCAGGGACTGCCCAGATTCGGGCCCGGCCGCCAACTGCAAAGAGGACCTGATCCAGCTGCCGGTCGCGATGTGGCTGATCTCGGAGAGGCAGAGACTCTCATCGGAAGAGCTGGTCCAGGGTGATGAGCTGGAGGCGCGGCTGAAGAACTCACTTCGCGCCCTGCAACGGCGTTCATCAGCGCGCGCCATTGTCAACACTCCTCTGGAGGTTGGCGAGTATTCGATTGACTACTCCCACCTGAAGGAGGCGCAACGGGACAAGATCAACCTGCTCCCCGTCCGCGCCGGCGAGAGCCGCGAGAACGCCATCGCCCAGCAGTTGGGAGCCGACAATTCGAGAGTCGCCGATCGGGTGGTCCTCGTGGGCGACCTCGAAGACACCTCGGATCAATTCTGCCAGACCCCGGGAGGGAAGCCCCTCCCCGGCGTCCTCATTCACGCCTGCTCGCTCGCGACATTGAACCGGGGCATGCTGTTCGAAGTCACCAGCACGCCGGGCTGGGCAACAACGCTGGGCGGAGCGTTCGTCCTGCTGGCGGCGATCATCGGACTCCGTGTGTTCCACACCCTATCCCGCCTTCTGCACGAATGGCCGTTCCAATACCTCGAGATTCTGGCCTTCGGGGCCATGGCCATCCTGGTGTTCCTCGTCTTCACTTGGCAAGTCCGGGTGGCCGGAGTAGTCTGGCCTCATCTTCTCTGGCTCTCAGGCACGCTGTTCATCCATCCGTTCTTCTCCGAGCCCTTCTATCGGGCTGTTGTGGCGACGCCCAGGGTAGTGCACGCTGCAGTGCGCACAGTCGTGCGCCGAGCGTGAGGAGTCTGACATGCACACAAGCCGGTGGTTATTGGTTGCACTTCTCGTGGCCGCGTCACCCACGGCTGGCCTGGGCCAGAGCGGGGGTTACTGGCTCATCAAGGAGGCCTCCGGCCGATGGGAGTACCGCGTCGGAACCGGCGAGCCGCGTCAGCTGACAGGGAAGTACGACAGCCTGTACCCGGACGGGCACGTTCGCTGCCTGGAGACGGATCTTCGGCGCTGCGAGCTTCGATATCTTCCTGACCGGCGATCCAGCGCAACCAGAAGGCTCGAAGTCGCGCTTCAGCAGAGCGGCCAATGGGTCAGCTTGAAGAACCTGAAACCGCCCCCGCCGCCGCTTCTACCGGCGACCTCCGGAGACCTGGCGGCGAAGTTCAGGAAGGCCGCCCAGGCGGGCGGCTCGCGATCCGGTTCCGGTTGCGGTGGAAACTTCCCGTTGAAAGCCCCCTCGTGCGGGGAGAACATCGACATCTCCGATTTCAGGGTCCACTGGCAGCCGACCACGGCAGACCCTGCCAGCAAGCTCTCCGTCCTGGTGGAGCAGGTAGACGGAAAACCGGCTCTTTACCGGGGCACGACGTCGGCATCTCTCGGCGAATTCGCGGATGCCAAGCTGAACGACTTCCTGCGAAAAATCCAGGCGCAGAATGAGGCGGTCGACATCACCGTGAGAGTCATGGAGGGTGGAAGAACCGCGGTGCGGCTCGTTCACATTCCCCCGTCCAGTAGAACGGACCAGTATGACTCGCGCGTCAGGGACATTGTCTCGCCCGATGCCTTCGTGAAAGGCGTCGCTCGCATGTCGCTGGCGATGGACGAAGGCATGTCGTCCAGGGCCGCAGAAGAGGCATGCAGGCTGATGGACCTGGCCGGCGGATCGCCCTCCCTGCTGGAATACGCGCTCGCCGGGCTGTGCCAGTCGGACTTCGAAGAAGAGAGAGCCCGGTTGCGCCGGTACGTTCCCGAGGAACAGTACAACCGTATCTGCGCTCCTGCTCCTGCTGCTGCCCCGGCCGCCGCAGGAACGCCTGAGGCGATCGCACCGCCGCCGCCAGCGGCGGCGGAAGCCGTCAGCGGGGATGCCCCTGCGAAGAGCCGTCTGGGAATCGCCCTGTTGATCGGCAATTGGGACTACTGGAACCTCCCGTTGAACTCCGTCAAGAGCGATCTGGGACAGATGAGTGAAACCCTGAAATCGCTGGGGTTCCGTGTGGCGGTCAGGGAGAACCTCAGGGGTCCCCAGCAGTTTGTCGAGGCGCTTGACGACGTGCTCACGCGGGAGGAGGCGAATTCTGAGGATGTGCTGTTCGTGTACTACAGCGGGCATGGCGTGCAGCTCGACGGCAAGGCCTATCTCCTGGGAACCGGCGTTGCGGCAACCTCGCAGATCGCAGAAGACGTTCGCGCCAATGCTGTGAGCGCTGAGGGCCTGCTCGCCCGGATGGAGCGAGCCGTCCCAGGGACACGCATTCTGGTTGTCGAGGCGTGCCGAAACGACGTCTTCTCGGCACCCTCAGCGCTCGGCGGGCAGTCCCCGAGGGCCGGCTTCGCATTCCTGCAGGACGACGTGCCGAACACCTTTGTCATGTTCGCCAACAAGCCCGGACTTACCACTCCCGTGCGCTCTGACTACGGGCTGATGGGTCCGTTCACCGAGTCCCTTGTCTATGCGCTGCAGAACTCCACCGGTGAAATCTCGGACGTGTACGAGATGGCCGCGAAGAAGACGGCGGAGATAAGCCCCGAGCAGCAGCCCATGATGCACCGCTCGAAGAACGTGGACCGCGTCATCCTGAGACAACTGGGAGGGAAACCGCTGGACAACAGGGCGAAGGATCTGCTGAATGGCGCCGCAGTGCTGTACCGAGACCGGGCCTGGGACGCGTTCGGGGCGACCGTTGCCCGCGGGAAAGCGCTGGCGTCGGAACCGGAACTGCAGCAGCGCCTCGCCAGAGAGGTCGAGTTCGCAGCACTCGTCGTGACGGCCGAGAAGTCGGAGGACGGCCGCAAGTGGGCCGACGCCGCGGCGAACTGGCAGAAGGCCGGTGAGATGTTCCCCGCCCGGCAATGGGCGACGATGAAGGCCGCAGTGGCGTGGCTCCTCGCCGACGATCTCCAGCGGGCAGTCCGCTCCCTGGCGGTGCTGACGGCCCAGTCGGACAGTGAGCCTGCGCTGCAGGCGAAGCAGATGCTGGCTGACCTCGTCAAGGCGTTCCCCGCCCTGGAGGCAGGCGCCAGCCAGATCGCCAGGGACACCGCCAGGGTTTCGGAAGCGGAGTTTGAGCCGGTCAAGCGCGAGGAGTGACGTGATGCGAAGCTGTGCCACGCGGATGACGCGATGGCTGTTACCGATGGCGGCGGCGTGGGCTCTCCTTGTCACGACCGCCCAAGCTCAGGAATTCGTGCTGGTTGCCTGCATCGGGCAGAATCCTTGTACCTTCCGACGGGCCTACTCGACTACCGTGCTCGGGAAGAACTCCGTCAGGACGGTCTCGCCGTCCGCGGCGAACGATGCCTCGATGCTGCGCAAGGGACAGTCCGTTCGCCTCAGTGCCATCCCCGGACTGTACCGCGCGCCCAAGTCGGGTCTGCTTCGCGTCCTGAGCCGCGACGGGCAACTCGGCGACATCGTCCTGCCCTCGAAGCAGCCGCAGGGTGCGACGACCGCATCTGCCGCATGGGCGGGTATGGCGATCGAGTACCGGGAGCAGGCCAATTCCAAAGCCCAGGTTTCGGTTCCGATCGAACAGGTTGTCGCACTGTTGAGCGGCCCGAGATTCGAGGGTGCCGTGGTGGAGTTTGTCCGGCGCGAGACGCAGGCAGCCGAACCGCACCCACTGCAGAAAGAGCTTATTGCCGGGGCCCTGTCGTTTGCGGCCGGCTCAACTGAACTGACGGCATGGCGCGATGCACTCAGAAGCACCATGCGGCGAAGCCTGGATCTGTTTAGAGGCGAGGGGGTTGACCCGGCACGACTCGAGGCAACGCTGGCCGAGGGCCTCGCCGCCATGCGAGTACACCGCCTGATCGCACTCGACGCACAGAAGGAGGAGGCTCTCCAGCAGGACCTGACCGCGGAGTATCGCAGGCTTCTCGAACGCTTTGCCATCGCCGGCGCCTTCAAGAACGCGGGGATGCACGATGCCTTTCTTGAGAAGCTCGATCAGATCGGTCTCGCCCGTTGGTCCAGGCCGGATCTGGTCGCCGGAGTCGAACAGTCGCTCCACGCGAGCGCACAATGGCACTACAAGCAGGCCAAAGAACTCTTCGCCTCCAATCAGTACGGGCGTGCCTTTGATGAGGCGCGACTGGCGAGCACCCGAGGGGCGTGCGACAGCGCGATCAACAACTTCTACTACGAGACTCGAGTCGAGTTCGTCAACAAGAACATGATCCCGGCATCGCCGGACTACGAGAAGCCAGACAAGAACATGCTGCAGCAGATCGTCCGCGAACTTCAGGGGATCGGACAAGACGCTGCGCTGACTCCCGAAGGCATCAGGAATGTCCACGAGCGCATCGCGGAAGGTGAGCGCCGGGACAAGGACTATCTGCCGCTGCAGCTCAAAAAGGCGGAGTTCCTGGCGAACATCGGACAGTTGACGACCTCTCGCGATGTCGTCACCCGGGTCGAACGGACGGTGCAATTGGGCCGGAACGCGGCAGACGAATGGCTCGGCCTGGACGCCAGCCTGAACCGCAGGCTCGTTGCCGCCCAGCAGACAGCGGAGAAACTGGTCAGCGAGCAAATCGCCAACGGGCAGTTCAAGGCAGCCTCCGCCACCGCCGCGGCCGGACTCGAGGCGCTACCCGGCAACCCACGATTGCTCTACCTGAGTGCGGTGGCAGCGGCCGTTCAGCGCGACCACCAGAAGGCCAGACAGTTTGTGGAACAGTACCTTCGCCTGACTGGTCTGGACTGCACGGATGCCGGAGATGTGAAGAAGACCCTCTTCGAGCTGTACCGCAGGCAAGAGCCCAGCGCGAGCTCCTCTCTGGCGGATGAGAGAACGCCGAACTGGGTCAGCGGCGTGTACCACCCCGCTGAGGTGTTCTACGATCCATTGAGCGGCAGCTTCCAGCCGCGCGTCCTGCTCTCGGTCGCGGACAAGGGATCAACTGCGAAGAATGTCCAGTTCCGCTGGGACGGCTACATGGCGGCCTCGATCACGACAAACGTCGGTTCGAGCCCGGGCGGACTGGTGGGACGAGACAGAACGCAGCTTGAAATCGAGCCAGTGTACGACCAGAAACATCTCTACATGAGTGGTATCGGAGGGAAGGCGAACTCCGCCGGCGTGCGGTGGGTGATGCCCTTGCGGTACCTCAATAGCCCCGATTTCGATCCCCAGTTAGCCGCGAAGTTCACGGGAAAGATGTCGACGCGCGGCTGGGCAGGAAACCCGTTCTTTCACCCGTTTCTCTGGGACGACATCTTTCTTTTCGATCTGGTGTACGACGACCTCGGACGAATCAAGGAAGCCATTCCAGTTGAGGACATCTCACGGCCCAGATCGAAGTTCAGCGAGCCTCTCAAGTTCACCTGGGACGGCAGTTCGAAACGCCTGTTGACTATCAGCGGAGCGAAATACAAGCGGGTGATGGCATACGACAGCCTCGGCCGGCTTGTCGCGGAGACGATTACCTACCCCGACGGCAGGGGGGAGATCGAATACAGTTACCAGGGAAGTACGATGCAGCTCAAGGAAGCCAAGTGCGATGACAATTTCTACGAGAGAGCGCGCCGGATAGTCTCCTTTAAGCCGCGCGAGTGATGTGACGGCCATCAGAAATGCAGCCGATCAGGACCTGCGCGGGCGGCCCGTTCTGCGGCCGCAAGAACGGGTCTTGAAACCGGTTCGCGGCCTCTCCCAAATCCCCTGCTGCCAACTGCCGTTGTCCGCCCTGACAGGCTGACGCGCTCGTCTGGGCAGATTCCGTCAACCATAGATGTCTGCGCCGCCGGGCATGCCGCCTCGATGGGCGTGCTCCGGGTCGTCGTCTTGTGCATTTCCAGTTCCTGCAATTAGTTACAGGGGCGGCAAACTGGCGCCGCTGCTGGCTCTCGTCTTGCCATCCATGTCGGTGGTCCGGCGAATCATCTGGCGTTTCCGTGCCCGACCTCCACGGATGCGCCGGGTGACGCCGGGCCGCCCGAGCGGCCTGACGCCGCCCGAATTCAAAGGAGCATGGAGATGCCGAACCCGTTCAAGCGCCTGTGTCTGCTGTTGCTGGTCCTCTCTGTTGCCGCGCCGACGTGGACGGCGACTGCCGACGCTCGTCCCGGGCAGGACGCCAAGCCGTCCGCCGTGGCTCTCATCAACCTGAACACCGCCACGGTCGAACAGCTCGATCGCCTCCCGGGCGTCGGGCCCAAG
>Ga0315278_10000553_pt1 | contig 33070 bp, 26 predicted proteins | sample YL17G06_0_MG_FD_203880 | JGI IMG/M metagenome (GOLD analysis project Ga0315278, IMG submission 203880) | Sediment microbial communities from Yellowstone Lake, YNP, Wyoming, USA - YL17G06_0 | ecosystem: Environmental > Aquatic > Freshwater > Lake > Sediment | place: USA: Wyoming | collected... | reverse complement strand
GCCGTCGATGGATAATTCGAGACGGATGTGGCCGATGACGAACTGCGGCATTCCCGGCGAAAATTTGACTTCGCCGCCGCCCGCGCGCAGACCTGAGACGCTGCCCCTCGCCGGGCAGGTCGATCCCACGGATTGCCGCGATTCTGTTGGTGCCCGGGGCCGGGATCGAACCGGCACGACCTTGCGGTCAAGGGATTTTAAGTCCCTTGTGTCTACCAGTTTCACCACCCGGGCGTCATAGGGAGATCGGACGTTGCGGGCGGCCGGGAGAGTGATTTTCTGACCCGTTTCTCCTCGCCCCGACGGGATCCCCTGGCGGTTGACGGCGCAATGGTAGCAGGGCGGCCGGATTGGCGGCTCCCCGTGAGGGCGAGTGAGGGAGACGATCTCAAGCGGGTCAATGGCGAGTTTCAGTTCCCGCCGTCACGCGCTCCGGGCGCCTCGACGTCCTGCGGATTGATGCCGATCAGGCGCGACACCCGGACCGGCACACCGGGCCGTTGATATTTTTCGACGCGATCCGCGATGCGGCGGTCGCTCACCGTCATGCGCGTGCGCAGGCGCACGTATTCGGCCCACGACATGATGACGAACCGTTCGATGAACCGCCCGTCCTCGCCCAGGTCGCGGAAGATCCGCCAGTCGCTCACGCCGTTGCGACGGCGGACCGGCTCGACCGCATAGACGGCGCGCAGGAAGTCGTCGCGCTGCTCGCGATCGATGCGGTATTCCAGCTGAATCAGGACCGGGCCGTCGTCGGGCCGCGGCTCCACCGCAATGGTGAGATCCGGCAGCTGCATGCCGGGCGTCACGTCGGCTTCCTCTCCCAGCTTGACGCGAAACCGGCGATTGACGATCAGCAGCACCATCAGCACGCCAGCCGAGGTCGCCAGCGCGATGCGCGTGCCAAGGCCGGTCGCCACGGTGCCCCAGATCACGCTGCCGAACGCGATGCTGGCCATCACCGCCACCATGCTCATGGCGACGGCACGCGCCCGCACCCAGGCCGGCGCCGCGCTCTGGGTCGCGGCGGACAGGCTCGCGAACACGCCGACCCACGCCGCGCCGGCACCGAACGCGCCGGCGAGCGCCAACACCGTGTAGTCCGCCGTCGCGATGAGCACCGCGGACGCCGCGTACAGGATGAATCCCGAGCTGACCACCCGGTTCAGCGAGCGCCTCTTCAACTGATGCGGAATCGACAGCGCGCCGCTGACCGCGCCGAGGCCGAAGGCCGCCGACAGCAGCCCGAAGCCGCCGGCGCCGAGGCCGAGCTGGTCGCGGGCGATCACCGGCAGCAGCGCCCACAGCGCACTCGCGCAGATGCCGAAACTCATGTTGCGGATGATCAGTGCGCGCAGCGGCGGCGAATGCCGCGTGTAGCGCAGGCCCGCCTGGATCCCGGAGAAGAGCGTCTCCGGAATGCCGGGCGTGGCCGGCGGGCTCTTCCAGCGCCGCACCGCCACGATCATGACGAGGAAGCAGGGTGCGCTCGCAACCAGCGCACTGCCGGTGGACAGCCACGCGGCGATCGCTCCGGCGAGTGCCGGCCCGGCAGCCCTGGACACGTTGAACGCCACCGCGCCCAGCGCGACGGCGCGCGGCAACTCCGAGCGCGACACGAGATCGTTGATGCTCGCCTGCTGCGCCGGCATGTAGAAGGTGAACCCGGTGCCGATCACGAACGTGAGTGCCAGCAGCGTCGCCGGGCTGATCAGTCCGGCGAGGGTGACGCTCCCCAGAACGATGGTCGCCGTCACCAGCACGATCTGCGTGATCAGGACGATCCGGCGCCGGTCGAAGATGTCCGCGAGGGCGCCGGCGGCGAGCCCGAACAGCAGGAACGGCAGATTGCTTGCGGTCTGCACCAGCGCGACCATCAGTGCCGACGGCGTCAGCGTCGCCATCAGCCAGGCCGCGATCGTCGCCTGCATCGTGTAGCCGAGCGCCACGCCGACGGACCCGAAGTAGAACATCCGAAAGCCGGGATGCCGGAGCGGGGAGTTGCGGAACAGCTCGGTAAGCAGCGATGCGGTGCGCGCGAACACGGATGAATCCTGTCTTGATCCCGCTGCGACGGCCGATGCGGTGGCCATCGCCGCGGTCGCCGGTGCGTCGAGGGTCGACGTCGCCGGCGCTGCCCGACAATCGCTTACGGCCGCTCGCCGGCGGCGAGCCGCACCTCGATGTCATCCAGGCACGGCAGAATGTCGGCGATGGTGTCCACGACGTAGTGCGCGCCGCACTGATACATGCGGGTGTACGCGCCATCGCGCAGCCGCGCCTGCTCGGCTTTCGGCAGCTTGTTCCAGTCCTTCAACGGCATGCCGACCTCGTTGCCGCTGATCGCCAGGCCGATCGTCCACATGCCGCCGTTGAGGCCCTCCTCGATCCCGGGCCGCGTGTCGTCGATCTTGACACAGGCCTCCACCGGCGAGACGCCCAGGTTGATGACGTTCTGCAGGCACATGTACGGATACGGCCGCCCGGCGGGCACTTCCGACGCGCAGACCGTCGAATCCGGCGCGTAGCCCTGTTTCTTCGCGTCGCGCAGGTTGATCGCCATCATTTCGGTCATGTAGCCCGTGGTCGAGCCGATCTTGTAGCCGCGCTTGCGCAGCGTCCTGATGATGCCGAGCGTGCCCGGGATCAGCTTCGAGTAATCGGACAGGCATTGCAGCTGCAGCGGCACGAACTCCTTGAACATCGCGTCGACGTCGGCCTCGGTCGGCAGGGCGCCGTGCTTCTCCTGCCAGCGCTTGCGCACCGAATCCAGTTCCGTGATCTTATGGATGTGCACGCGCTTGTGGGCGCCCATCGGCGCGCGCGCTTCGGCCATCGTGATCGGCACGCCTTTGCGCTTGAACACTTCGACGAAGACGGCGGCGGGCGCCATGCAGCCGAAATCCATCGTGGTGCCGGCCCAATCCAGAAGGACGGCCTGAATCCTGCCGCGGTAGCTGCGTCGATAGGTGAAGGTCATGGTTTTCGATTTCCGGTCCAGGATGCAAGCAATGGTGGTCAACACTACCATGCGGTCCGACCGGGTGGCAAAGGTACTGCCGGTCGCCTTGCCCTCCGGGGAAACCGGCTATCGGCACGCGTTGGGTCGAGCCCTCCGAAATGCGATAATGGACGCAATGAACGTTCGTCCGCAAAGCCTGGGCGAGGAAATCGCCAACAGCGTGAGCCATGGCGCGGCGCTGCTCGCCGCGATTGCGGCGCTGCCATTCCTGATCGTCGCGGCGCGCCATGCTGGCGCCGCCAGCGTGGTCGGGGCCTGTGTTTTCGGCGCGACGATGGTGCTGCTGTACCTCGCTTCGACCATTTACCACGCCCTGCCGGCCGGCCGCGCCAAGCGCGTCTTCATGAAGCTCGACCACGGCGCGATCTATGTGTTCATCGCCGGCAGCTACACGCCCTTCGCCCTGGGCGCGCTGGGGGGGGCCTGGGGTTGGACGCTGTTCGGGCTGGTGTGGTCGCTTGCCGCTGTCGGCGTCACGCTGAAGGCGTTCGACCGCCTGTCGCATCCCTGGCTGTCGACCGGACTCTATCTGGTCATGGGCTGGCTCGTGGTGATCGCCGCGGTGCCGCTGGTCCAGCGGGTGCCGCTGCCGGGCCTTGCATTGCTCGTGGCCGGCGGACTCGCGTACACGGGAGGCGTCGTATTTTTCGCGCTGGATTCGCGGCTGCGCTATGGGCACGCGGTGTGGCATGGGTTCGTCGTCGCCGGTACCGGTTGCCACTTCTTCGCCGTGCTGGGTTACGCGGCGTAACGTCGCACGCAGGATTGGTTGGCGCGCGCTCCCACGCGCACGTGAGCGGGGCCTTTGCCTGCAGCCGATGGAACCCACCTCGATGAACCGGCGGCCCTCCGCGAATACGTTCGCTCGCTGAAAGGCACGAGCCCCGACAATGCAGACAATGGCCAAGGCGCAAGCCATCGAGCTCTATCGCTGGATGCGAACCGCGCGGCGGATCGACGAGATCGAGCGGGAGCTGGTGGCGAGGGGCGAGGCCTTCTTCCACGTCAGCGGGGCCGGACACGAGGCGAGCGCCGCGCTCGCTCCGCTCCTCCATCCCGACGATTACCTGCACTGCCATTATCGCGACAAGGCGCTCCTGCTCGCCCGCGGCATTCCGCTCGTCGAGTTTTTCGACAGCCTGCTTTGCAACGCCGCCAGCCAATCGTCCGGCCGCCAGATGAGTGCGCACCTCAGCGCGCGCGCGCTCAATGTGCTGAGCCTCGTCGGCCCGGTCGGCAACAACGCGCTGCAGGCCGCGGGGATCGCCCATCAGATCAAGGACGCGCCGCGGCAGCCGATCGTGCTGTGCGCGATGGGCGACGGAACGACGCAGCAGGGCGAGGTGCTGGAAGCGATCGCGGAAGCGGTCAGGTGGACACTGCCGGTGCTGTTCCTGGTCGAGGACAATCGCTACTCGATTTCGACCCGAACGCGCGGCGGCACGTTCTACTCCACGCCGAGCGGCAACGCCGACGCCTTCTACGGGCTGCCGATCCATCGGACCGATGGCCGCGACGCGATGGCTTGCGCCGAGGCCTTCGGCCAGCTGGTTCGGCACGTGCGCACGACACGGGGGCCTGCCTTGTGCGTGATGGCGGTCGAGCGCCTGGCGGACCATTCCAACGCCGACGACGAAGCGGTGTATCGCGATGCCGACGAAATTCGTTCCGTTCGCGCGACGGCCGATCCGGTGGCCCGGCTGCGCGTCGACCTGCTGGCGCTGGGCGTCGGCGAGCAGGAGATCGAAGGCATCGACGGAGCGATCGACCGCGAAGTGCGGGCGGCGGCGGAGGCGGCGCTCGAACAGCCCGCGCCCAGGGCAACGCGTGATGCGACGATGCCGGTCGCGATCGCGCTGACCGACCGCGCAGCGGAATATCGGGGCGCCGATGGCCCCGAGTCGATCGCCATGGGCGCCGCGATGCGCGCGGTCCTGGCGGCACGGATGACGGCCGACCCCCGGGTGACGCTTTACGGCGAGGACATCGAGGACCCGAAGGGCGACGTGTTCGGTGTCACGCGCGGATTGACGACAGCGTTCCCGGGCCGCGTGCTGAATTCGCCGCTGAGCGAATCGACCATCATCGGCACCTGCATCGGCCGGGCACTGGCCGGCGGGCGGCCGGTGGCGTTCATCCAGTTCGCCGATTTCCTGCCGCTCGCGTTCAACCAGATCGCGACCGAACTGGGCAGCCTCGCGTGGCGCACCAAGGGCGCGTGGACCGCCCCGGTGATCGTGATCGTCGCCTGCGGCGCGTACCGGCCGGGGCTCGGCCCGTTCCACGCCGGCACCCATGAGGCGGTCGTCGCCCACGTGCCGGGGATCGACGTTGCGCTGCCCTCGACGGCAGCGGACAGCGCGGGCATGCTCAATGCCGCCTTCGACAGCGGGCGCCCGACGGTGCTGCTGTACCCGAAGGCTCTGCTCAACGATCAGGCGCGCAGCACCTCATCCGATGTCGCACGCCAGTTCGTGCCGCTCGGCGCCGCGCGCATCGTGCGGCCAGGTGACGAACTCACGCTGGTCGGCTGGGGCAACACCGTGCCGCTGTGCGAGCAGGTCGCGGCTACGCTGGCGGCCAGTGGCGTCGAAGTCGAACTCATCGACCTGCGCTGGCTGTCGCCGTGGGATCGCGACATGGTCTCGGCCTCCGTGCGCAAGACCGGCCGCCTGCTGGTGGTGCACGAGGACAATCTCACTGCAGGCTTCGGCGCGGAAGTGATCGCCGCGGTCTGCGAGGCTGTGGGTCGTCCACTGCAATGCCGGAGAGTCGCCCGGCCGGATACGTATGTGCCGTGTCATTTCGGCAATCAGTTGGAGATCCTGCCCTCCTATCGCGGCATTCTGACGGCGGCAGCCGCGATGTGTGGCCTCGACGTAGCCTGGGAAGCACCGCGCGAAGTCGATGCCGGGCGGCAGGTGGTCACCGCGATCGGCTCCAGCCCGGCCGATCAGTCCGTCGAGCTGATCGAGCTGTACGTCAAGGTCGGTGATCCCGTAGCGGTCGGGCAAACGCTCGCCAGCCTCGAGGCCGACAAGGCCATCGTCGACCTGGCGTCGCCGGCCGATGGCGTGGTCGACGCGGTTCACCTTGCCGTCGGCGACACGGTCGCCGTGGATGCACCGCTGCTCACGCTCGCCGTCGCACGTGAGGGGCACCGCCAAGCACGGCGCGAGGATGTCGGGATCGCCCATGTGCAGCGGCGGACGCCGCCCCGGGTGTCCGCGGCGAAGGCCTCCGGCGGGCAAACGGTCGTGATCGCCGGGCTGGCTGCGGTCCCGGGACGGGCGCGGCTCGGCAACGCGGAGCTTGCCGCGCGTCTTTCGGGGTATCCCGCGGGAACCCGCGGCGGCGACGGCATCCTGCAGCGAACCGGGATCGAGTCGCGCATCGTTGCCGATGACACGCAGGACGCGGTGAGCATGGCGGCCGAAGCGGCGGTGATGGCGCTCGGAGACGTGGCGATGGACGCCTCCGAACTCAGCCTCGTCATCTGCACCACCAGCACGCCGCCGATGATTGCACCGTCGACGGCCTGCCAGGTGCTGCGGCGGCTGGCGCCCGACGCCGACATCGCCGCCTACGACCTGCAGGCGGCCTGCAGCGGCTACCTCTACGCGCTCGCCGCGACCTGGGATTACCTGCAAGGTCACGCCGGAGCGAAGGTATTGGTCCTCACCACCGAGACCATGCGCCGGATCGTCGACGTGCAGGACCCGGACACGTCGCCGATCTTCGCCGACGCGGCGACGGCGACGATCCTCACCACCGCGGCGAGCGGCGAGGCGGGTCTGGCGGCGCTCCATCGGCCGGTGATCAGCGCCCGCGGCGACGACGGCTCCACGTTGCGCGTGCCGCTCCCGCACGACGGGGCGCGCATGCACATGGACGGCAAGCGGATATTCGCGAAGGCGGTACGACAAATGAGCCGCATGCTGATCGCGGCCTGCGACCAGTCCGGATTCGCGGCGGCCGACCTCGATCTCGTGGTCCCGCATCAGGCCAACGGCCGCATCATCGAAGCGATGCGCATGCGCCTCAAGCTGCCGCCGGAGCGGATCTGGAACGAAATCCGCTTGCTGGGCAACACCTCGTCGAGTTCCATCCCGTTGGCCCTCGACACCATCCTGCGCAGGAAAGAGCTGGGAAGCCGCATCGGGCTGTGCGCCTTCGGGGCCGGATTCACGTTCGGCGGCGCGATTCTGGACAGAACCGGATTCGCGGATGCTCCTAGCCGAGCGTCATCAGGCTGGCGTTGCCCCCAGCCGCGGCGGTATTGACGCTGATCGAGCGTTCGGCGAGCAATCGCTCGAGCACGTAGCCCGCGTCGCCCGCCGCGAGCTCGACCGCGGTCAGGCACTGCGGCGTCACTATCGGGCCATCGCGCGCGGCCAGTTGCGCGTGCCAACGCAAGGTGGTTTCCTGCTCGGCTTCGAACAAGGCGGCCGCGAATTCATCGGCAGCGAGTGCCGCCCTGTCAGGCACGAGGCGCATGCGCGATCGGAGTGCCGGCGGCAGCTCGGCGCAGAGCGCTGAGGTGACGTCGTTCTCGACGAAGCAGCCGTCGTTGCCGGTGGCTAGGATCGCGGCAAGCTGGGCGAGTGCGCCAAGCCGTGATTCCGCACGACAGAGCACGGTGCCTCGCGGGTGCAGTTCCCAGGTGTTCTGTTCGCCGGTGGGACCGGCCAGCGTGATGCTGACTCCCGCGGGCGACTCGTCGAGATCACGGGCCGCGATGCGGGCCGCGTGGGGTTCTCCGCGCGCCACCAGCCAGTCGCGGTAGGCGCGCAGTTCGTCCACCGCGCGTTCCTCGCGTTGCGGCACGCAGGCGAGCGGGGCGGTGCAGGCCGCCACGAGACGGCGGAGATACAGCGGTCCGCCGGCCTTGGGACCGGTGCCCGACAACCCCTCGCCGCCGAAGGGCTGGACGCCGACGACCGCCCCGACCATGTTGCGGTTGACGTAGATGTTGCCGGCCCGCGCGCCGTCGATCACGCGCTTGATCGTTTCATCGATGCGGCTGTGCACGCCGAAGGTCAGGCCGTAGCCGGTCGCGCGGATGTCGCCGAGGAGGGCGTCGAGGCCGGCCCGCCGGAAACGCACGACGTGCAGCACCGGGCCGAAGACCTCCCGGTGCAGCGCCTTGATGCTGTCGATTTCGACGAGGGTCAGCGGGACGAACGTCCCGTGGGCACATGCGGCAGGCAGCGGTTCCCGGTGCATCGCGTGCCCCCCCGCGGTCATCTGTTCGACGTGGCGCTCGATGCTCGCGCGCGCATCGTCATCGATGACCGGTCCGACATCGGTGTCGAGACGGTCGGGATTCCCGACGGTCAGTTCGTGCATCGCGCCCTTGATCATCAGCAGCACGGCATCTGCGATTTCTTCCTGCAGGCAAAGCACGCGCAGCGCCGAGCAGCGCTGGCCGGCCGAGTCGAAAGCCGACTGCAGCACGTCCTGCACCACCTGCTCCGGCAGCGCGGACGAATCGACGACCATCGCGTTCTGGCCCCCGGTCTCGGCGATCAGCGGGATCGGCTGCCCGCCGGCGCCGACCCGTTGCGCCAGCGTGCGCGCGATCGACTGTGCCACGGCGGTCGAGCCGGTAAACAGCACCGCTTGCGTGCGCGCGTCGCCGATCAGGGCCGCGCCGACCGTTTCGCCCGGTCCGGGCAGCAGTTGCGCGACAGCCGCCGGCACGCCTGCGGCATGGAGGATGCGGATCGCCTCGGCGGCGATCAGCGGCGTCTGTTCGGCGGGCTTGGCGACGACCGGATTGCCGGCCGCCAGCGCGGCGCTTACCTGGCCGAGGAAGATCGCGAGGGGAAAGTTCCACGGGCTGATGCACACCACCGGTCCGAGCGGTCGGTGCGTGTCGTTCCGAAAATCGCGCCGGATCTCGGCCGCGTAGTAGCGCAGGAAATCGACGGCCTCGCGCACTTCGGCGATCGCGTTCGGAAACGATTTCCCGGCCTCGCGGACGAGGAGCCCCAGCAGGATCGGCATGCGGTGCTCGAGTGCAGCGGCGGCGCGTTCGAGGCACGCGGCACGCTCCGGCACCGGGGTCGATCGCCACGCCGGTCCTGCGTTCGCCGCATGCACCAACGCGGCGGCGGCGTCGGCGGCATCGGCTTCGATCACGCCGCCCACCCGGTCGCGCCGATCGGCGGGATTGCGGACGTCCCGCCACGCGCGATCGTCGATGGCGCCCCCGGCGAGCATCGGCGCCGCGCGCCAGTCGTGCTGCGCGCTGTCGCGCAACGCCTGCGCAAGCGCCGCGAGCGCATGCTCGTCCGTCAGGTCCATGCCGGCCGAATTGGTCCGCTCGGGGCCGAAGAGGTCGCGCGGCAGCGGGATCCGGTCGTGGGGCGCGCCGACGGGAACGACCTGTTCCGCCATGGCCACGGGATCGGCGATGAGGTCGTCGATGCTCACTGCAGGATCGGCGATCTGGTTGACGAACGACGAGTTGGATCCGTTCTCGAGCAGGCGGCGCACCAGATAGGCGAGCAGCGTCTCGTGCGTGCCGACCGGTGCGTAGATGCGGCAGGGCCGATCGAGGCGGCCGGCAGCCACCGCGCCGACGACTTCCTCGTACAGCGGCTCGCCCATGCCGTGCAGGCACTGGAATTCGTACTGGCCGGCGTAGAAACTGCCGCCCGCGAGGTGGTGGATCGACGCGAGCGTCAGCGCGTTGTGCGTGGCGAATTGCGGATAGATCGCGTCGGGCACCGCGAGCACCTGCTTGGCGCAGGCGAGATAACAGATGTCGCTGTGGATCTTGCGCGTGAAGACCGGGTAATCCGCGAGGCCGTCGACTTGCGCGCGCTTGATCTCGGCGTCCCAGTAGGCGCCCTTGACCATGCGCAGCATCAGCCGGCGCCGGCTGCGGCGAGCGAGGTCGATCATCCAGTCGATCACGGCCGGCGCGCGCTTCTGGTAGGTCTGGACCACGAAGCCGAGGCCGTTCCAGTCCGCGAGCTCGGGGTCGAGAGCCAGCGCTTCCAGCAGATCGAGCGAAAGATCGAGCCGGCTCGCCTCCTCGGAGTCGATGTTGAAGCTGATGGCGTAGTCTCGCGCCAGCAGCGCGAGCGTGCGCAATCGGGGCAGCAGTTCGGCATGCACGCGCTGCCGTTGCGCGCGGGCAAAGCGCGGATGCAGCGCCGAGAGCTTGAGCGAAATGCCGGGGCCTTCGTAGATGCCGCGCCCGGCCGACGCGCGGCCGATGGCGTGAATGGCCCGCTCGTAGTCGGCGTAGTAGCGGCGGGCGTCGTCTGCGGTGGTCGCGGCTTCGCCCAGCATGTCGTACGAATGCGAGAACCCTTTCGCTTCCTGCCTGCGCCCGGTGGCGAGCGCCTGCTCGATCGTCTCGCCGGAGACGAACTGCTCGCCGAGCAGCCGCATGCCGAGGTCCACCGCCTTGCGGATCAGCGGCTCGCCGCCTTTCGCGATCAGGCGCGTCAGCGCCGACCCGAGCGTCGTCTCGCTCGACGTGGCGACCAGCTTGCCGGTGATCATCAGCCCCCACGTCGCGGCGTTCACGAACAGCGACGCGCCGCTGCCGCCGTGCGCGGCCCAGTCGCCGCCGCCGATCTTGTCGCGGATCAGCGCGTCGCGCGTCGCGGCATCCGGAATGCGCAGCAGCGCCTCGGCCACGCACATCAGCGCGACGCCCTCCTGGCTCGACAGCGAAAACTCCTGGATCAGCGCCTCGACGCCGCCGCCGCTGCGCTTGCCGCGAAGGGCCTCGACCAGCCGCCGCGCGAGCGCTTGCGCCGCCGCCGCGACCGCCGGAGCAAGGCGAGCCTGCTCGATCAGCGCCGGCACGAACGAAGGCTCGGGTATGCGACAGGCCGCGGTGATCGCGGTGCGCAGGCTGGTTTGCGGCGGAAGATCGGCGATGAATTCGGCGAAGGGCATTGCGAACCTTTCAGCAGGAATGTCCCTCGCGGAGGTGATCCCGGGGGGCGTGGGGTTGCGCGGCGTGTCGTCGCGGTCGCGAGGGATGCACCATCCGATCCCGCGCAGAGCGGACCGAGGCAGCGTATCACGGGTTGGGGCACCGGGGTCAACCGGGAAATCGGGTTGGTTCAGCGCCGGGAAGGGGGCGACAAGACCCGAGCCGCTGCCGCGCTAGGGGCTGCGTCCCCGGCCGCCGCGGGCCGCCCCGTCCATCATCCCGGCCGGCGCCATGCCCGTGACCAGCAGCGACACGGGCAGGGCAAGGCGCGGATCGGCGATTGCCTTCTGCTCCGGCGTGAGCGCCGCGTAGAGCGCCCTCGCCAGATCGACGATCTCTTCGACCGCGGTGGTTCGACTGCGCATGCCACCGGCGATCTGATCCAGCTGTGGCAGCGCGCTTGATGGTCCCGGCGCGGAGGTGCGGGCGTCGAACCGGCTGCGCGCGGTGGCGTCGGCGAGCTTCTGCACCTTGTCGGCATAGGCGGTCCAGGCGCCACGCTGTGCCGGCGTGAGCTTGAGATCATCCTCCAGCTGATCGAGCTGCGTCTGCACGAGCGCGCCCGCACTCAAGGGCGCTTCGGCCGGCGGCGGGCCGCGCATGGCATCTGGCCGCGGGCCGCCGCCCATGCCGCCGCGCGACCCGCCCGGGCCGCCCGGGCTCCCACCGCCCCCACCGCCCCCACCGGGATATTGAGCCCATGCCGCTGTGGATACCGCGATCGCCGTCAACACCACCACCACCGTCGCCTTGCCAGGCACCATGAGCGGATCCTCGATTGTCGGTCGTAAGAACGGTCGCGACCGCGCCGGTGATTGCGATCGTCCGCGGCGATCGCGGCACACGCTGCAACGGCGATCCGGGCGTCCATGGGCGTGGCTTCGGGACGCACCGGTATCATATCGCGCGAGCGATAGCCCCGTCCGCGCGCCCTGCGCCACGTCGCCGACGTTGCGCGCCGATGCAACCCGAGGAGACAACTTGATGCGCCCCAATCCGGTCAAGGCCGCGCTCGCCGCCGGCGAAGCAAGCTACGGCACGATGGTGTTCGAGTTCTTCACCCCCGGCTTGCCGCAGCTCGTCCGGGCCGCCGGCGCCGATTTCGTGCTCTACGACATGGAGCACAGCGGCCTCGGCTTCGAAACGCTGAAGACCCAGATCGGCCTCTGCCGCGGCATCGGGCTCGTGCCGCTGGTGCGCGTGCCGGCAACGCAGTATCACTTCATCGCGCGCGCGCTGGATCTGGGCGCAATGGGGGTGATGGTGCCGATGGTCGAGACGCGCGAGCAGGCCGAACTGATCGTGTCCTGCACCCGCTATCCACCCGTCGGCGTACGGGGCGCCGCGTTCGGGGTCTCGCCGCACGACGACTATTCCGATCGGCCGGTGGTCGAGAAGATGCGGCTCGCCCACGACCGCACGCTGGTCATCTGCCTCGTCGAGACGGTCCGGGGCCACGAGAGCGTCGACGCGATCGCCGCCGTTCCCGGTGTCGACGTGTGCTGGCTGGGTCACTTCGACACGACCAATTTCATGGGCATCCCGGCGCAGTGGGACCACCCGCGCTATGTCGCCGCCGTGCGGGCGCTCGTCGCCGCGTGCCGGAAGCACGGCAAGGCGGCGGGATTCATGCCCACCGACGACGACTGGGCGCGCCGCTATCGCGAACTCGGCTTTCGCATGATGGCGTATGGCGCCGATACGATGTTGCTGCAGCACGCGCTTGCTGCCGGTCTGCGCAACTTGCGCGGCACCTGACGCGCGAGCGACGCGACGAGTGGAGCTTCGCGGACGCGAGGCGGAAACTTCCATGATGACGACGGGCATGCCGCGATGCTGGTGAGCGGCTGGATCTGGATACCGATTGTCCTTGCGGCCGCGGCCGCCCAGACCATCCGCAATGCCGCGCAGCGCAGCCTTGTCGAATCGGTGGGCACGCTTCCGGCGACGTTCGTCCGTTTTGTCTACGGCCTGCCTTTCGCGGCGTGTGCGTTGATCGCGTTGGGCGCGTCGACGGCAGGACCTCTGCCGGTCCCCCACCCGGGATTCGTCGCCTGGGTCAGTCTCGGCGCCGTCGCGCAGCTTGCGGCCACGGCATTCCTCATTTCCGCCATGGAGCGGCGCAGCTTTGTCGTCGCCGTCGTCTATTCCAAGACCGAGATCGTGCAGATCGGGCTCTACTCGATCGTGCTGCTCGGCGAACCGCTGTCCATCCCGGCGGCCTGCGCCATAGCGCTCGCCAGCATGGGTGTCCTGCTGCTTTCCATCAAGCCGGTCGCGGAAACCGGGAGCAGGCGCTCATCGTGGTTCTCGCCCGCTGCCGGGCTCGGTCTGGCGTCGGGCGCCGGCTTCGCGCTGTCCGCGGTGGGGTATCGTGCCGCCACGCTCGCGCTGGATCATCCGCTGCCCTGGGTCGCGGGGGTCTATGCGCTGGTCTGGGCGCAAGCCATCCAGACGGTCCTGCTCGGCGGCTACCTCGCCGTTCGCGACCGTTCCGGCCTGATCCGGGTGATGGTGCAGTGGCGCGTGTCCACGCTGGCCGGGCTGATGGGGGCGCTGGCCTCGATCGGTTGGTTCACCGCCTTTGCACTGCGCAGTGCGGTGGATGTCCGTATCGTCGGCCTGGTCGAGGTGATTTTCAGCTACGCAGTTTCGCGCCGATGCTTCGCGGAGCCCGTGACCCGGCGCGAGGGCTTGGGGGTCGTACTGCTCGTCATCGGCATGGTGGTGATCAGTGCGCTGCGGTAGAGCGCGTGGCAACTGGCCCTGGCTCTGGCTTGCGCTGAACTATGACGTCGGCTAAGCTGTGCCACTCTGATCGCGAGGCCCCGCATCGAAAGAAATATCCGATTCGACCGTCGCGAAATGCGCTGCATCCTCGCGTGCGCGGGGAGGCCCCGCCGGACAGGCGGCGCCGTCGCGTCATTCCACAATGCACACCAGGCCTCGCCGCGGGGTCGGCATGCGGCCCCATCAATCGGAGGAAGCAATGCAGCGTTATGAAGCGAATCTTCCCAGCGTCGGGCTGGTAAGTTTCATGAAGTCGCCGGTCTGCGAGGATTTCTCCAAGATCGACGCTGACGTGGCGATCCTGGGGATTCCGTACGACGCCGGCATCGGTTTCCGTCCCGGCACCCGGTTCGGTCCGCGCGACATCCGCAACTATTCGGTGCGCTACAGCGGGTGGGGCTCGTGGAAGACGGCGGGCTACTGGGACATCAACACCAAGAAGCGGATGCTCGGGCAGACACGCATCGTCGACTGCGGCGACGTCGACGTCGCGTACTACGACATCGAACGCAACATGCGGCTGATCACGCAAAGCGTAGGCGCGATCCTCGATCGCAATGCGCTGCCGGTGATGCTGGGCGGCGATCACTCGGTCACCTTCCCGATCGTCAGCGCCTTCGAGCGCTTCGGGCCCGTCGACATAGTCCACATCGATGCCCACCTCGACTGGATCGACCACGTCGACGGCATCAAGTTTGCCAACGGCAGCCCGTTCCGCCGCATCAGCGAATTGCAGTTCGTGCGCCACATGACGCACCTGGGCATCCGCTGCCTGCGCTCCCGGGAAGGCGATTACAACGATGCGATCAAGTTCGGCGCGCAGATCTTCACCCGGGAGGCGATCCGCGAGATGGGCGCCAAGGCGGTGGTCGAGCAGATGCCCAGGATGAACAACATCTACGTGTCGATCGACATCGACGGGCTCTGCCCTTCCATCGCCCCCGGCACCGGGTCGCCGACCGTGGACGGCCTGCTCTACCACGAGGTGCGCGCGCTGTTGCAGGGTGTCGCCGCCAAGGGCCGGGTGGTCGGCTTCGACGTCGTCGAAGTCAATCCGATGCTTGACCTGCACGGGCAGACGTCGCTGCTGACGACCACCATGATCGCCGAGTTTCTGGGCGCCATTTTCGACCAGCCGCGGTAACCGACGCGGACGTTTGGCGTACCGCTTGCAGTAGCCGGATCCACACAATCAACTCGGAGGAGACGACATGCGACGAATGACTGGCTTGGCGGTGGCATGGGTGGCGGCGTGCATCGCGTGGACGGCGCCGGCCCTGGCGGCGGGTACGCTCAAGTTGGCGGTGGGGTCCAACCTCAACACGCTGGATCCCGCGAAGACCAAGATCGGCGAAGAGTACATCGTCAACTTTCTGGTGTTCAGCGGGCTGACCGAGATCGGTCGCGACGGACGCGTCAAGCCGGATCTCGCGGAACGGTGGACCGTCAGCGACGACCTCAAGACGTGGACGTTCTATCTGCGCAAGGGGGTCAAGTTCCATCATGGCCGCGAGATGGACGCGCAGGACGTCATCGCCACGGTGGCGCGCATCCAGGACAAAGCCACGGGTTCGGTCACGCGTGTGAATTTCGAGTTGATCGACAAGATGGAGGCGCTCGACACCCACACGGTGCGCTTCACGTTGAAGGCTCCCTATGCGGGACTGGCCGACATCTTCAGCGACCGGCAGGCGCGGATCGTGCCGCGCGACAGGCTCGACACGCTCGCCCGCGCTCCGTCGGGCACGGGGCCGTTCAAACTGAAGTCGTTCACCCCTGGCGATCGCGTCGAGATGGAGAAGAACCCGGACTACTACGTCAAGGGCACCCCGCAGCTCGACCAGGTGATCATGCGGATCATGCCGGAAAGCGCCGCCCAGTCGGCAGCCATCGAGGCCGGCGAGGTCGATCTCGTGTGGAACCTGCCGCTGGAGTCGATCGACCAGTTCAGGAAGAACCCGAATCTCGTGATCGATTCCGTGGCGACGTCGACCTGGGACGGCATCATCATGAACGGCGCGCACAAGCCGTTCAACGACCCGCGCGTGCGCCGTGCCATCGCGATGGCCATCGACAAGCCGGCAATGGTCGAGCTGGCCCTCTTCGGCAACGGCACGCCGACGCAGACGATGATCCCGCCCGGACATCCCTTCTACAACAGCGATATCAAGATCGGCGCGCCGGACATCGCCGGGGCCAGGAAGCTGCTGGCGGAAGCGGGTTTCCCGAACGGCTTCGAACTCACCATCTACACGCCGGTCGGACGACCCACGCGCGAGCGCGTGGGGCTGGCCGTGCGCGAAATGCTGAAGCCGCTCAACATCAAGGTCGACATCCAACGGGTGCCCTGGGACAAGTTCATCAACGAGATCGAAGGCAAGCAGGCCTTCTATGTCGACGGTTTCTACAGCCGGCCGACGATCGATTCGTCGATCTATCCTTGGTATCACAGCAACGGGTCGTGGAACACCACGCTGTGGAACTACAAGAACCCGGAAATGGACCGCATCCTCGAGGCCGCCCGCGCAGCGCGCACCGAAGCGGAGCAGAAGGCCCTCTACGTGAAGTTCCAGGCGCTGGCGCTGGAGGACCCGCCGGGTGTCATTCCGTACGTGCTCAATCACGTCAATGCGTACCGCAAGAATGTGAAGGGATTCCAGTCGAGCCCGATGATGTGGCTCGACCTGCGTCAGGTTTCGATGCAATAGGCCAGTCCTGCTGACGCAGGAGAAGGGCAGGGTGCGCCGCCTCCCCGGCGCGCCCGCCCCGCGTAAGCCATAGGTGGATCGATGTGGGCTTCTACGTTGCAAAGCGGGTAGCGACGATCGGCATCATCCTGGTCATCATCTCCGGGCTGATCTTTGTCATCACGCAAGGCCTGCCGGGGAATGTCGCCCGCATGATCGCCGGGCAATTCGCCACCCCCGACGTCATCGCGGCGATCGAACTCAAGCTCGGACTCAACGACCCCCTGTTCACGCAGTACTGGCGCTGGGCGAGCGGCATCCTGTCCGGCGATCTGGGGCAATCGCTGATCATGGAGCGGCCCATCGGCCCGATGCTGCGCGAGGCGCTGGGCAACTCCGCGCTGCTGGCCACGATTTCGATCGTGCTGGTGACGATCGTCGGCGTGAGCCTGGGCGTGGTCGCGGCGATCAGGCACAACTCGACGCTGGACCACGGCATCTCGGTCTTTACGTTCCTCGGCATCTCGGTCCCCGAATTCTTCTGGGGGATCGTGCTGATCCTGGTGTTCGCGGGGTACCTGCGCTGGCTGCCCTCGGGCGGGGCCGGCAGCCTCTCCGCCGGCTGGGCCGCGTGGGCTTCGCATCTGGTGCTGCCGGCGGCCACGCTCACGTTCGCGCTGATCGCCCACGTGTCGCGCATGACGCGATCGAGCATGCTGGAGACGCTGCGCAGTCCCTACGTGCTGTTCGCCCGCGCCAAGGGCCTGCCCGAGCGCGTCGTCCTGGTCCGGCACGCGCTGCGCAATGCGCTGCTGCCGACGATCACGGTGCTCGCGATCGACGTCGGCCTGCTGATCGGCGGTGTCGTCGTCGTCGAGACCGTGTTCTCGTATCCGGGCCTGGGGCGGCTGCTGATCTTCGCCATCGAGCGCCACGACCTGCCGTTGATCCAGGCCAGCATCCTGGTCATCGCGGCGATCTACTGCTTCGCCAATCTGGTCGCCGACCTTCTCTACGCGTACTTCAATCCGAAGATCCGCTATGGCGGGACTCGAAGCTGACGCGGCGTGGGCGCCGGCGCCGCCGGCCTCACGCCGCTTCCGGGTGCCCGCGTCTCTCGTCTGGGGCGCGGCCATCGTCATCGTCATTCTCGGGCTGGCGATCGCTGCGCCGTGGATCGCGCCGTACCCGTACGACGAAATGCAGATCATGGCCCGGCTGAAGCCGCCGAGCATGGCGCATTGGTTCGGCACCGACGACTATGGCCGCGACGTCCTGAGCCGCACGTTGATCGGCGCGCGGCTGTCGCTGCTGATGGGGCTGGGCGCGACGGCGTTCTGCCTGGCGGTCGGGGTGCCGATCGGGCTTTACGCCGGCTATCAGCGGGGTCGCGCCGACGAGATGGTGATGCGGACGATGGATGTGCTGATGTCGTTCCCGCCGATCCTGCTCGGCCTGCTGGTCCTTTCGGTTACCACGCCCTCGCTGTGGAAGACCGTGCTTGCCGTCGGCGTGGTCTACGTTCCCGCCATCGTCCGTATCACGCGCGGAGTGACGCTGGAGCTGGCGCAGGAGGAGTTCGTGCTCGCCGCCAGGGCCCGCGGCGACGGGCCCACCTACATCCTGTTGCGCGAAATCCTGCCCAATGCGTGGCCGCCCATTGCCGTCGAGGGCAGCCTGCGCATCACGTTCGCCATTCTGCTCGGCGCCGCGCTGAGTTTCCTCGGCATGGGCGCGCAGCCGCCTAGTTCCGACTGGGGCCTGATGATCAGCGAGGCCCGCGCGTTCGTCGACCGCGCGCCGTGGATCGCATTGGCGCCGGGGATAGCGATGTGCGTGACCGTCGTCGGCGTCAATCTGCTCGGGGATGGGCTGCGCGAGATTCTCGATCCGCGGATGCGCAGCGGGAAGGGATCGTGAGTTCCAGCCCATCCACGGCGCCCGCGGTCCTCGACGTCGAATCGTTGACCGTAAGCTACGCCACCCCTCGCGGTCGCTTGAGCGCGCTCTCCGATGTCGGCTTTTCCGTCAGGGCCGGAGAAACGCTGGCGCTGGTCGGTGAATCGGGCTCCGGCAAGAGCACCGTGTCGCTGGCGGTCATGGGATTGCTGGGACCGGAGGCCAGGATTCACGGCGGCAACATGCTGTTCAACGGCCAGGATCTCTCCCGGCTCACCGCCGGAGAGCGGCAGGCGCTGCGCGGTGACCGCGTCAGCATCGTGTTCCAGGATCCCTTCACCTCGCTCAACCCCGGGCTGCCGATCGGATTGCAGGTCGCCGAGCCGCTGATCTTCCATCGCGGGATGTCCGAAGCGGCCGCACTCGACAGGGCGGTCGCGGCGCTGGCCGAGGTGGGCCTGCCGCATCCGCGCGAGATCGCCCGTGCGTATCCGCATCAGTTGAGCGGCGGGATGCAGCAACGGGCGCTCATCGCCACCGCGTTGATCTGCGACCCCGCGCTGGTCATCCTCGATGAGCCGACGACGGCGCTGGACGTCACGGTGGAGGCGCAGATTCTCGATCTGCTGGACGAACTGCGCCGGCGGCGCGGCCTGTCGATGCTGTTCATCACCCACAACCTCGGCCTCGTCAATCGCATCTGCGATACGGTGTGCGTGCTCTACGCGGGCAGCGTGATCGAATACGGCCCGACGGCACAGGTGCTGACCGAGCCCGGGCATCCCTATACCAGGGGGTTGCTGACCTCGATGCCGCGGCTTGATCCGGAGCATCGCCGCGCGCGGCTGATCCCGATTGCCGGCAAGTTTCCCGATCTGACGCACCTTCCGGCCGGTTGTGTCTTTCATCCGCGCTGCGCCCATGCCGAGGCGGCATGCCGCGAGAACGCGCAACCCATGGCCCCGGTCGCGGCGGGGCACGCGGTGCGCTGCTGGAAGTCCGTTGCGATCAACGCGGCGCGGGAGGCGATGGCATCGCCGCAACGTGCCGGCGTGCCGCCGCGCGTGGTGGCGCAACGGGGCGAGTGGCTGCTCGAAGTCAAGGGCCTGCGCAAGAGGTATCCGCTCAATACCCGGCTCGCGCGAGCGCGGCTCGGCATTCCCGGCACGCGCGCCAGCATCCCCTGGTTTCGTTTCGAGCGCCCCGCGGTCAACGCGATCGCCGGAGTGTCTTTGGCGATCGGATCCGGCGAGACGCTGGGCCTCGTCGGCGAAAGCGGGTGCGGCAAATCGACGCTCGGCCGCTGTGTCGTCCGGCTGCTCGAACCGTCGGATGGGTCGATCCTCTTCCGCGGGCGCGACATCAGCCGTGAGGATCGCCAGCAGCTGCGAGCTTTTCGCGGCCTGGCCCAGATCGTGTTCCAGAACCCGATTTCGTCGCTCAATCCCCGCAAGACCGTGGGTGCGGCGATCGACCGCTCCTTGGCGAACTTCTCCGGCCTCTCACACAAGGACGCGCTGGCCCGCCGCACCGAGATTCTCGAGCAGGTCGGCCTGGCCGGCAGTTACGCCGACCGCTTTCCGCATCAGCTCTCCGGCGGAGAACGGCAGCGCGTGGGCATCGCCCGCGCTATCGCCACCGGACCCCGGTTCATCGTCTGCGACGAACCGGTGTCCGCGCTCGACGTTTCGGTGCAGGCCACCGTGCTGAACCTGCTCTCCGATCTGCGCGACCAGCTCGGGCTTTCCTATCTTTTCATCTCACACGACCTGTCGGTCGTGGCGCACATCGCCGATCGCATTGCGGTGATGTATGCGGGAATGATCTGCGAGGAAGGGCCGACGGACGCCATCCTCGCGCCGCCCTATCACCCTTACACCGCCACGCTGCTGTCGGCGATCCCGTCGCCCGATCCAACGGTGGCGAGAACCGTGCGGATTCGCCCGCGCATCGCCGAGGCGCCCGGCAAGGGACCGGCGGGCGGCTGCGTCTATCACCATCGCTGCCCGCGCACGCTGGGCAGGATCTGCGAGGAAACGCCGCCGCCGATCGTGCAGGCCGCGGCGGGCCACCGGATTGCATGTCATCTGCCGCTCGCCGAACTCGAAGCGATGCCGCCGGTGCTGCCGGTCCGCGCGGCGGATGGCGCGGGATCGCCGCCCGGCGATCGTTCCGGCGATGCGGCTTGGCGCTCGCCCGCGGCGCCACAATGACGGCGCCGGGCCCGACGGATGAACGGTTGCACGAGCACCCCGGGTTGCTGGTACCGCGCAGCGGGACCCGGCGCGACCGGCGGTGGCTGCGGGGATGGCCGCGATCGCACCGCATGCGCGGGTTGTTGCTGCTGCTGGTCGGCACCGCCCTGGTCGCGGTCATGGATGCCATCGTGAAGCTGATGAGCCCGTCGCTTCCCACGCTGCAGATTACCTGGGGTCGTTACGCCACCTCGGCGATCCTCCTGTTCGTGGTCATCTCGCCGCGCCGGTCGCTGCTGCGGCTGCGCACCGGCAAGCTGCCGCTGCACCTATTTCGCGTCGGCATGCTGCTCACGTCGTCCGCGTTGTTCTTCGGCGCGCTGGCGACGATGTCGCTGGCCGAGGTGAACGCGATTGCGTTCACCACGCCGCTGCTGATCACCGTGCTTTCGGGCATCATCCTCGGCGAGGTCGTCGGCGCCCGCCGCTGGATCGCGGTCGCCACCGGCTTTGCCGGCGTGCTGCTGGTGGTGCAGCCCGGGTCCGGCGTGATGGGCTGGGCGGCGTTGCTGCCGCTGGTCTCGGCCACGTGTTCCGCGCTGTACCACGTCACGACGCGGCTGCTTGCCCGTTCCGAGGACCCGGCCAACACGCTGTATTTCGTCGCCCTCGTGGGCGGGATCGGGCTGTCGGTGGTCGTTCCGTTCTTCTGGGCGCCGCTGACCTTGCCGCTGCTGTCGGGCCTGGTTGCGATCGGCGTTCTCGGCACGCTCGGGCACTTTTTCCTGATCCGCGCATTTCAGATCGTCCCCGCCGCGACGCTGTCGCCGTTCCTCTATGTCTACCTGTTGTGGGCGACGGCGTTGGGGTGGTTGATCTTCGGGGATGTTCCGGGGCTCGCGACGTTGCTGGGGGCGGGCATCATTCTTGGCAGCGGGCTCTACGTTTACCGGCAGCCTGGGCTGAAGCCCGACGCCCGCCAGCTCTGAAGGCCGCCGGCAGGTCGGGCACAACGCACGCAACGCACTGGAGATCGATCGCATGGCCTCGAGCAAGGTAGAACTCCCCGCCAACTATGTGACCGGTATCCTCGGCGCATCCGGCGGTTACGACGAAGGGCACCTGATCGCGGCCGACGACAGCCGGCGCTTCTGCGGGATCGCCACGTTCCTCAAGGCACCGTTGCTCAAGGACGTGGTCGAGCCGACGGTCGGCTTCGTCGGCATTCCGTTCGACGGCGGCAGTTCGCGTACCGGCGGCTCGCAGTTCGGGCCGCGCGGCGTGCGCGAGGCGAGCTTCCGCGTGAGCGGTTACAACTCGGAGCTCGATGTCCGCCCCTACGACATTCACAACCTCGCCGATTGCGGCGACATGCTCGTGTCGCCGTTCTCGATCACCGACACCTATCGGTCCATCGAGCGGGGATGTAAGTCATTGCTCGACCGCGGAATCGTTCCGATCTCGATCGGCGGCGATCACTCGGTCACGCTGCCGCTGCTGCGCGCGATGCATGCAAAGCACGGGCAGCTCGCGCTGGTGCACTTCGACGCCCACTGCGACGTATCGGACACGCAGTTTGGCTCGCCGTACCATTACGGCAGCGTTTTTCGCCGCGCGGTCGAGGAAAAGCTGATCCATGGCGACAAGACGGTGCAGATCGGCATTCGCAAGCACTATCACAGGGGCGAGATCGAGTTCGTCCGTGACAACGGGTTCGAGCTCATCACGTCGCGCCACCTCAAGGCAATGGGCGCCGACGTGAGGAACCAGGTGGCGGCCCGCCTCGAACGGCTCAAGGGACACAAGGTCTACGTGACCTACGACATCGATTTCGTCGATGCCGCATCCGCCCCGGGGGTCGGCAGCCCGGAGCATTTCGGCCCCGACAGCTTCGAGGCGGTCGAAGCGCTGCGCGCGGTGCAGACGCTGGCCGCCGACATCGTGGGCTTCGACCTGGTCGAGGTGTCGCCGGTCCATGACGTTGCCAATCTCACCACCTATCTCGGCGCCCAGCTGCTGTTCGAGATGGTGTCGATCCTGCCGCCGACACGCAAACGCTGATCGGGAACGCGCCCGCGAACCCTGCACCGATCCCATCCCCTCAAGGAGCCCTTCGTCATGCTGCAGCCCCTCACCATCGCGCCGAAACACGGCCACAAGACGTTCCTGTTCTCGACGCTGGCCGACGACCTCGACCAGCTCGACGCGCACTTCGCGTTTCTCGGCCTGCCGTTCGGTTCGCCGTACACGATCGAGGAAGTCACCAACGACCAGACACGGGCGCCGACTGCGGTGCGCCAGGCGAGCGACCGCATTTCGCGCAATCTCGAGCGCTACGATTTCGACGTCGGCGGCCCGATCTTCGACGGCCGCGACATCAGGCTCGTCGACTGCGGCGACGTCCCCGGCGACGCGCGCGATCTCGCCGGCCACTACCGGCGCGCGGAGCAGGTGGTGCGCAAGATCCTGAAGGCGGGCGCGATCCCGCTCTGCGTCGGCGGCGATCACGGCGTGCCCATCCCGGTGCTGCGCGCCTTCGACGGCCGCGGCCCCATCACGCTGGTGCACATCGACGCCCACCTCGACTGGCGCGACGAGGTCAACGGCGTGCCGGACGGCTATTCGAGCCCGATCCGGCGCGCCTCGGAAATGGACCACATCGGCGAGATCTTCCAGATCGGCATCCGTTCGCAGGGCAGCGCGCGACCGGAGGAGGTCAAGGCCGCGCTCGCGTACGGCGCGAACATCATCACCGCCTACGAGCTGCACGATGTCGGGATGGATGCGATCCTCGCGCGCATCCCGGATGGCGGCCGGTACTACCTCACCATCGACGCCGACGGCATGGATCCGGCGGTGATGCCCGCGGTCGCCGCGCCGGCGCCCGGCGGCGTCACCTTCCACCAGGCGCGCAAGCTGATTCACGGCCTGGTGCGCAAAGGGCGCCTGGTGGGCATGGATGTCGTCGAAATCACGCCCAGCGCCGACGTGAATCGCATCTCCAGCATCACCGCGGGTCGCCTGTTCGTGAACCTGATGGGCGCCGCGGTCCGCGCCAACTATTTCGACGGCGCGACTCCGCAGACCGGGCGCTGATCCGGCACCGGCGGGCGGCGGCGGCGCACACTGCGGCCACCGCGTCGGGGGCGAAGGAACAGGCGGGCGCCCGGGGGCGGGCGGAGCATCAGCTGCCGAGCAGGGCGCGCGCGATGATATTGCGCTGGACCTCGGACGACCCTTCGAAGATCCTGAAAATCCGGCAATCGCGCACGTACCGCTCGAGGGGAAGGCCCGCCGTGTAGCCGTAGCCGCCGTGAATTTGCAGAGCCTGGTCGGTGACCCGATCGACCATTTCCGATGCGAACAGCTTGGCCATCGACGCGTTCCCGGAAAACGGCTCGCCGCGTTCGCGCTGTCCGGCAGCGGCAAGCCCGAGCGCGCGGGCGGCCGCGATGTCGGTCGCCATGTCCGCCAGCATCCAGCGGAGCCCCTGCAAATCCGCGATCGGGCCGCCGCCGACCTTGCGCTGGTGTGACCAATCGACGGCCGCGGCGAGCGCGGCTTCGGCAATGCCGACCGAGCACGCCGCGATTTCGACGCGGCCTGCGTCGAGCACCTTGAGCGCCGTCCGGAATCCGGAGCCCTCCGGGCCGAGCCGGTCCGTCGCGGGAACCTTGCAATCGAACGCGATTTCGTGGATGTGGCCGCCGCGCAAACCCATGGTCCTTTCGGGGGCGCCGATGCGCACGCCGTCGTGTTTCGGGTCCACCAGAAAGGCCGATATTCCACGCGCGCCGGCCGCCTTGTCCGTCTTGGCGTAGACGACGACAAAGGCGGCCTCGCCGGCGTTCGAAATGAAATGCTTGGTGCCGCGCAGCCGGTACTGGTCGCCTTCGCGTGTGGCGACGGTCGTCATCTCCACCGGATTGGAGCCGGCGCCGGGCTCGGTCAACGCGAAGGCGCCGAGCTTGATGCCCGCAGCGGCATCCGGCAGGATCCTGGCGCGGATCGCGTCATCGCCTCCGATCAACACTGAATCCGTCGCGAGCCAATGCGCCGTCACCATGGAAGCGGTGGACCCGCAGGCGGCCGCCATCAGGACGACGGCCTCGAACAGCACGGTCGCAGGCAAGCCGATGCCCCCGTGCTCCTCGGGCAGATTGAGACCCATGAGCCCGAGTTGGCTCAAGCCGGCCAGATGACAGGTGGCGGAGATGCCTGTTCGATCGATCTCCGCCGCCTTCGGCGCCAGCACCTCGCGACAGAAGCGTTCGATCGGATCCAGCACCATCCGCTGTTCGGCGCCGGGCATCTGCATCATTGGTTGGACTCCAGCGCGAGCTCGGCCCGGATTTGCACGCTGTGCTCGCCGAGCAGCGGGGCCGCCGCGAGCTCGCCGCGCGACGCGCCGTCGAAGCGAACCGGCTGCTCCAGCGTCCGGATCATTCCGAGCACGGGATGTGTCATCTGTTGCAGCGGCTCGCGGATCGCGGCTTGTTCGGAACCGAGTGCTTGCGCCATCGTTTCGATCAAGGCGGCGGGAACACCCGCGGCGGCAAGCGCTTCGACCGCGTCCTTCGCCGTCCGGTGCAATGACCACGCCTCGATGATGTCGCGCAGCGCCGGCTCGTGGGCCAATCGCAGCGCGTCCGTCGCGAAGCGGGGATCGTGGGCGAATTCGGGCTTGCCGATCACAAGTGTCAGCGCGGCGAACAGTTTCTCGTTGAGCACGGCGAGGACAAACGGCCGGTCGCTGCCGCGAAAGGCGCCGAAGGGCGAGGAGAGCGGATGCCGATTGCCGACCCGCACGGGGGCGACGCCGGAGGCCAGATAGCGCGCGACCACCAAGGGCTGCAGCGCGATCATCGAGTCGAGCATCGCCACGTCGAGCCGCCGTCCCTTGCCGGTGCGTCCGCGCTCGACCAGCGCGGCCAGGATCGACCACGAGCCGAAGAGCGCGGCGACGACATCGGCGATGGACTCGCCGATCAGCGTCGGGGGCCCGTCGGGATCCCCGGTCACCGCCATGATGCCCGAGAGCGCCTGCACGACGATGTCGTAGGCCGGCCGCTTCGCAAGCGGACCGGTCTGGCCGAAGCCCGAGATGCTTGCATACACGAGAGATGGCTGCTGCGCCGACAGCGCTTCCCATCCGATCCCCAGCTTGTCGGCGACACCCGGCCGGAAATTCTCGACGACGACGTCGGCCTTGCGCGCCAGCGCGAGCGCTACCTTCAGATCCTCCTTGGCGGAGAGGTCGAGCACGATGCTCCGCTTCCCGCGGTTCACCGCCAGGAACAGCGCGCTCTCCTCGCCGACGAAGGGTCCGATGTGGCGATAATCATCGCCACCCGGCGGCTCGACCTTGATCACTTCGGCGCCGAGATCAGCGAGCAGCGCGGTGCAATAGGGTCCGGCCAGCACCCGCGTGAAGTCCAGCACCCGGATTCCGGAGAGGGGTCGATCGGCAGTCATGGCATCGTGCAAGGCAATCGCGATCGTCGCGATGGACGCCGCTACGGAAACCTGTTTGTGAACAAGGCGACGGGCTGCCTCGCCGGCGGCGACCATGGTAGCAGAGCCGGCGGCTGCAATGCCATCGTCGTCGACCGTGCTGCACCATGCCGCCGGCGCATTTGGGGTGCCTGCACCCTGTCGGCGGTCTTCGATTGACAATGCATGCGCGAGCGGTCAGAGTTTTCCGGCAACGCTGCGTCGATCGAGTCCAGAGCGCGGCCCCTTCTTTTGACCGTCCCCATTCACCTCGCTGCTGAAATTTGATGCAAACGACAACGCTTCGCGACACGTCGCGGGTGATCCGGGCCCCGCGTGGCGCGGCGCTCAACGCGCGGTCCTGGCAGACGGAAGGCGCCCTCCGGATGCTGATGAACAACCTGGACCCGGACATTGCCGAGCGGCCGGAAGATCTCGTTGTTTACGGGAGCCGAGGCAAGGCGGCCAGGAACTGGGAGAGCTACGACAAGATCGTGCAGGCGCTCTTGGCGCTGGGCGCGGATGAAACCCTGCTGATCCAATCCGGAAAGCCGGTCGGCGTCGTGCGCACGAACTCGGGCGCGCCGCGAGTCCTCATCGCCAATTCCAATCTGGTGGGACGTTGGGCAACACCGGAGCATTTCGACCTGCTCGAGCGCAAAGGCTTGATGATGTTCGGCCAGATGACGGCGGGCTCGTGGTTCTACATCGGCAGCCAGGGCATCATCGCCGGGACCTATGAGACGTTCGCGGAGGTGGGGCGCCAGCATCACCAGGGCGATCTCGCCGGCAAATGGATTCTCACCGCCGGGCTCGGCGGCATGGGCGGCGCGCAGCCGCTGGCCGGAGTGCTGGCCGGCGCCTCGGTGCTGGTGGTCGAATGCCGGAAGGATCGCATCGAACGGCGCATCGAGGCGGGCTATCTCGACCGGTCGGCGACCGACCTCGGCGCGGCGCTCGACATCATCAAGGCCGCCGGTGCCCGCGGCGACGCGGTGTCCGTAGGTCTCCTCGGGAATGCGGCCGACGTCTACCCCGCAGTGATCCGACGCGGAATCCTGCCCGACATCGTGACCGACCAGACCGCGGCGCACGACCCCGTCAACGGCTATCTGCCTGCGGGATGGAGCCTGGAAGAATGGGCGCAACGCCGGGAGACTGATCCTGAAGGCGTGTCGCGTGCGGCGAAGGCGTCGATGGCGCAGCAGGTGCGGTCGATGCTGGAATTCCGTGCGCGCGGCATTCCGGTGTTCGACTACGGGAACAACATTCGCCAGATGGCCAAGGACGCGGGTGTTGCGGACGCGTTCGCCTTCCCGGGTTTCATCAAAGCCTACATCCGGCCGCAGTTCTGTCGCGGCCGGGCCCAGTTCCGCTGGGTGGCCCTGTCGGGCGACCCGCAGGACATTTACCGCAGCGTCGAACGGTTGAAAGAGATCATGCCGGACGATCCCTCGCTGCACTGCTGGTTCGACAGGGCCAACGCGAAGATCCCGTTTCACGGGCTGCCGGCCAGGAACTGCTGGCTTGGCTTGGGCGGTCGCGTGCGCGCGGGGTTGGCCCTCAACGAGATGTTCCGCCGCGGGGAATTGATCGCGCCCGTGGTCATCGGCCGCGATCACGTGAGCTCCGGATCCGTCGCCAGTCCCAACCGCGAGAGCGAAGGCATGTTGGACGGGTCGGATGCCGTCTCCGACTGGGCGCTGCTGAATGCGCTGCTGAATTGCGCCTCCGGGGCGACGTGGGTGTCGATCCATCACGGGGGCGGCGTCGGGATCGGCTACTCGCAGCACGCCGGATTGGCGCTGGTGTGCGATGGCTCCGAGGACACGGACCGGAAGATCGCCGGCGTCTTCGGCAACGATTCGGCACTCGCGATCTTTCGGCACGCCGACGCCGGCTACGACGAGGCCATCAGGACGGCCGGCGTCGAGGGGCTCACCGTGCCGTTCCTGGCGGCGGACTGATGGCCGACGGCCATCGCCCGCAGCGGCCGCAAGCGCGCAGCGAATCGACGGATCGAATGAGCACGCAGACGATCGCGCAACAGTTGGCGGCCTGGGTCGCCGGACTCGATTCGGGTCAGGTCCCGCGGCCGGTCCGCGCCATCGCCCGGGCGTGCCTGGTCGACACGATCGGAGTCGCCGTCGGCGGCGCGGACGAGCCGGTCAGCCGCCTCGTCCGCGACCACGTCGTCGCGACCTATGCCCAGGGCGCATCGACTGTGCTCGGTGCGGCCGGCGGCTTCAGCGTGCCCGGTGCCGCTCTCGCCAACGCGACCGCCGCGCATGCCCTCGACTTCGACGACAACTGCTATGCGGGCGTGGTCCATGGATCGGCGGTGGTCGCACCGGCCGTCCTTGCCCTCTGCGAGACCGCAGGGGCTTCCGGCGCCGACTTCGTGACCGCGTTCATCGCCGGCGTCGAAGTCGAATACGCGCTGGGCGCGGCGCTGTCGCAAAGCATCTACGACAAGGGCTGGTGGACCACGGGTGTGTTGGGCGCCATCGGCGCTGCCGCGGGCGCCGCGAAGGCGCTGTGCCTCACGGCGGAGCAAACGGCGAACGCCATTGCCGCCGCCGCAGCGGGCACCGGCGGCATGCGCGCATGCCTCGGCACCGACGCCAAACCGATCCTGGCCGGGCGCGCCGCCGAGATCGGCGTGACCGCGGCCGTCCTTGCGGCCCGCGGGGCGACCGGTCCCCTGAGCGTCTTCGAGGATCCGCGCGGTCTCGCCGGCCTGTTCAACGGCGACCGTTTCGACGGCTCGGCGGTGACGACGCTCGGCGCGTCGTGGCGCCTTCAATCGCCCGGCATCGACGTGAAGAAGTACCCGTTGTGCCTGTCCGGGCACGCGGCGGCGGACGGCGTGCTCGACATCATGCGCGAGCACCGCCTGGCGGAGACCGATGTCGCCAGCGTGACGTGCACGGTCCCGCCCATCGTGGGCGCCAATCTCACCTATGCCGTTCCGTCAACGCGCCAGCAGGCCCAGTTCAGCCTGCCGTTTGCGGCGGCGTGCATGATGGTCTTCGGGGACATCACTCTCGATCATCTGCAGGCGGCGACGCTGGCCGATGCCGACCTCCACCGTGCCATGACGAAGGTCCGCATGGTCGTCGCGGCAAACTGGCACGACTGCATTCCAGGCGGCGCTGCGGCGAGCGGCCCCGAAGCTGCGCTCGTGAGCATTGCGACCGTGGACGGGCGTAAGATCGAGCGGTTCAGCGGCTGGGCGCGCGGAACCGCGGCGCGGCCCCTCACCGCTGCGGAGCTCGATGCCAAGTTTATGGCCTGCGCGGGCCGCGCGCTGCCGGCGCGCGACGCCGGGACGCTGCTCGCTGCGGTCAAGGAGGTCGAGGCATTGACGGACGTGTGGGAGATCTTCCGGGATCTCGCGCAGAAGTATGTGGTGGATCGTCATCAACGCAGTTGAAGGGCAGGCACAAGAATGTGAAGGGCTTTCAGTCGAGCCCGATGATGTGGCTCGATCTGCGCAAGGTATCGGTCCAGTAGACGGCAACGGAGAACACGCGGCCATGGCGCACGAGAGATTTCGCAAGTTCAACACCCGGGACACCTATCCGGAACAGAAGCTCGACAACGATCTCTGCCAGCTGGTCAAGGCCAGGGGCACGATGGTCTTTGTGCGGGGCCAGGTGGGACAGGATCTCGCGACCGCCAGGACTGTTGGCATCGGCGACGCGGCCGCCCAGACCGATCAGGCAATGGGCAACATCAAGCTGCTGCTGGAGGAGGCGGGCGGGAAGCTCGAGCACATCTGCCGGGTGCAGGTGTTCATCGTCGACCGGGCGTATCGCGACGCCGTGTATCAGGCGATGGGAAAGTGGTTGCAAGGCGTCTACCCGGTCTCCACCGGCCTGATCGTGCAGGGGCTCGCACGGCCGGAATGGGTGGTGGAGATTGAGGCAACTGCGGTCATACCGGATGCGTGATGCTGGGCGTGACGGCGTGTCCGGGTTGTACGGCAAATGCCAGGTGCGACGCCCGGTGTCAGCGGAACACCGAACTATTCGGCAGGTTGGGGAATCGGCCTGGCGAGCATTGTCATGTTCCCCGTGGTGTTTCGTCCTCTGGTGATCGGGCGCTTTGTCACCCTGCGACCAAGACCCGAGGACCTGCTGTCGCTTGACGTCTGGAAAATCATTGTGTTTCCTCCGTTACTGATTGTCCTGCCCCTCGCGCGCTACTGCTCCCGTGGAAAAAATCCGGAGAAGACCCGCCCGCTGCTCGACCGTTGGTTCGGCAATGCAATGCTCGCGACGATCGCGATAGCTCTGCTGATGCAGGTGACGGCGTTGAGCTACATCCGCTCGTAGCGACGCGAGCGTAGCCTCCCCCGCGGCACCCTGACTCCTTGCCGGAATCGGGTGGACCCTGACCTATTTCGACAGCCACCCACCGGCGTCGACGCTGGCCGCTCACACTATTACGGATTCATCGAAGCCAAGCTCCAGCGGGATACGCTGGAACCGGGCACGGTGGACCGCAGCATCCCGCGCGGCGCGCGCCGGATCGCGACCTTGAGCCCGCGCCGACCGGCGGCGGCACCGCGCGCCCCGGGGTCTCGGTTCAATGCCCCGCGGGACGCGCCCCGCGCAACCGAGGATTGACGTCGAGGCAAAGAAGGTCGATGAACAGACTGATCAACACGAACACCAGCGCAGTGACACGGAGAGGTCAAGGCGCTACCGCGTCTGGCCGGCCTTGACGAACTCTACCGACGCCTGAAACAGGGCCAGATCCTTCTCGTAGTCGGCTGCATCGGCGCGGTCGATCTGTATCCACTCCCGCGTGCTTATCAAACCGCCTGGCTGAAACGGAACGACGTTGTTCCTGGAAAACTGCAGCTCCGTCGCGGTGGCGACCGGCAGGCGCAGTCCAACGCCGTTGCCGCTGATGCAAGCGAACATTTTGTCGGCGGCAAAGTAGGCGTCGAGGCCGTTAATCGTTCTCGCGCTGACACCGGGGAGCGCAAGCAGCAAAGCGTCGAGCTGTGCCTTTCGGCGGGACTTGGGTGTGTCGGTAGTCAAGGGAGGCGCCTTGTTTTTCATCAGCGAGAAAATTGAATCGACGAGTCACAATCGCACCGAGACACTGGCGGTCGGCAGAAACCGACCCGCTGCGGACGTTACCGCCGATGAAAAGTGGATTCAGCCAGTCTTCATGCGGTGCAGAGGTTCGGCACGGCGACGCGGCTGAACAGGTGTGGCTGCGCGACCGCACTGGATGGATAGCCGTCAAGCGCGCGATTGAAATCCGGATGCGTGAATGCCGCCCGGAAATGCGCAACCGATTCCCACACCGCATGGTTCAGGAACACGCAGCTGCCGGCGATACCTCGGTGCAATTGAGTGGAAATGTAGCCCGGCTGTCGCTTCATCCAGTTGGCATCGTGCTCCCACGCCTTGAGTAACGCATCCACATCGGCCGATTCGACCGTGAACACGTTGATCAGGATGACGGGCGACGCGTTATCGCGGAGTTGTTCGTTGATCGGCACCTTTGTATCGAGTGGACGAATCGCAAGCATGGAGTCTCCTTGAGTTTGAACAGTGCAGGCCAGGCCGAAAGACAACCTTGGTGCCAGGCGCGGGGCGCATTATCCGGAACCACCCAAAGCGTGGCAATTCCGAGGTCTGTGGAATCGTCGCCGGGCATCATCGACCACTTCGACGCCTTGCCGGCGATGGCTACGAGCAGGCTCCTAGGCCCGTCGCGCGATGAAGTCGATCTCGACCAGCGCATTGCGCGCGAGCCCGTTCACGCCGACGCATGTCCGTGCCGGCAAGCGATCCTCCGGAAAATAGGAACGATAGACCCCGTTCATCGGGCCGTAGTCGTGCCCGAAATCAGTGAGGAAGGCGCGCGCCGCCACCACGTGTTCGAGTCCGAGGCCGGCGCCGTTCAGCACCAGGACGAGGTTGTCCATCACGCGGCGGGTCTGGGCCTCGATACCTGCGGGCAGGGGCGCGCCATCGTCGCTGGGATCAGTGGGCATCTGTCCCGTGAGGAACACCCATCCGTCGACTTCGACCGCGTGCGAAAACGGCGCGACCGGCGCCGGTGCGCCGGGAATCATCATGAAACGGGCTGCGCCCATCGAATGCCTCCAGAAATGGCCGCACGCTCGGGACAGGAATCATCCCGACGCCCGTTTGCACCAAGGCCGTCGCGCCGCGGACTGTGCTCGCTATCATGACACACGCGTGGCCATTGTTCGCATTCTCTGAGCCGGTGCTCTCAGCCGCTTCGATGCACGTCGACAAGCGTCTGGTTGACAGGTAGCTGCAGAATCCCTCGACTTCGGTGAGCAGCGGCGCCGACCGACATGCGGGCACCACACCGATGTCGATGCGCGCCGACAGCTTTATGGCTGCGAGCCGCTTCGTGCATGCGCTCCGCAAACAGCTGCTGGCCGCGAGCCTGGACGGTCGCTTCGCCGTCGGTCGCGTTACGGTTCAACCCGGGTCGGTCAATACGGTTCCCGGGCGCACCCGCTTTTCGATTGATTTTCGACACCCGGACAGCGCATTGCCAGACCGTGTCGAGGAGTTGATCAGAGCTGCCGCTGCACGCTATTGTCAATCAATGACAGGGGCGCGTTCGACACCCGGTTTGACACCCGAATTGGTTGGCGTTGATCTGCGATTGCACAACTGATTGTGTAGAATGTCAGTCCCAGGGACGCGGAGGCATGCGGTGGCAACGAACCTCGACCTCGACGACACGCCCATTGAAGCGGCGCGCCAGCTCGGCGGGCACAGGACCAAACGTGATGCGGTGACGCGCGCGCTTGAAGAATGTGTGCAATGGCTGCGACAGAAGGCCATCGTCAGTTGCTTCGGCACGATCGACTACGACCCCAAGTTCGATTCTTAGGGCCTGCTCGTAAATTACTTGAACATTTGACTCGCTGGACTTGGGCGCGCTGCGTCGTTGCGAATCGCTGGTGTGGCTCGCCACACGGCGCGATCCGCGCCTGGCATCGCATCCC
>Ga0315278_10000552_pt1 | contig 33097 bp, 40 predicted proteins | sample YL17G06_0_MG_FD_203880 | JGI IMG/M metagenome (GOLD analysis project Ga0315278, IMG submission 203880) | Sediment microbial communities from Yellowstone Lake, YNP, Wyoming, USA - YL17G06_0 | ecosystem: Environmental > Aquatic > Freshwater > Lake > Sediment | place: USA: Wyoming | collected... | reverse complement strand
CGGCTGCGACGGCATCCTCAGCCTCATGAGGGGCGTCGAGGACCGCAGGGCGAGGTTCGAGTGCTGCATCGGCTTCATGGCGCCGGGAGGCGAACCGTTCATCGCGAAGGCCGTGGCCGAGGGGACGATCTCCCAGGAGAAGATGGGCGCAGGCGGCTTCGGATACGACCCGGTCTTCATCCCCCAGGGCTACACGAGGTCCTATGCCCAGATCGACCTCCCCGAGAAGAACAGGATATCTCACAGGGGCAAGGCCATGGAGATCTTCCTGAAGGAACTCCCGAACCTCCTGCCGTAGGCACGCGGGGCCGGGCCGGTGGCGCCGTCGCGCGAGGGAATCCTTTTATGAGACAGTGCGATAACGAGGTGCCCGTGGGGCCTCTGAACGGGGTAGTGGTCTAGCTTGGTATGATACGTGCTTTGGGAGCATGAGGTCGTCGGTTCAAATCCGACCTACCCCACTCCATCCCCGCACGGGCCGTCTCACTTCTCCGTCCTGAAGCCGCCTTCCGGGACCGCTATCTCGAACCTCGCGCCCTTCCCGGTCTCCCCGGTCTCCGTGATCTTCATGCCCGATATGGACAGTATCTCCCTTGCGAAGAACAGCCCGTAGCCGGTGCCCCTGCCGATCCCGCGCTCGAATATCCTGGACTTGTCCTCCGCCGGCACGCCGGTCCCGTCGTCCTCGATCACGATCCGGGCGCCCTTGTCCTCCTTGTGCCAGTGGACCCATATCCTGGTCACGCTACCCCCGTGCCTGACCGAGTTCTCGATGAGGTTCCGGAACACCATGCCGAGCATCGGGTCGGCCAGCACCCTGAGCCCTTCCAGCTCGACCTTGAGCTCTATCCCGCTCATCGGCATGCCGAAGTGGTTCCTGGAGGCGATTTCCTGCAGGTCCACCCACTCCCGGCCCTTCATCCCGAGGCCGCTGTACTTGGCAGAGAAGTCCAGGATCTGCTTTATCGCCGCCCCCGCTTCGTCTATCTTGTCGACATATTCCCTGATCTTCGCGGGGTCCTGGGACTTGCGTGACATGTCTATCCAGACATAGATGCCAGTGATGCGGTTCATTATGTCGTGTCTGATGACGCTGCTCAGCAGGTTCAACTTCCTGTTCGCCTCCCTGAGCGCCGCCTCGGCCTCCACCCGCTCGGTGATGTCCCTCGCGATGCCGATGATCTCGACGATATCGCCCTTGTGGTCCCTGACCGGTATGAACAGGTCCTCGGACCAGTACACCTTCCCGTTCTTGTGTACCCATCTCATGACGAGCGGGTCCTTGAACCTCTCCGGATGCGTGAATGCCTCCTCCGTCTTGGCCAGGTCGTCCGGGTGCACGACCCTGTAAGTGATCGTGGGGTCCGCATAGTATTCCTGGGGCGTGTATCCGGACATCCTCTCCGCCGCCGCGTTGATGTATGTTATCCTCAGATCCGGCTTCAGCGTGATCCGGTAGATGAGGTCCGCGGTGTTGTCGGCCAGGAGGCTGAATATCCTTTCAGTGTCCTTCGCCCTCTTCTCCGCGTTCCTCCTGATGACGGACTGGTTGATCAGGTTCGCTAGCTCTCTGAACATCGGGACCGTGTCGCTCGTCTTCTCGACGTAGAAATCCGCGCCGTAGTTGAGGGCGTCTGCGGCCACATCCTCCCTGCCCTTGCCCGTCAGGATGATGAACGGTATGTCGTTCCCCTGGTTCCTCAGTGTCTTGAGGAACTGGATGCCGTCGATGCTGTCCATCTTGTAGTCCGAGACGACGACGTCGAACTCGTTCTCCGCCATCTTCCCGATGGCTTCACGAGCCGACCTGGCGGTCTCCACGCTGAAGTCCCCCGCCTTCTCGATGAAGAGCCGTCCCAGCTCGAGCACCGAATCGTCGTCGTCTACGAACAGTACGTTTATCACTGTCTCCCCCTCCACGCTCGCCCAACGCTGCGTGGGTCTCCTCACACCGTTAAGTAATCGGGTCTAGATGGAATATATACATTCCCGAATACCCGTCGATGGGTAGGTGCCCGCACCCGCGGGAGTTATATATCTGGCGCGCGGGAGCTCCCGCCGGGCCGGCCGTCTGGTGCAGGCTTCCATGCACTCTAAATACGGGAAGCATATACCCCCTTTCGAGGAGCTAACATTGGGGGTTGACTCATCATGAGGAAATACAGGGATATCCCGCTCTGGAAGGACGTCAGTCCGAAGCAATGGACCGACTGGAAATGGCAGATCAAGAACAGGATCACGGATGTGGACACGCTCGCCAAGGTCATCAACCTCACGGACAAGGAGAAGGTCGAGATCGCCCACTCCATGAAGTACCTCCGGATGGCCATCACCCCGTACTACGCCTCGCTCATGGACCCTGACGACCCGGAGTGCCCGATCAGGAAGCAGGCGGTGCCGACATCCAACGAGTTGCACATCTCGAAGGATGACATGGAGGACACCGTCGGCGAGACGATCGACGCGCCCCACGAGGGCCTCACCCACAGGTACCCGGACCGGGTGCTGTTCCTGCTCACGGACCAGTGCAGCATGTACTGCAGGCACTGCTGCAGGCGCAGGATCGTGGGCACCACAGACCACCAGAGGAGCTGGGAAGAGATCGAGGAGGGTCTCGACTACATCCGGAAGACGCCCCAGGTCAGGGACGTGCTCCTCTCGGGCGGCGACGCCCTGCTGGTGTCCGATGCGCTCCTCGAGAAGGTCATACGGGAGCTCAGGAAGATCAAGCATGTCCAGATCGTCCGAATCGGTTCCAGGACGCCCGTCGTCCTGCCGTACAGGATAACGCCCCAGCTGGTCAAGATGCTGAGGAAGTACCATCCGATCTGGCTCAACACGCACTTCAACCACCCGAAGGAGATCACCCCCGAGTCCAGGCGCGCCGTCGAGATGCTCGCGGACGCCGGCATACCCGTGGGGAACCAGACGGTGCTCCTGAAGGGCGTCAACGACTGCCCGACCATCATGAAGAAGCTGGTGCACGACCTCGTCTACATCAGGTGCAGGCCGTACTACATCTACCAGTGCGACATCGCGAAGGGACTGGAGCACTTCAGGACCTCGATTGCGAAGGGCATCGAGATTATCGAGAACCTGAGGGGGCACACATCGGGCTTCGCGGTCCCGCAGTTCGTCATCGACGCCCCGACCGGGGGCGGCAAGATCCCCGTCGGGCCCACGTATCTGATCTCCCAGAGCGACACGCGCGTCGTGCTCAGGAACTACGAGGGCGGCATATTCCAGTTCCCCGAGGTCGAGGGAGATAGGGTGAGCAGGTGCCCACCTGGCTGCAGCCTGTGCGAGGACTACGAGCACCTCGAGACCAAGGAGGGCGTCGCGGCCGTGCTCTCGGGAAAGAAGATGTGCCTCATCCCGGCGGGCACCCAGCGCGAGCAGCGCAGGAAGGCCTACGGCAAGGCGCCCTCCGCCTGCAAAGCCACCAAGTGCAACGACTGCTGACGCCGGACGGGCCAAGCCGGCCCCAAACCCCTACAAACCCCTGGTCTTGTCCTCAAGGACGGCCCTTTTGATCATGTACGTGCCAGAGTCCCTGTTCCATCGGACCTCGGCCTCCTCGACGGACACGGCCTTCGAGAAGTTCGGCGCGTCCAGGACGAATGTCTCGATCTCGCCGCCCTCTCCGGACGGGCTGATGCTGAACCTGTCCCTCAGCCTCTCCAGCTCCTTGATCGACCGCTCCGTGATGATCTTCCCGAGCCAGGTCTCGTCGAACCCGTAGGCGTACACGCCCGATATCATGAACCTGAACCCTGCATGGACCATGTCCTCGAGCAGGAGGACCTGGTCCTTGCGCCAGAGCGGTGCGTGGACCGGCTTCCCGAGCCTGTGACCTATGCCGTTCAGCCGGGACCACTGGTAGTCCGAGGCGATCGCCCCGCATATGAAGCCGTTCACATCCTCGGCCGCCATGAGCGCCTCGACGTCGTCGAGCTCTTTCTCCTTCTCCCCGGAGCTCTCCCGCACCTTGATGGGTATTCCCATGGCCTCCGCCTGGAGCGCCGTCCACCTGATGTTCGGGAAGTGGAACATGTACGAGTCCTCGGCCTTCGGCACGATCGTCAGGAGGCTCGAGACCTCCCAGCCCTGCTGTTGGGCTAGGTACACCGCATAGGTCGAATCCTTGCCGCCCGAGAAAAGCGCTGACACCTTCAAACCGGACCCTCTCCCCGTAATGCGGATATGGGATATTACTTCATCCGCACGGGCGCGCGCCCGCTCGCGTTTATGTATCGGCATCCCCATCGGGCGTGAAGTGTATTACTGTCCGAGGTGCGACCGCACGATCCCCAAGGACCGGGTCGCGGAGGCAGATGCGGAGCTGAGGGCCATGTTCGGGGACTCGTCCCTGTCGAGCCTGAAGTGCCCCGTATGCGGCTCTGACTTCATCGACCTCGAGACGGTCAGGGACGGTGGGAAGGAACATGTCGGGAAGACGAAAAGGACAGCCGGTTCTGGTTGAGGAGCTCACGAGCAAGGAGTTCGCCGCGCGGGTCAGGAAGGACCCGCTCGTGATCGTGCCCGTCGGCTCGCTCGAGGAGCACGGGTCCCACCTGCCGCTCGGGACGGACTCGATGCAGGCGGAGGAGGTCGCCCGCAGGGTGGCGCTGGAGCTGGACGCCCTGGTCTGCCCACCCCTGAGGTACGGCGACTGCAGGTCGACGAGGAACTTCCCAGGCACCATCTCGCTCAGCTTCGAGACCGTCCAGCTCTTCGCGTTCGATGTGGTCTCCGAGCTGGCCAGGAACGGGGTCCGGAAGATCATGGTCCTCACGGGTCACGCCGGGAGCGGGCACATGGCCGCCCTGAGGCTGGGGACGATGAGGGCTGTCGACGAGTACCCTGACATCAGGGTCATGGTCCTCTCGGACTACGACATCGCCTACGAGCTCAAGGGCAAGGAGTTCCCGGAGACGGACGGGCACGGCGGGCTCATCGAGACCTCGCGCGTGCTGGGTATCAGGCCCGAACTGGTCGGACCCGACAGGCCGTCCGGAAGGAACACCGCTCCGAAGTACATGGTTCTCCCCGACCCGGAGGCCTATTTCAAGGCAGGCATCTCAGGTGACACGAAGGACGCCTCCGCCGCGCGCGGCAAGCGCATCGACGATTTCGTCGTCGAGGAGCTGTGCAGGCTCGCGGCCGAGAACTTCGGCATCAAACGGAAGAGTGCAGGCCGCCCGAAGAGGAGGCCCTGAGCGTGGACCTCAAGGAGATGGCCGCCCGGGAGGCCGTGAAGGACATCAGGGGTGGCATGGTCGTCGGGCTCGGGAGCGGGTCCACTGCCAGCATCGCCATCAGGCTCATCGGCGAGATGGTGAAGGCCGGCACGGACATCGTGGGCATACCGACATCGAGGGACTCCGATTCGCTGGGGAGGTCCGTCGGGATCAGGATAGGCGAGCTCAAGGACTTCCCAGAGGTGGACATCACGATCGACGGGGCCGACGAGGTGGACCCTGGGCTGAACCTCGTAAAAGGTCTCGGCGGCGCGCTCGTCAGGGAGAAGATCGTCGCCGCGGCGACGAGGCAGGAGGTCATTGTGGTCGACGATTCGAAGCTCGTGGACCATCTCTGCCAGAAGGCCCCTCTGCCGGTCGAGGTCGTCAGGTTCTCACACGAGGCGACCATGCGGCGGCTCGAGCGGTTCGGGTGCGTCCCGAAGCTCAGAATCAAGGATGGTTCGGCCTTCGTGACGGACAACGGCAACTACATCGCGGACTGCAGGTTCCAGAGGATCGACGACCCGAAAAGGATGGAGGCAGATCTCAACCTCGTCCCTGGGGTGGTGGACAACGGCCTGTTCGTCGGTCTCACGAGCAAGGTGATAGTGGCGTCGATGGGTGGCATCAGGGTGCTGGAGAAGAAGCGATAGTCCGCACCATCACTTGGCGAGTTCCTTCAGCTGCTTGATCGAGTTCTCGATGATCTCGATCTTCTTGCGCTCCTCGGCCTCTATCATCTCGATGATCTTGTCGAACTGGACACCGAGCTTGTTGGAGTGGACGGGCCTGCCCTTCCCCTCCTTCTTGATGTCCCTCTTCGAGACCCACTTGCGCCTCCGCAGCTCCTGCATCGCTATTGACACCTCGGGCTGCCTCAGGCCGGTCGCACCCTCGATCTCGACGGACGTGGTCTCCTCCTTCTTTCTGAGGTAGACCATGGTCTTGGCGATGTTCTTTGACAGCCCCGTGCGCATAAGAAGCTCCACGAGCTGTTCGTCCTTTTTAGAGAGCCCCTTGTCCGTCATATTATGTCCGAACCCATTTATTGATTACCGCATATATATTGGTTTCCATCTACGATGATATATATTTACCAGATTTGTTACCAGGCTCCTGGGCGTGTCAGGATGGCCTCCGGATGAACTGATTGGACGTGTTCAGGTGCTCGGCAATGCTTTAATACCAGTTGCTTCTTACTCGTGTCCTGCCCCATGGGTCGCTGATAGACATGGTCAAGATGCCGAGAATCCGGAATGAGTATTGTCCGAAGTGCAAGAAGCACACAGCTCACGAAGTCGAGAAGGTCAAGACTAGGCCGAGGAGCGAACTCAAGTGGGGGCAGCGGAGATACAGGCGCGCCACCTCTGGTTACGGCGGATTCCCCAGGCCCAAGTACGAGGGCAGGCAGAAGCCGACGGTCAAGGTCGCGCTCAGGTACAGGTGCAAGACATGCAAGAAGGCTCACCAGAGGACCTGCGTCCGGTCGAAGACCTTCGAACTCAAGGAGGCCTGAAAATGAGCGGCATACCAGCGCCCAAGAGCAAGTTCATCAACATCAAGTGCCAGGACTGCGGCAACGAGCAGATTGCGTTCAACAAGCCTGCGACGCAGGTGAAGTGCAATGTCTGTGGAGCCACCCTGATCAAGCCGACCGGCGGCAAGGGTCTGGTCAGAGGCCAGGTCCTGGGTGAGGTCCAGTAATGCCGCGCAAAGCCGAGTTCCCAGAGCTAAGCGATCTGGTCGTCTGCACGGTGCAGAACGTGAAGAACTTCGGCGCTTTTGTCTCGTTGGATGAGTTCGGCGGAAAAGAGGGCTTCATACACGTCCGCGACGTCGCAACGGGTTGGGTCAAGTACATACGGGACCACGTGCGGGAGGGTCAGAAGGCCGTCTGCAAGGTCCTGAGCGTCGACGAGGAAAAGGGCCACATCGATCTCTCCCTCAAGGCGGTCAACGACCACCAGCGCCGTGAGAAGATACAGGAGTGGAAGAACGAGAAGAAGGCGGACAAGCTCCTGGAGATCATCGCGGGGAAGATGGACAAGCCCGCCGACGAGGCCTACGATGTCGTTGGCGCATCGCTGGTCAAGGAGTACGGCTCGCTGTTCGCAGGGTTCGAGGACGCGGCGGTCAACCCCGACGGTGTGAGGTCACTGGGGCTCGACAAGAGCTGGACCGATGCCCTGCTCGAGGTGGCCAAGGAGAACATCCAGGCACCGTCGGTCATGATCGACGGGATGTTCGAGATCACGAACCCGCTCCCTGACGGGGTCGACCATGTCAAGACCGCCCTGGCCAAGGCGGTCGAGTCCGACACGGGCGACGTCAACATCCACTACATCGGCGCTCCCAGGTACCGCATCACTGTCAACGCTGAGGACTACAAGGTCGCAGAGGATGAGCTGAAGGCCGCTGTCGACCGCGTGACGACCTCGATCGAGAAATCCGGTGGTTCCATCTCGTTCAAGAGGAAGGAAGAGAAGTGAAGACCCTCCTTAGGAAGTGCGGCGCATGCAGGGCATACACCCTGCGCGAGACCTGCCCGAAGTGCGCAGGGGCAACCATCATGTCCATGCCTGCAAAGTACTCTCCCGACGACCGGTACGGCGAGTACCGGCGGAGGCTCAAGAGGGAGATGACGGGGGGGCAATAGATGGATGACATCGTCCTCGTCTACAAGGAGAGGCCCGTTCTCAGGGAGCCGATAATGGTCGAAGGGTTGCCGGGCGTCGGCAACGTCGGCAAGCTGGCGGCCGAGCACCTCGTGGACCAGCTGAAGGCGGTCAAGTTCCTCGAGATCATATCCAAGCATTTCCCCCCGCAGGTGCTAGTGAACGATTCGGGGATAATCAAGCTCGTGAACAACGAGATGTATTATGTCAAGCGCCCGGAGGACGAGAACGATCTGATCATACTCGTGGGCGACTATCAGGGGCTCACGCCGGACGGGCAGTACGATCTCTCCGACCGGTCCCTCCAGGTCGCCAAGGAGTTCGGCGTCAAGCGCGTGTACACCCTCGGCGGGTACGGCCTCGGCCGGATGATAGAGAAGCCGCGGGTGCTCGGGGCGGCGACGGACGAGGCGCTGGTCGAGGAGCTCAAGACGCAAGGGGTCACGTTCTCCAAGGGCGAGCCTGGGAGCGGCATCGTCGGCGCGAGCGGTCTGCTGCTCGGCCTAGGCCGGCTCTACGACATCCGCGCGGCCTGCCTCATGGGTGAGACATCTGGATACTTCGTGGACCCCAAGGGCGCCCAGGCGGTGCTCGAGGTGCTCGCGAACATCCTGAGGGTGAAGCTCGATTTCACCGAGCTCGAGGCAAAGGCCAAGCAGATCGACCAGATCACCTCCCGCCTCAAGGAGGGCGAGCCGCAGCCGGAGCCCAAGCGCGAGGACCTGGGGTACATCGGGTGAACCAGAATCGATAATGATAACGCTAGCTCGTGGCCTTTTTAAAATAAAAAAATAGGGGGGAGGTTATCCTGATTGTTGAAGCCTCCGAAAGAGTAGTTAGAGTGCATCCCATCCCGTTCTGACTACTTCTTGAGGTACGTTTCCTCGTAGGTTTTGATGGCCGCAAGCGCCTGTTCCGCGTGTTCGAACTTCTTCATGCGGTCGACTACCAACTCCAGCCTGGCATAGATGAGGTCCCTGATCCCGGCCCTGATCGCCTCAGAGCGCGAGGGGAAGTCGTCTATCTCGACGAGGAAGTCGAGCGCACGCAGGTGCCTCTCGGGTATGCGGATGGTGATCTTCTCGGACTCATGTGTCATATGTCACCGTCCCGCAGTTCCCGCCTTCCTCGCGACGCCTTCTGTACCTCTTTTGCCTTACTAGCGTCGGACAAGCCCCTTATAAAATTGTATATATATAAAACTTGGGGATTCTTGGTGTGCCAGCTCGTAACGTCGTTCCGAATGTCTGCTGTGGGCGCCCGGACGAAGTCCTCCTCTGAAAAACGCTTTATATGGATTGCATGATAAGGTGCACCGGGCCTGGATGCTGGCCCGCGACAACCCGACTTAGCTCAGACTGGCAAGAGCGGCTGACTGTAGTATGGAAATCGGTACGACCGATATCAGTCGCTGAAATCAGCAGGTCCCCGGTTCAAATCCGGGAGTCGGGACCATCCATTTTCTGAAAGCTCACGTGGTGTCGACGAAGACCTGCCACCGCTCCCTGTCCTCGGGCTTCACGATCTCCTTGTTCTTCTCGAGCAGGGCCAGCTCCTTCGACTCGAAGACCCGCGGGTCCAGCGACAGGATCAGCCTCGAGTTGCTCGTCATCGCGGTCTCGTTCCATCTGTCCACGGACCTCAGGACTTTCTGGAAGTCGTTGCTCGTGACCAGGTACTCGATGCCGTCCACCAGCACGACGCTGTTGTGCGACCGCTCCATGAAGTTGACGAGGTAGTCCGTGAGCAGGCTGAGCTTGGCAGGGTCCATGTTGTCCTTGCCAGTGACCGTGGAGAGCCATATGATGGGCGTCGTCTGGATGAAGTGTTCCGTGCGTAAGTCGTTCGGGAACTGTCTCGTGACGATTATCCCCTGTGGCCTCGTCTTGTACTTCGTGCACTCCCTGCAGGGGCACGGGAGCTTGCAGGATGCGCACTCGAGGCTCTCGCACTGGAAGCTGTCGTCGTTCTCGCAGTCGAAGCACCTGCCCTTCAGGATGTCGGTGAATATCTCGAACGAGAGGTCAGGCTTCTCCTCCTCGACGATGTAGACGTGTCTAGTCTCGAGTCTGAACGATGCCTTCTCGCTCGAAGCCATGGCCTCCGCGACAGGCGCCATCATGGTCATCTGACCCCGTGCGATCGAGTAGGCGAAGATCAGTCCGGACGCGGCTATGCCCAGCGCGAGGGAGAGCTTGGCGATCCCGGCGGCCGAGTCGCTCAGCATCGAGTCGCCCATGCTTCCGACGGCGAAGCCGACCTCGCCGATGCCATAGATCCACATGCCCGCAAGGAAGACCGAACCCGAGCGCCACTGCGCGTCGTTCGCGGTCTTCCGCGTCGAGAGCACGAGGACCATGGTCAGGATCATCGCGGATGCCGTGCTGATCAGGAGTATCTTCATCGAGTTCGCGTCGAGCCAGACGCGGTCCGGGTTCGATGCGTCCGCTTCCACCATCAGACCGAGCACCAGCGCGACGATCGGGGCCGCGACGAACAAGGCACCCGCGATGTTCACCGGCCTGAACGATACCTTGCGCTCGATCGGGAACACGATGCAGAGCAACCAAAGGAGCATGTCAGCCATCAGGATCGATACGGCGGACGCCTTCGCCAGGACGTTCGTGGTGCCGCTCTGGTCGGTGGAGATCAGAGGTATCAGGGGCGCCGTGACCGTCGATACGAATATGGAGATCATGGCCACCATGAAGATGGTGGCCGCGCTCGACCTGGGGTTCTTCATCCAGCCGAGCATGCCCGCGGCGAAACACAACGCGCCCGCCCCGACGAAGACGAGCCACGGCACGTCTATCAAGTCTCATCCACCTCGATCTGCAACTGGGTCATTCATCTGGATGTGTGGCTCAGCTTCGATCCCCTTCGCGCCCCTCAGGCTGTCGTCGCTGCCCTGACGGCTTCCAGCAATCGCTCGACCTGGAAGGGTTTCGCCACGAAGTCGATGGCACCTGCGCGCATGGCCTCCTTTCTGAGGGCCTCCTTGACGAGGGCGCTGACCACGATGATCCTGGCCTTTGGATCCTGCTCGACGATCTTCATGATCGCCGAAAGCCCATCCATGCCTGGCATCAGTATGTCCATCAGGACGACGTCAGGCTTGAGTGCCTTGTATTTCTCAATGGCCTCGAGCCCGTTCGCAGCCTCTCCCACGATCTCGTGGTCGTGGGACTCGAGGATGTCGCGGATCATTTCTCTTATGAACGGAGCATCCTCGACAATCAGAACCTTCGCCATCCTAACCCTGCCTCGGTCAAACGAGCGGAACCCGTCCGTTTGCCCGTGAGTGAAAAAGAATCCGTGCATATATAAGTTGGCTAGTCCCGGTATCACGCGTGACAGCATGCGCGTGTTCGCACATTGTTCGAAGTGCTCGACGACCTGCGCTTCGAGACGTGCCTCCCCGCATCGATTCCTTCTCGAGGTCCGTCCAGGGATGCCTGCGGCATTCTCGTCAGACAGAGGATAGCCGGAGTCCAGCATCTGAAAAACAATATATACGTGGGACTTTCATATGGTATTTCGTCCGACAACCGTCGGACTAGAAGGGATGGGCATGGTATTCGGCATCGGCAGAAAGGATGCTCGTGACGAGCAGCAGCCACCTGGCAACGGTCAGGTGCCATACAAACTCGCATCCTACGAACACGACCACGAGGGCAAGCGGTTCAAGTCGACGAATGTGGTCTACAGCTTCTGGAGCGCATCGAAATATGTGCTCATCCTGTCCCTTATGCTCTGGTGGCTGCCGATGTTCGGCCAGATGATCGCAGGCTACGTCGGTGGCAGAAGGGCCGGAGGCCCTTGGAAGGGCGTTATAGCTGCGATCGTCCCGGTAGTGTGCCTCTACGGGGTCATGACCGGATTCGACTCGGGCATCCTCCCGTCCCACGTGTTCGGGGTCGCGATCGCCCCAGCGGCCATGTCGGCGGCGCTCAGCACGAATGTGCCGTTCATATCACCTTACATCCAGTTCTCGTCCGACTATGTCGGTTCGTTCGTCAACGGATTGGCTGGCTCCAGCCCCTACGGTATCAACCTTTACGTCATCACAGTCGCGTTCGCCTACGTCGGCGGGGTCCTAGCGGAGCAGAACAGGCGTGAGCTCGAGTTCAGCTCCGGGTCGGTCATGAGCACGACGACCGTGATCGCCTACGACGGCTCGCAGCAGATGCAGCAGACACCTCAGCACCGCGGCCTTGCGCATGCGATATCCGGACACCTGCCATGGGGACGACACCAGGATGTCTACGCGCCCCAGCCCCAGGCGGCGCACGCACGCAGGCACGGCGAGTGGTCCGGCGCGGTCGATATGACCTACAGAGACTCTTCCAGACAGTCCGCGCAGGCGCCGATGTTGCCTGCGGGTGACGACATGCCAGAGGGATTCAGCCGCGCGTACGCTCAGAAGAGACAGAAGAGGAGTCATCCCGTCCCAGTCCACCAGGCCCAGAGGCAGAATCCCTCCTGGATCAGGTCCGACCGGCGTGTGAAGCAGACCTTCTCGTCCGCACGCAGGTTCGCGGAGGATGACCACCACGTCGAGCGCGCGCCACCTCAGCAACCCCAGAGGCAGCACACGGTGTTCCACGCACAGCATCCACACTCGTACGTCTCGGGCGACTCGAAGTCCATCAACAAGGCGAAGAGGGAGATCGAGCGGGAGTGGCACGACTCGAAGACGCCCGATATCCGCATGCACGATGTGGACTCGAAGCCCGTCGGAGAGGCGGCGGTCGCACAGCAGCCCGAGGCCAAGCGGGAGCATCACTCCACGGGTAGCCATTGGGACACCATCTAGGCCGGCGTGGAAGACGGTTCTGTAAACCTTCGGGTGGTGGTCCTTCAGGACCACCTCGATTCATTCGGCTCCGGCCGTACGCCCATTCCTGGGAGCAGAGGGTCATCGTCACGCTGGAACGCGCCGGGGTCGAGAACCGACCCCTGCCTCCTGTTGCGCGGCTGCGCGCAGCGGGCCTGCATTCGCGGACGACGACCGGATAGGCGTCTCTGGGCGAACGGTCGCTGCATCCGTGCCCGTTCGGGAATGCGGATTCCTCCCACGTGTCAGGCGCGATCCGCTGCTCCTCAACGGGCCGACCGTGACGGCCAGCAGGCGCGCCTTCGTTGGCATCGGATGGTCAACGGTCGAGGGAGTTTTCACGGGTGACACTACACGTACCACCCGACTTTGGATAGAACCGTGGAAGGCGAACATTTTTAAGCGAACACCGCTTCGTAGCAATCCAGCACACGATGAGGTGTGGAGCGGGACCTGATGTTCTGTCCGAACTGCAAATCGCTTTTGTTTCCTAAGGATGGGAAGCTCGTCTGCAAGAAGTGCGGAGCCGCGCAGGATTTCAAGGGTCAGAAGGCCCAGGTGATCAAGCACAAGGCCCATGAGAAGGATATCCCCGTGTTGGGCGATATCTCCGGGACGCTCCCAACCGACGACGTGGAGTGTTCCAAGTGCGGCCACAACAAGGCTTACTGGGTCCTGAGACAGACCAGGGCCGCGGACGAGCCGGAGACGAGGATATTCCGGTGCGTGAAGTGCTCGCATTCGTGGCGCGAATACTAGCCGTCCCAAGCATTGCTGGATGCGGCTAGTTGTATGCACAATCTTTTTAATGGGCCGATTGGTTACAGGTAAGAACACGGAAGGGGGGCTAATGTTCCAGGCGAAAGCCAGAGCGGAGATATTGAAAGAGGTCGTGAACGTCGTTTCAACCCTTGTTGACGAAGCCAAGTTCACTGTCAACCCGAGCGGGCTGACGCTCAGGGCCGTGGATCCAGCTCACATAGCCATGGTGGATCTCACGCTGAGCAAGGATGCATTCGAGGAGTTCAAGGCCGACGAGACAGAGATCGGTATAGACATCGACAAGCTCAACCAGTTCCTGAAGCTCGCGCGTGCCGACGATATAGTCGACCTCAAGCACGATGAGGAGAAGCGCAGGCTCAACATCGTCGTCGGCGACATAACGAGGCGCATGAGTCTCATAGACACCACCGGCATGAGCGACCCGAAGGTGCCCAGCCTCAACCTGCCCGCGAAGGTCGTCGTGAGGGGTGACGATCTCGCTCAGGGAATCAAGGCGAGCGAGGCCGTGTCTGACCACATCGCGCTGATCGTATCGGCCGAGGCGTTCGAGATGAACTGCGAGGGCGATATGGATCAGGTGAACTGGAGGAAGGCGAAGAAGGACCTGGTATCGCTCGAGACCACGGGGAGTGTCAGGAGTCTGTTCCCGCTGGAGTACTTCTCGAACATGCTGAGGTCCGTCTCCGGCGGCAACAACGTGACGATGCATCTCGGGAACGACTACCCTGTGAGGATGGAGTTCAGCATCGCGGGCGGCAAGGGCGAGGTAAGATACCTGCTCGCGCCCAGGATCGAGAGCGGTGACTGAGCCACGTCGGACGAGAGGGTCGGCAAACCACTTAGGCATTCCACACAAGACCATTAGGCAAGCTGGTCTCGGACCATGAAGAGGACTAGGATAGGCGTCTTGGCGTCTGGAGGCGGGACTAACCTGCAGGCCATCATCGACTCCTGTGACAAGGGTGAGATCGATGGTGACCTAGTCGTGGTCATATCCAACGTCCCCGAGGCGTTCGCACTCGAGCGGGCGAGGACGCATCGCATACCCGCCTTCTGCTTCCCCCACACTGGCGTCACGAGGGAGCAGCAAGAGGCGGATGTGGTCGCGTGCCTCGAGCAGCACGATGTGGACCTGGTCGTGCTCGCGGGCTACCTCCGGGTTCTGACCCCTGTGCTGGTCAACAAGTATGCGGGCCGGCTCATGAACACGCATCCTGCACTGCTTCCATCCTTCGGTGGGACGGGCATGCACGGAGAGAACGTGCACAGGGCCGTGCTCGACTACGGGTGCAAGGTCTCTGGATGCACGATACACTTCGTCACGCTCGACGTCGACGGCGGGCCCATCATACTCCAGAAGGCGGTGCCCGTGCTCGAGGGTGACACTCCCGAGATGCTCCAGGAGCGCGTGCTCAAGGAGGAGCACAAGCTCCTTCCGAGGGCGGTCCAGCTTTTCGCCCTGGGCAAGCTCAGGCTCGACGGAAGACGGGTGCGGGTGCTGGAAACGTAGCCGCTGGGTCCGTTCGAATAGTTTAAACCATGCTGACAGATATCCCGGATGCACCTGTCAGCATATGTCGGGGGGACTCGCGCTTGGAAGTTTACGACGGAGAGTTCATCAGGGAACTTGAGTCCATCGCAAAGAAGATCCGAATGCACAGCATCAAGATGATCTACGATGCCGGATCGGGCCACCCAGGTGGCTCCCTGTCCTGCGCGGACATCGTCACTGCCCTGTATTTCCACATCTTGAAGCACGACCCGAAGAAACCAGACTGGGAAGACCGGGACAGGTTCGTCCTGAGCAAGGGTCATGCGGCGCCGACGCTGTACGCCGCGCTCGCCGAGGCGGGGTACTTCGAGGTGGAGGAGCTCTGCACGCTCAGGAAGATGGGCAGCAGGCTCCAGGGGCACCCGTGCATGGGCAAGACCCCTGGCGTCGAGATGTCCACCGGTTCGCTGGGCCACGGGCTGGCCGCCGGGAACGGGATGGCCCTCGCCGCGAAGCTCGACCGGAAGCTGCACAGGATCTATGTCCTGTGCGGGGACGGCGAGATGGACGTCGGCGAGACCTGGGAGGCCGCTATGCTAGCATCACACTTCAAGCTGGACAACGTCACGGCCTACATCGACCGGAACAAGCTGCAGCTGGACGGTCCAACGGAGAAGATCATGTCACTCGAGCCCCTCGCCGACAAGTGGAAGGCCTTCGGGTGGCACGTGATCGAGATCAACGGGCACAACATGAAGGAGATCATCCAGGCGACGAACGAGGCGAAGGGCGTCAAGGGCCGCCCGACCATCATCATATGTCACACGATCAAGGGCAAGGGCGTCAGCTACATGGAGGGGAGCCTGCACTTCCACGGCAAGGCCCCGAGCGATGAAGAGTACGTCCAGGCCATGAAGGAGCTGGGAGGTCCCTGAGATGAAGTGGAAAATCGAGAGCCAGAGGAAGCAGTACGGGCGCGCGCTGGTCGAGCTCGGGAAGGAGCGCGGAGACATCGTCGTGCTCGACGCGGACCTGTCGACCTCCACCAGGACCGCAGACTTCGCCGCCGCGTTCCCTGAGCGGTTCTTCAACGTGGGCATCGCGGAGCAGAACATGATGGACACGGCCGCGGGGCTGGCGGCATCGGGGAAGACGGTCTTCGCGTCCACCTTCGCGGTCTTCGGGACCGGCAGGTGCTATGACCAGATCCGACAATCGATCGCCTATCCCAAGCTCAACATCAAGATCGTCGCGACGCATGCGGGCATCACCGTCGGCGGGGACGGCGCGTCGCACCAGATCATCGAGGACATCGCGCTCATGCGGGTGCTGCCCAACATGACCGTCATCGTGCCGGTCGACGCCCCCGAGACTTACAGGGTCGTCAAGGCCGTGTCGAAGATGCCTGGGCCGGTCTATGTGCGCGTAGGCCGGGCGGATGTGCCGACGGTCACGAAGGAGACGGACCAGTTCGAGCTCAACAACGCCCAGGTCATGCGCGACGGGAATGACGTCACGCTCATAGGATGCGGGATCATGGTGTCGAAGTGCCTCGAAGCGGCCGAGGAGCTGGCCAAGCACGGGGTGGACGCCAGGGTGGTCAACCTGCACACGATAAAGCCCCTGGACGAGAAGACCCTGGTCAAGGCCGCGCGGGAGACCGGGGGCGTCGTGACCGCAGAGGAGCACTCGGTCATGATGGGCATGGGCAGCGCGGTCGCCATGTGTCTGGTCGAGAACTTCCATGTGCCGATGAAGCGCGTGGGAATACCGGATGTTTTCGGAGAGTCCGGCTGCTGCGACGAGCTGATGGCCAAGTACGGCCTGACGAGCGACAACATCGTGGAGGCGGCGCACGATGTGCTCCGCAGGAAGAAGTGAACGGGAGGTCATGGCATGAGGATATTCATAGACACGGCCAATGTCGAGCAGATCAGGGAGGTCAACAGCTGGGGGATCCTTGACGGCGTCACGACCAACCCGACCCTCGTCGCGAAGGAGGGCTGCGACTTCAAGACCAGGATCAACGAGATATGCGCGATCGTGGACGGCCCGATCAGCGCGGAGGCCGTTTCGATGGACTCCGCCGGCATGGTCCGCGAGGCCAGGGAGCTGGCCAAGCTCCACAGGAACGTGGTCGTCAAGATCCCGATGACATCCGAGGGGCTCAAGGCGGTCAAGGTCCTGTCGGCCGAGGGTGTCAAGACCAACGTCACGCTCGTGTTCTCCCCTAACCAGGCGCTGCTTGCGGCCAAGGCCGGAGCGACATACGCCTCGCCGTTCATCGGCCGTCTCGACGACATCAGCCACAACGGCATGGACCTGGTCAGGGACATAGTGACGATCTATCGCACGTACGGGTTCAAGACGCAGGTCATCGCCGCAAGCATCAGGCATCCGGTGCATGTCACCGAGGCGGCCCTGGCGGGGGCGCACGTCGCGACCATCCCGTACGATGTGCTGAAGAAGATGCTGAAGCACAACCTCACGGACGAGGGCATCCAGAAGTTCCTGAAGGACTGGGAGAAGGTCCCGAAGGGGCTCTAGACCTCAGCCTATGTAGGCGTCCGTGCTGGGCCTGTCGAAGCCTTTCTTCACGAGTTCGAAGATGTCCGCGAACCCCCTGCTCGGGACGAGCAGACCGGCGTAGTCCCCTTCCGCCTTCATGGCGACATGATCGTCGCCGGCGCGATACTGGCGGATCGCCTGAAGTCCGTCATCGCCCTGGGCAACCCTGAAATAGGCACCATCGCTCTCTGAGAGGCGTGCGGACCGATGTCTTGGTCGTAGGGGGCGGACCTGCCGGCTCGACGGTCGCCAGGATGCTCTCAAAGGAGCTCGATGTGCTGCTCGTGGAGGAGCACCACTGCCCCGGCAGGCCGGTCCAGTGCGCCGGCCTGGTCACCCCTCGCGGCATCCCGCCGTCGGCCAGGAAGAGCATCATCGGGAGGGTGAAGGGTGCGCGGATACACTCCCCGCTCGGGTTCACGCTGGCGCTGGAGGCCAAGGAGACGCGTGCGTGCGTGATCGACCGCGGGGCGTTCGACCAGGCCCTGTTCGACGAGGCGATTTCCGCGGGAGCGGTCACGCTGACCGACGCGAAGGTCACATCGGTCCGGGACGGAGGCGACGCGGTGGATGCGGTGGTCTCACGGCAGGGTGCCGAAGAGACTGTGCAGGCCGCGGTCGCGATCGGGGCAGAGGGGTTCAAGTCCATCTGCCGCGAGGCGGCCGGCCTGCCGCCTGCCAAGCACATGCTCACAGGCATCCAAGTCGACCTCGCCGGTCTGAAGCCCGACCCTGACACTGTGGACCTCTACATCGGCGCGAAGGTGGCACCGGGTTTCTTCGCGTGGGCCATCCCTGCCGGCGATGTCGTCAGGGTCGGCCTCTGCACCTGGGGGTCGGAGCACACGCCTTCGATCTATCTGAGGTCCCTGCTCCGGCGCCAGGAGTTCGTCGGCGGCAGGAAGGTCGGCTCCTCGTCGGGGAAGATCCCGCTAGGCTCGGGGAGGAGCGCGCAGTCGGGCCGGATCATGCTCGTGGGGGACGCCGCATGCCACGCGAAGCCGCTGTCGGGCGGGGGCGTCTTCATGGGCGTGCGGGGGGCCGAGCTCTGCGCCCAGTCGGTACTGTCGTTCAAGGAGACCGGCAAGCCTTCCTCGCTCGCGGCCTACGACGGCCTCTGGCGCGAGGGGTTCGGCCGGGAGCTATCTAGGGCGTTCAGGCTCAGGAAGGTCTTCCTCACGCTGACGGACAAGAAGATGGACAAGGCCCTGAGGATGTTCGACGACCCGTCGGTGAAGCGCTTCATCGAGGAGAATGCCGACATCGACTATCCTGCCTCACTTTCCTCTTCTGTGCTCAAGTTGGCTCCTAAGCTGGCACAGTTTTCCCCTCAGCTGATAGAATCTCTTTTCTAGCCTGGGGTACCGCCCGGGGTTGTCCAGCACGAAGTAGTAGAGCGCGCCGAACGCCGCGAGCCCGCACGCTCCGACGAGCAGCGCCAGGGGCCAACGCGGGATCTGGACCTTGATCCCGAACGAGGAATCGGGGAGGAGGCCGTCGACGCCCAGCGAGTTCATGTAGGTGGTGTTCACGATGCTATCGTACTCGTCGAAGGACACCATCGTATCCCACTCCTCCGCCGTGAAGAATCCGCGCGACTGGAGCGTTACCGGTGTGTCGTTGCCCTCGAACCGGAACTCGAGCTTGAGCCTGACGAAGTATGTGCTCTGCGAGAAGTACGACCCGTGGGGCGTGTCCCCGTCGGTCTCTATCTGTAGTTCGACCCTCAGCGCCTCGTCCGGCCCGAGCGAATCGTAGTGCAGGAGGACCTGGGTCCCCTCACCGTTCACCACAGGTGCGTGCGGGAAGCTCTCGTTGACGTCCCTGACCTCCTCCTGGGTCGCGTACCTGTACACGCCGAACGTCAGGTCGAGTCCTGTCATGACCGCGTCGGGGTCCGAGTAGGGGTTCGTCAGGTTGAACGAGAACTCGAAATCGTCCCCGGGCCTCACGGTCGGGGTGATGAACCCTCCCGTCATGTTGTTGGTGTACTTCGGCGCCCCCGGGTCCGCCACGTCCGCAGAAGCCGTCCCTGAGATGATGAGGACGATTGCCAGTGCTGCGATCAGCGTCTCGTGGGTCCTCCTCATCGGGTCCGTAGAACCCGGATACCGACTATATGGTTTTCGGTCAATAGGCCATCGGCCACTCGGACAAGGGTTTTTAGTCCTGTGGGACATAAACCGGAGTGTGCTCGGGGTCAAGGTCCCAAGGGTGCTGGCCGAGCAGTGCAGGACGGCGCTCTGGTCCATGCATCTGGTCGACCGGCATGTTGGCATAGTCGAAGAGGGGGGCGATGTCGTCATCCCCCTCGTCGGGAGGCCCGAGCCTTCCCTGCTCAGGGCGTTCGGGGCGGTGCTGGTCGACAGGGCGTTCCCATCCAGGGACGCGCGGATCGGCCCCATCGAAGCGATCAGGGCCGCAGCGGCCATCCCGGAGTCGCTCAAGGAGCATCTGCCAGATAAGTGGGAGCTGTTCGGCGATGTCGCGGTGATCAGATTCGGCAGCGAGCTCGACGAGCACGAGGCCGAGATAGGCCGCGTGTACGCATCCGTCCTCGGGATGAAGACGGTGCTCAGGGACGCCGGGGGCATATCCGGCGACCTCAGGATGCCCGTCACTCGGAGGCTGTTCGGCACGGACACCGTCGCGCTCCACAAGGAGAACGGCGTCTTGTTCAGGTTCGATGCTGAGAGGATAATGTTCTCATCGGGGAACATCGATGAGCGCATGCACATGGCCACCGTCAGATGTGACGGCGAGACCGTCGTGGACATGTTCGCGGGCATCGGGTACTTCTCGGTCCCGCTCGCGGTCTACCAGAGGCCGAGGAAGATCGTGGCCTGCGAGCTCAACCCGGTCGCGCACTCGTACCTCGTCGAGAACGTCTCGCTCAACAAGGTCTCCGGCATCGTCGAGCCCGTTCTTGGCGACAACCGGGACCTGCAGGGCGAGGCGTTCGCGGACCGCGTCATAATGGGCTATGTGAAGACCACCCACGAGTTCCTGCCGACCGCCATGAGGCTCGTCAAGGACGGCGGGATCATCCACTACCACGAGACCTGCCCGAACGAGCTCCTTCCTTCGAGGCCGCTCAGGCGGCTGACCGAGTCAGCCGGTGGACGGAAGGTGGAAGTGCTCAGGATGAAGGAGATAAAATCCTACGCGCCAGGCGTAAGCCATGTGGTCGTCGATGCGAAGATCTTCAGGCTCTCTTGAGGTCCTCTGTGCTCCCGGCCTCTCTCAGGAGTGCGGCAAAGGCCGCATGGTGCTCCTCGGCCGTCTCACTGGTGAGCAGTTCCTTCGCCAGCGGCTGCAGGTGCTTCCCGAACTCCTTCTCCTCGTCGGTGAACTTCCACGATTTCGTGGATATGTCCAGGGCGAGGTAGAACGCGTGCGTCATCGCCCTGACCCTGTGATCGTTCGATTTGTTCCCGTCGAGCACGGAGACCGCTCCTGCCTGGCCTCTGGTCTTGTACGCCTTCGTAACATCCTCGGCGAACATGCCGTGTGGGGATAGGTTGGAGTACTTCGGTATCTTCGAGGTCACGGTCCTGTGGTCGGATTCCTTGATGGCCTGCCTCACGACCTTCATCGGCGATCTCTTCGATTCGTCGTCGTCCTTGAAGTGTTTCTTCGCCACTTCCTCAGGCACGACCGCCCCGAGCGCCCGCTCGCCGTTGGTCGACCAGTATCTTGAGAGGAGCTTGTTCACGGAATCCGAGGAGTCGAGGACGACTGGGTTCTCGACATCCGCCAGCAACCCTACGATGGCCTTCACCTCGACCTCGTCAGATGTGAGGTCCTTCACGAATGTCTCCATGTCATCGCCGAAGCACCGGTCGCCCCTGATGTACAGCCGCTTCTTCTCCCCTTCGAGGTGTTCCAGCACCGCCTGCATGTGCTTCTCGACGAGTTCCCTGTCCCCTATCTTCCCGGCGGTGTAGTCCTCCAGGAGGTCCTCGTCGACTTGGCGGTCCAGGGCGCCCTTGCATCCCCCGTTCCCCGACACGACCTTCAGCGGCCTCCTGACCGAGATGTCGAACTCGTTCAGGACCCTCGGGACTGCCATCCCTTCGGCCAGCTTCGCGAGGGAGTTCTTCGACTTTGATGAACAGGATTCGCAGAGCAGTATCTTCTTGCCGGCACTGACCCAGTCGAACTCGATGTGGTTCACTGACGACGGGCTGTGCGGGCAGGAGTAGACATCGCCATCGAGCCGGGAGGCGCCGACCGATTCGGCGGCCGACCTCACGTACTCCTCTGGCGGAGCGGCCTCTCTCCCCGTGCAGATGAACGAGTCCCCGAACGAGTAGATGTGGAGCCCCTTCTTCTTCACGAGGTTCGCCACACCGAGCACCCTCCACTTGGGCGAGTCGTAGTTCTGGACGGCTATCAGCTTCTCCCTGTCGGTCTTCCCCCTGAGGGCGAAGGTGATCGTGCCCGCGGGGTATGTCGCGGATGCGAGATAGGGCGTCTTCTCCTCATGGACCAGTCCGATCGTCGCCGCGTACGCCCGCGCGAGCCTGTCCCCGCGGTTCGCGAACTTCGCGAGTTTGTAGGGATCATCCTTGTACTTGGTGATCTTCTCCAGCCGCGCGCGCGTCTTCTTGAGAGGGCACGAGCCGCATTCCCGCGGGCAGTCGGGCAGGATCAGCTCGTAGTCGTCCTTGAGAGCCTTGGCCTTGTCGATGAGGTCCTTCTCCCTCACCTTCGAGGCGATCCTCGCCCTAATTCGGAACTGCTTGAAGCTCTTCTTCGTGATGGGCATTTCAGGACGCCCCTCCGATGTTCAGCTAGGATAATATGTTTTGTCCGCTGACAATCCAGGCGACACCAGGGTTGGGAGAAATCGCAAAAGGTTATTAGTCTGGCCTGACCATAGGGAGCACTGCAGGATGCGGATGGGTCAGATGCCTCAGGACGACGATTACGTCAAGGGTTTTATCAAAGGTTTCCAGGACGGCCTTCAGGACGCCTGGGACGAGATCATCAAGCTGACCACGAAGGGCTACACCTCCCGCGAACTCCAGATAATGGCCAAGACCAAGAAGTCCATGCTATACCAGCGGGTCCAGGTGAAGGCGGACGAGATCGGGAAGGCGACCGGGCGGAAGGTCGTCGTCGATGATGTCCTGACACCCTCCAGCGGCGCGCCTCCCACCGCACTGCTTCCCGGCTGGAGCTACGTCATCAAGGAGGACCGCCCTGAGAAGGGCTTCGCGCTGTTCGCCGGCCTGCTCTCGCAGGGGAGCCGCGGCCTGTGCATCTCGCGCACGCACCCGTCTGTGCTGAAGCAGAGGTACGGGTTCGATGCCGAGTCCCTCTGGCTCACCAAGACCGAGCTTCAGTCCAGCCAGGCACCCCAGGGGGAGCCCGAGTACGTGTCCCCCAACAACCTCGCGCACCTCGCCTCCGCGATAAAGGAGTTCCTCCACCAGGGCGAGAAGGGCGCCGTCATCGTCGAGGGCCTCGAGTATCTGAACACGCAGAACGACTTCAAGAGCGTGCTCAAGTTCGTGCAGCTGATCAACGAGCAGGTGATCCTGGACAAGGGTTACCTGATCGTGCCAGTGGACGCTGCGACGATGGACCTGAAGGACTTCTCCCTCATCGAGAGGGAGATGAGCAAGGTCCTGTGACGAGGGCTGGGGCGTAAGGGGTTTTGCAGGCTGGCGCTCATGCACCCGCCATCGTGTCCTCCACATCCTCGGCGGGCGTGCCGATCATCTTCACGCCGTAGGTGTCCGCGAGCACGTTCACGAATCCGCCTGACGTCGTAAGCCGCTCTCGCGGCAGGGGATGCGGCCGCGGTCGCTGTCCGGGACAATGAACAAATATCGCCACGCACGATTCGGAGCCGAAAGAGGAGGCTGTGAAATGGCTTGCGGAGAAGTATCTGGAAGAGGCATCCCGTTGCTCGGAGAGAAGTTCCCTGAGATGGAAGTTCAGACGACCCACGGCAAGGTCGCACTGCCGAACGCCTACGATGGAAAGTGGTTCGTGCTCTTCAGCCACCCCGGCGATTTCACGCCGGTCTGCACGACGGAGTTCATCGCGTTCGCCAATATGCACGACCAGTTCAAGGCGCTGAACTGCGAGCTCATCGGTCTTTCGATCGACCAGGTGTTCTCGCACATCAAGTGGATCGAATGGATCAAGGAGAAGATGGGCGTGGAAATCAAGTTCCCGGTCATCGCTGACGGGGCCGCCACCGTCGCAACGAGGCTCGGGATGATCCACCCTGGCAAGGGCACGAACACTGTCAGAGCCGTGTTCTTCGTGGACCCGAACGGGACCATCCGGCTGATGCTGTACTATCCACAGGAGGTAGGCAGGAACATGAACGAGATCCTGCGCATCGTGAAGGCGCTCAAGACATGCGACGAGAACAAGGTCGCCACGCCGGCCAACTGGCCGGAGAGCGACCTTCTGAAGGACAGGGTCATCATACCTCCTGCAACCGATGAGAAGACCGCCCGCGAGCGCCTGAAGAACTACGACTGCTACGACTGGTGGTTCTGCCACAGGAAGCTGTAGCGGGACGGGAGAACCGTCCCCTGCGCATGCGACTGGTCTTCGTGGCCCGGCCCGACAGAGTGGATACGTCCACCCCTGCTGATGGCGGACCCGCTGGCCGGCGCCGATCGCACCGATGCGACGGGGCCGTCACGTGGTCATCGCCTTCACGGTGCCGGTGAACACGGTGCCGATCCAGGGCGCATCCCCTGATGAGATATGCGACGGCGGCCGATTACCGACATTCGCGCCTCGGGCCGACCGGGTCGTCCCTCAAGAAATGTGAACCGGCCAGGGGCGCCATCGAGGAGACGTATGATTAGGAAATCGAGGAGAGTGCTCCCGCCGGGATTCGAACCCGGGTATCCAGCTCGAAAGGCTGGAATGATTGGCCGGACTACACTACGGGAGCGTCAGGTGCATTGCCGGCGCCAGTCCGGCCTATGGGTTGTCGATATTTAATCCTTGGGCGCTCCACTTTCTGAGAGATCATTTGACCCCCGAGGCCAAAGTTTAAGGGCCACATAGTGAATCGCGCCCGCCGATGGATGAGCCGAAGGAGAAGCTCACAATCGCCGAACTCACGCGGCAGTACATCGACAGGCACCCCAGCGTGAGGGATTGCATCAGCAAGGACCTGGTCAACTTTTCGTCCCTCTCCAGGCTGATCATGAAGGAGACAGGGGTCAAGCACGAGGAGGCCGTCCTGGCGGCGAGCAGGAGATACGCGGCCAAGCTCGCCAAGAGTAATTTCGAGGGTGACATCATGCGCGTGTTCGAGGAGAGCAGACTCGAGCTCAAGACGCGCATCTGCATAGTCGTCGCGAAGAACGAATGGGTGGTGTTGAGGAACCTCGAGGAGGTCGTCAAGAAGCTGCTCGCGGAGAAGGCGACGATGCAGATCCTCCAGAGCGCCAACGGCATCACGGTCATCTCCGAGGACAAGCACCTCCCGGCGATCATCAAGGCGATCGGCCAGGATCACATCATGACAGTCAAGCAGAACCTCGCCGAGATCACGGTCAAGAGCCCGCCCAGGATAGAGGTCACGATGGGCGCGTTCGCATACATCACATCGATGCTGTCGGAGCAGAACATCAACCTGCTCGAGGCCGTCAGCTGCTACACAGACACGATCGTCATAGTCACCCGTGACGACATGATGCGGGCGTTCGAGATCCTATCCGGGATAATCGAGGACCGCGTCTCGTCGATGAACGGCAAGTGATCAAGGCCAGATTATCGCGTTCACCGATGAGGTCTCTGCCCTCATCCTTCCGAGGTCGTGCTCGGTCCGGGTCATCGCCGCTTCGGCGAGCTTCTTCTGTGCCTTGACCGCCTTCGTCGAGGTACCGCCTCTGGACCCCCTTCGCTCGACGGCGGCCGATGCAGAGTGGAGGTCAAGATCCGACGGCTTGAACCCCTTGACATGCGCCCTCAGCGCCCCCTCGGCCAGCTTCATGAACCTGTCGTTGTCCCCGCCCGAGCGGCCGACGATGTCCCTCACGATCGAGTGTGCGGTCCTGAACGGCACTCCGGCTTTAGAGAGGAAGTCGGCGAGGTCGGTCGCGGTCATCAACCCGGCCTCGGCCGACTTCCCCATCCTCACCGTGTCGAACTCGATCTCTCTCAGGAAGTGCGTGAGGGCATGGAGCGACGCCCCTGTGGTGTCCAAGACATCGAAGAGGGTCTCCTTGTCTTCCTGAAGGTCGCGGTTATACGCGAGGGGAAGAGATTTTAGCACGGTGAGGATCGCAACCAGGTCTCCTACGGCTCTCCCGGACTTCCCCCTTATCAGCTCGGGCAGGTCCGGGTTCCTCTTCTGTGGCATCATGCTCGAGCCGCTCGACATGCTCTCGGGCAGCTTCACGAAGCCGAACTCGTGGGAGGACCAGAGTATGAGCTCCTCGCAGAGCGAGGAGAGATGGATCATGATCAGTGAGAGGTCGAAGGCGGTCTCCGCGACGAAGTCCCTGTCTGAGACAGCATCGAGGGAGTTCTCCGTCAGTCCTTCCATGCGCAGCATGTCCGCCGGGACCCGCCGGTCGATGCCGAAGGATGTGCCTGCGAGCGCTCCCGATCCGAGCGGGGACCGGTTCGTGCGCGAGTAGCACGCGGTCAGCCTCTCGGCGTCCCTCTGCAGCCTCCAGAAGTGGGCCATCAGATGATGGGCAAGGAGCACGGGCTGCGCCCGCTGGAGGTGCGTGTACCCCGGCATCACGGTGGTCATCGCCTCGTCGGACCTTCTGACGATCACAGTCTGGATCGCGAGCGTCTCAGCCAGGATGTCCGTGATGGCTTCCCTCACCAGCAGGCGCATGTCGAGGGCGACCTGGTCGTTCCTGCTCCGCCCCGTGTGGATCTTCTCGCCCGCTCGCCCTACCTTCTCTGTGAGCATGCGCTCGACGTTCATGTGGATGTCTTCGAGTTCCGGCCGGAACTCTGCCGCGCCGTCGCCGATGTCCGCCGCGACCGACCGCAGCCCGCCGACCACAAGGCGTCGTTCCTTCTCAGAGAGGATGCCCGCCTTCTCCAGCGCGTATGCATGGGCGATGCTTCCAGCTATATCGTACTTCCAGAGTCTCCTGTCGAATCCGACGGAGCCTGTGAATGCGAGGAACTCGTCATTTGCAGATGTCGACGATTCCCTCTTTGACCGCTCCTTCATCCGCCAAACCTGCCTTCTCAGCCATCGCCTTCACGATGCTGCAAGTCCTGACTGGCAGCCCCCAGACGTACACGAACCCTTTCGCTGCCGACTGGTCGAATTCGTCCCCCTTATCGTAGGTCGACAACGCCGTCCTGTAGAGCGAGAACGGCGAAGCCCTCCCGGTCACCGCCACGCTTCCCTTGAACAGCCTGAGCCTGACCTTTCCAGTGACGTTCTCCTGGGTCTTCTCCATGAACGCATCGAGCGCCTCCCTCAGCTGCGAGAACCAGAGGCCGTTGTAGACCAGGTCCGCATACTGCATCTCCAGCTCTCTCTTGGAGTGCAGCATGTCCTTGGTCATCACCATGCTCTCGAGGTCCTGGTGGGCCTTGATGAGGACAGTCGCCGCGGGGGCTTCGTAGACCTCCCTCGACTTGATGCCCACGAGTCTGCTCTCGATGTGGTCGATCCTACCAACACCGTGCTTCCCCGCGGTCTCGTTGAGTCTGAGAATGATGGTCTGGAGGTCGAGCTCCTCGCCGTTCAGGCTTGCAGGCCTGCCGCATTCGAACCCGATCTCGATGCTCTCTGCCTGTTCCGGTGCCGCGCTCGCTCCCTTGGTCCAGGCGTATGCGTCTTCCGGGGGCTCGGCCCACGCGTCCTCGATCACGCCGCACTCGATCGCCCTGCCCCAGATGCTCTCGTCTATGCTGTACGGGGATGACGATGTCACGGGGACCTGGATCCCCCTGTCCTCTGCGTACGCGATCTCCTCGTCCCGCGACATCGCCCAGTCCCTCGCCGGTGCGATCACGTTCATCTCGGGCGCGAGGGCTGCGATCGAGACCTCGAACCTGACCTGGTCGTTCCCCTTGCCAGTGCATCCGTGGGCGATGGCGTCCGCACCCAGCCTCTTCGCCAGGTCGACGAGCTTCGCCGCCATCAGCGGTCGCGCGAGCGCCGTCCCGAGGGGATAGTTGCCCTCGTACAGCGCGTTCGCCTTGATCGCCGGGAGCAGGTACTTCTCGACGAACTCCTGTCTCGCGTCCACGATCCATGCCCGCGAAGCGCCGATCGCCGTCGCCCTCCTCATTGCGTCCTTGAGGTCATCCGACTGACCGACATCGACGGTCGCAGCGACGACATCACAGCCGTATCTCTCCTTGAGCCAGTGGATCGCCACTGATGTGTCAAGGCCTCCCGAGTACGCCAGGAGGATGGTCTGCATGTCCGGTCCTTTGACAGGGTCCTTCATCGTGCTTCGCTTCCGTTCCCGTCGATTCTCAAGAGCGTATTAGTGTGTGGCGACAAGCGAGCAACATTGCGCGGACGCGATGTCCGGTTTGAGACACGGTCTCATTCCAGGGAGGTTCTCGTTGTCCAACTGGACAAAGTCATGTGGCTCGGCCGGGCCCAGCACCCTTAAGTATGGGCAGAATGTTACTTCAAGCACTGGTTGAGACCTTTGCGGTTCAGGAGAAATCAGCAAGAAGAAGCGGCGGTGATGGGCCCAGACGGCATGCCTGAGTTCGTCAGGGTGCGCCTCCCGAGGAAGAAGGAGAACGAGATCTTCGGCATAGCGGACCAGCTCATGGGCGCGTCGAGGATCCGGATACAGTGCGCCGACGGCGTGGCCAGGATGGGTCGCATCCCTGGCAAGATCAAGAAGCGTATGTGGATCCGTGAGGGCGACCTCGTCATCGTCCAGCCGTGGGAGTTCCAGGACGAGAAGGCCAACATCGTCTACAGGTACACAAAGACGCAGGCGATGTACCTTAGCAGGAAGAAGATGATCCCCAAGTCGATCGACGTATTCTGAGCCTTTCGGGGAGGACCCTTGGGCGCGAAAAAGCTGCAGGAATTCGAACACATGCTTGAGCGCCAGCGTGATTCCTGGCGCATGCGCCGCAGGGACGACGATGACAGGAAGACCTACGACGAGGTGTTCAACAAGGAGAACCTCCTCAGGGTCTACAAGCTGTTCACGGACGGCGTGATAGACAGGCTCGACTTCCCGATATCGACGGGCAAGGAGGGCAACGTCTTCAGGGCGTCCACTGAGGACGGGAAGCTCCTGGCGGTCAAGATCTATCGCACATCCAACGCAACCTTCATGGACATGGCCAAGTACATCAACGGGGACCCGCGGTTCAAAGGCATCATGACTAACAGGAGGAAGCTCATACTCGCATGGGCCTCGAAGGAGTTCAGGAACCTCCAGCGGTACACCGAGGCCGGCCTGCGGGTCCCGAAGGCCGTCGCGCGCAACCAGAACATAATAGTCATGGAGTACATCGGCGACGAGGTCGCCCCTGCCCTGGAGCTGAGGAACGTTAAGCTGGAGGACCCCGCGGACGTGGCGCGCCAGATGCTGGAGTTCGTGAGACAGGGCTTCCAGAAGGCCCAGCTCGTGCACGCGGACCTGAGTGAGTACAACGTCCTCGTCAAGGGCGACGAGCTCGTGTTCATAGATGTCGGGCAGGCCGTCCTGACCGGCCATCCAATGGCCAGGGAGTTCCTGGAGCGGGATCTGAGGAACATAGCAAGGTATTTCAAAAGGTTAGGTGTTTCCATCGATGCAGCCAGTGAGATGAAGGAGGTCATAGGCAAATGACGCAGCTCGTCAGGATACCGACGGACAGGATTGGCGTCCTCATAGGCACGGGGGGCGAGACAAGGTCCCTGATCGAGAAGCGTTCAGGGGTGAAGCTCACCATAGACTCCGAGGAGGGGGATGTGGGGATCGACCACACCCACGCCAAGGACCCGTCGATGGCGCTCGCGGTCACGGATGTCGTCACGGCCATAGGACGCGGGTTCTCGGCCGAGAAGGCCGTGAAGCTCCTGGAGGACGGCTACTTCCTGGAGGTCATGGACATCAGGGACTACGTGGGGAAGAAGGTGGAACACGTGGGGCGCATGCGCGCGAGGGTGATCGGCACCAATGGGCGTACCCGGGAGATCATCGAGGAGCTCACAGGCGCTTTCATATCGGTCTACGGCAACACCGTTGCGGCGATAGGGGATGCGGTCCAGATCAACGTCGCAGCGCGCGCGTTGGACATGCTCCTGTCAGGGAGCGAGCACGCGGCCGTGTACAAGTTCCTGGAAGGGCGCAGGATGCAGATCAAGGTCGACGGGATGGGCTTCTGAGGACCACATCCTGGGCACGATTGAAATAGGTACAACCTGATTGCCCGAGCGGATATGCCCGAGGATTTGGTCAAGTCGGTCGAGCAGGACATGCAACAAATCCCGTACGACGACGTGTCCGCCTCCACCGAGCGGGAGAATGCCATGAAGCTGGCGGCCCACATGCTCCTGAGGCTCTGGACGAGGTTCGCCCTCGAGACGGGGCGGAAGCTGGACATGGCACCATCGCCACACGCGCTGGGGATGTACGAGGGCAAGATGAACTGGGCCCTGAACGAGACGGCCAACTACCGGACCATGGACCGGATCGAGCTCGGCGGCAGCTTCGGCAGGAGGCACGCCCTGATCGCCGAGGTCTACTCGCAGAGGGGGGACGACCGCATTAGGCTGGTCTTCTCCTTGGAGGAGGATGAGGTGAGGGGCAAGCCGGTGTTCGTCAACTATCACGTGTACGACGCCCCGCTCGCGGAGTTCAGGGTCGAGAAGGCGGTGCACGCCCTGAGACCCGCGCTGAAGAGCTGGTTCGAGACCATCGTCACGGCGTCGGACGCCCCGCTCTGGGGCTACTGTTCTGAGAAGCTGGAATGCGTCGGCGTGTGAGCCCGGTCAGAGGGTCGCGCCGCAGGATACGCATTTTGAGGCTCCCGTGTCGTTGAGCGAGCCGCAGTACCTGCACCTGACCTTGATGACTTCGACGGTCCTCTCGGGCGCGGGCTGCGCGGTCTGGAACTGGGCGCTGACAAGGTCTCTCTGATGATCATCCTGCGCCTCCTCCCGCCCCTTCACCTTCCAGCCCAGTAGCAGGAGGACGGCGCCGACCAGGATGGTTCCGACGCCCATGACCGTCGCCATCGTGGAGAACCCGTCGGTGGCGTCCTCGAAGAACGGGTCGCTGCTCTGGTCAAACATGACCGATGACATCGCGAGCGTGGCGCATCCTGAGAAGACGAATATGATCCCGATGACCATAAGGCCGATCCATCCAGCGCCTCGCGGCTGATATGTCCCTCCGCCTATCATTCCCTCAGCTCATCCGAACATGGGCCGGGGCTATAGCCTTTCCGGAGGGTATCCGACGTGCCCGTCGGTGTGCGCCCGCATGTTCTGGACGGCCCGGTTGCCAGGGAACCAATATATATCGGCACGACCTCCGAGACGGTGTCGATGTCCGCACGACTTGAGATCGCAGGACGAGCGCTTGAGCGCCCCCTGTGCAACCACTGCCTCGGCAGACTTTTCGCAACCGTGTCCAGAGGTCTCTCGAACGACCAGCGGGGCAGGCTCGTCAGGGCGGCGATGGGCCCGGATGCGCCCGTGGAATCGAAGGCCGACGACTGCCCCGTGTGCAGGGGTCTGTTCTCCGAGTTGGGCAAGTTCGCTGACCTGGCCGTCAAGTCCGCAGAGGGGTTCGAGTACGCGACGTTCCTGGTGGGCACCAAGGTAGATGCCGAGCTGATCGAGAAGGAGGAGCAGCTCTGGACGGACCTGGGTGCCGAGGAGACCGAGTCTGTCAAGACCGAGCTCAACAGGGAGATCGGCAAGATGATCGAGGCTCGGCTGGGGAAGAAGGTGGACTTCACGAACCCCGACATGGTCTTCCTGGTCGACACGATGTTCGACCGCGTGGTCACCGATGTCGCGCCCCTGTTCGTGTACGGGCGGTACAGGAAGTTCTCCCGCGGGATTCCCCAGACCAGATGGCCATGCAGGGAGTGCAGGGGCAAGGGGTGTCCCCACTGTGGGGGGAAGGGGCGGATGTACGAGACGAGCGTCCAGGACAAGGTCGGGCCGGTCGTCATGCGCCACGCAGGCGGCGAGGACGATTTCTTCCACGGGATGGGCCGCGAGGACATAGACGCGCGCATGCTCGGGAACGGCCGCCCGTTCGTGGTCGAGGTCAGACGCCCCCGGATGCGGTCCCTCGACCTCGGGGCCATCGAGCGCGAGGTCAACGAAGGTGCCAAGGGGGAGGTCGAGGTGGAGGGCCTCAGGCCGTCGAAGAAGTCCGAGGTGCAGGCCATCAAGGCGGCTGCCAGCCCCAAGACCTACCGTGTGAGGGTGCGCTTCCAGCACGAATTCGATGACAGAAAACTTAAAGACATAGTTAGGTTATGGGTTGAAAAACCCATAGCTCAGCTCACTCCGAACAGGGTTGTCCATCGACGGGCGGACATAGAGCGTCAGAGGACCGTAAGACGGATAGACTTGGAGGCCATCGAAGGCCTTGAGGTCGTGTTCGTCATCGAGGCGGATAGCGGCACATACATCAAGGAACTGATGCACGGGGACAACGGGCGCACTCAGCCCAATGTCGCCGATGTCGTAGGCGTGCCCTGTCAGGTCGTCGAGCTCGATGTCATCGGGATCGGAGACAAGGGGGCGTAAGTCATGGTTAAATCCTCCAAAGGTTACAGGCGCAGGACGCGGAACGTGTTGCAGAAGCGCGCGAGAGAGAGAGGTCTCTCCCCTATCACCCACCAATTCCAGAAGTTCGAGATCGGTGAGATGGCGAACATCGCCATCGACCCGAGCGTTCACAAGGGAATGCCGCATGTGAAGTTCCAGGGTAACACAGGCACCGTCGTCAGCCAGTCGGGCAAAGCCTACAGGGTAGACTTCATGGACGGCGGCAAGAAGAAGCAGGTCATCGCCAGGCCTGAGCACCTCAGGAAGGTCAATAAGCAGGGTGCGAAGCGGGTCAATACGCAGGCCAAGGAGCAGGCCACGAAGCAGATCGCGAAGCAGGCCGCGAAGCAGATTGCGAAGCAGGCCACGAAGCAGGCCATGAAGCCTTAGACCGGCTGGTGTTCTATATGGAAGACAAGAAGATAGCCACGCTTGCGGAGGTGAAGGAGATCATCGAGCAGCGCCAGCAGGGCGGGGAGCTCACGATGGAGCAGAAGCTCGCCCTCGAGCACTCCCAGAGGTTCTCCCGAATCGACGCCAAGAAGGCAAGGAAGCTGGTCAAGGAGCTGTCCGAACTCGGTTTCGTGTCGGAGATCAATGCGGTGAAGATCGCCGACATCATGCCCAACCATTCGGACGATGTGAGGGCCATATTCGCGAAGGAACGTTCGACCGTCGAGAAGAAGGACATCGAAAAGATACTTAGCGTAGTAGAGAAGTATCTCTGACGGGCTTTGGCGGGGGATTGTCGTTGGAGGACTACGCAAGGAT
>Ga0315278_10000551_pt1 | contig 33098 bp, 24 predicted proteins | sample YL17G06_0_MG_FD_203880 | JGI IMG/M metagenome (GOLD analysis project Ga0315278, IMG submission 203880) | Sediment microbial communities from Yellowstone Lake, YNP, Wyoming, USA - YL17G06_0 | ecosystem: Environmental > Aquatic > Freshwater > Lake > Sediment | place: USA: Wyoming | collected... | reverse complement strand
TACCACCCGAGAAAACAGTTGAGCAACCTCTGCCAAAGCCTGAATTTGTCCTTTACGGTACGATGCTATCCGATGATCTCAGCCTCGCGTATTTAGAGGACCTTAAGGCACCACGAAACACGCCGGGGCGCGGCAAAAGACAGGTTGCCCTAAAAAAAGGCGACTCCTTGAGCGGCTTTGTGCTGAAAGAGATCGAAACGGACAAGATCACGATGGTACGGGGGGAAGAGAAGCTGATCGTTGCAATGAATGACCCTCAAAAGGCAAAGGCAAGAGAGGTTGCAGCTGTGACAACTGCCGCTACTCCTAAGCAACCTCAAGCAGCTATTCAGCAGCGGGCACCTGTTAAACCTCAGGAGAGGACTAAGACGCAGCAAGCCCCAGCACCAGAAGTATCCGCAGGGCAGGGAGCAGTTGTCCAGCCACCTTCTGCGCCTCCTTCCGCACCTTCTCCCACTCAACGTAAAGGAGGAGGTTTTGGCGGGCTTTTTCAGATTCCGCGATGATTGGCACCATTGAGGCATCATTGTAAGTAAACAGGAGAAAGACCTTGAAGAACTCAGGATTTCTACCTTTTTTGGCCCATTTATGATTGTCAGTGATTGATCAGTTCAACTTTAAGAGGAGAAGAGAATGCTAAAGGACTTGTTATCAATATGTCTGGTTTTCTTGCTGTTCCTTAGTATTGCTCAGGCTGGAGATGAGGATCCCGTCCTCGCCAAGGCTGGCAATTATGTTATCAAGAAATCCGATCTCGACAGACTTATCGGATATTATTCTCCCGACAGGAAGAAATATTTACAAGAGAATCCCCAGCAAAAAATAGTGCTCCTGAAGAGGATCCTGGAGGTAAAGATCGTCTCCGAAATCGCAAAAAAAGAGGGATTCGATAAAATACCTGATGTGAAGGAACAATTAGAATATATGGTTAATGATCAGCTCTCAAGGGAATATCTGTCGAAAGGCGTTGCAAAAGATCTTGCTGTTTCGGATGATGATATTAGTCAATACTATAATGCTAATAAAGATAAGTTTTCGACGCCGGCAGAGGTGCGGGCAAGACATATCCGTATAAGGGTCTCGCAGGATTCATCTGCCGATGAAAGGAAAAAAGCAAAAGACAAGGCTCAAGAAATCCTGGCAAGAATCAAGAATGGCGGAGATTTCGCAAAGATTGCAGAGGAGGTGTCTGAAGATCCCGGCAGTAAGACAAAGGGGGGTGACCTGGGTTACTTTGCAAGAGGCAAGATGGTGCAGCCCTTTGAAGACGCTGCCTTTTCACTGCAGCCAGGTCAGGTCAGTGAAGTTGTGGAGACACAGTTTGGTTACCATATCATAAAAGTTGAAAATTACAGAGAAAGTAAGATCAGGAATCTTGATGAAGTTAAGGATCGCATAAGGGAGCAATTAAAGACAGAGCTATCGCAATCTAAGGCGAAAGAATTCCTTGACAAGGTCTCTATAGCTGCCGGTATGGAAATCTACAATGATAAAATTACGGGCGAAACGGAAAAAATCAAGTAAATTCTGCGACGTTGCGAAAAAGCGCTGCTATGTATTTTACCTTAAAAGATAACTGGACAATTTTCAACGCATAAGTCAGCATATCGTCTGTCTCATTCTCATGGCATTCGTTGTTGCAGCATCACCCGGAGAAGACGGAAAACATGCCGTTAAACAGGATACAAAATCAGAACAGATTTTGCAGGCGCTAATATGATTAGGGATAAAGAGTACTGATCAAGCCAAAGGCCTTACTATCAAAGATAAAATAGAACCGGAAAGTTTTCATAGAAAATCAGTGTCTCCCATGGTATAGAAGAATTTCCCCCTGATATCGTCTTTGTTCAGAAAACCGGGATGGGTCGTGCAGGGTATCGTGGTCCCGGCGGGATGGATGGCAAATCCGATCCCTCTCAGTACTGGATGATATTCTTGAGGGAGCCAGAGGTTAAGGGTTTTCACACCCGAGACGACGCCGAGATTCTCGATCTTCTCCATCAGAGGGATAAAGAAGTCTTTCCGGAAAACGATATCCATAACCATGAGTTTGTCGGCAGCCGATCTCTTGATGATTGCGAGTCCGAGAAGTTTTACCCCAGATCTTCTCCTCAGCCCCCACAGCTCATAGGAAAAGAGAGGATGATCCCGATATCGCCATTGAAGGTATTCCCTGTCCCGGATGACCGATAGGTTCAGCTCCTTTCTTGCACTATGCCACAGGGCAGGTATCCTTGTGTCTTCGAACCTTAGGGGAAAAAGTTTATAGAGGAATCTGTTCCGGTTGTTATGAAAACATACTTCTTTCCAGGCATCAAAGACCTCCTCGACCCGCTCGAAGAGGCCCGTTTTCTCTGCTGGAATCATGAGGGCTTTTTCGTTGGGGAATCCATATACCATGAGAAAGTCGTTCTCAAAGAGGATGTCCTCAATCTTGTGGGTAAGTGCCTTGAGATTTTTTATACCCCTGAACTTCTGGTGGATCATCACATCGCCTATAGAGGCTCCCTTTATCTCTTTGTCGCGGTGATGCATTCGAAAGGGAACAGCGCCGTAATGACCAAGTATTTTATGATCGTCATCTTCTGCGACGGACGCATAGACAGCGCCACTGCCTTGCCTTTTGTATTTCCAGCGCCACTCTTCCAGGGACATCTCTCTTCCGAAGACTTCCTTGAAGAGTCTCGTGATCTTCACCTCATCACCCGGCCGGTATAACCGTACTTCCACATCATCTCCCATCAAGTAGCCTTCATCGGCAAAACCTTGAGATGAGTTTTCCGAAATCTTCCGACATGGTTTGAGCGTTAAAGAATTCAGCTCTTTGTTTCCCTCGGAGCACAAATTCATTTCTTATCTTTTCGTCCGTTAAAATTCTAATAATCGCATCTGCCATCCCATGATAGTCTTGAACAGGCACCAGAAACCCATTCACTCCGTTCTGGATTATTTCGCCGGGTCCGGACTGGCAATCAGATGACACCACAGGAACGCCAAGAGCTAATGCCTCTACAACAACAGTAGGCAACCCTTCGAAGAATGATGACAAAACAAAAACATCGCCTCTTTTGAAAAACGGGAAGGGATTTTTTTGAAAACCGGTAATTATCACATTATTTTCTATCCCGAGGTCTCGGGCGTTTCTTATTATTTCGTCTCTCAGTTCACCGTCACCCACAATAATCAGCCTTGCTTCCATTTTATCTCTGACTTCTTTAAATGCTCTAAGCAGAGTTGAAAAGTCTTTCTGCGCGTTCAGCCTGCAGGCTGTGACTATCGTTTTCCCGCGATATGCAGCACCGTCGTCCAACTTTTCTTCTGCCAATTTTCTCACATGGTTAATCTCTACGGCATTATAAATGACTTCGATTTTCCGTCCGTCCGTCCCAAAATTTTTTTCAAGGTCATCCTTTACACCTTTCGAAGGGACCACAATTACAGAAGGCCTCCTGAGGAGATACCATAAAAGCAATCTCTCAATAAACGTCAGTTTCCTGCCCGCCTTTTCAAAAAAGGCTGAAATATTCCCCTCAATAGTGCCTATAGGGTAGACTTTCAACCTGAAGATATCTCTGGCGGCCGATACATGGAGACTCCCTGTATGCATTATGCCCACGATGCAATCTACTCTCTCCCGCTTGACAATATCAGCTATGGCTCTTGAATATCTCACAATGTTTTTTACTGATATATGCATGGGTTGAAAACATCCATACTCCTCAAACCCGTACACTTTTATACCAAGTGCTGAGAAATATTCCGTCACAGGGGCCTGTGTCAACACGACACTTCTAACCCCTTTCATCAGTTTGATAATATTAAAAAACCTGATCTCCGCACCGCCAACGGCAGTTGCAGGTAACACATAAAGTATTGATTTTAAATTATCCATTCGTACGGTATGTTCAGAAATCCTAATTCCACGCTTTCCTTCGGCACAGTAAATGGGGTTGACACTTTTCTGTCATAGATATGCACAAATTGCTCGTCCATCGTATAAACCTCTACAAAAAAAGTGCCCTCCTTCAATTGAATTGAAGGGAAACGGAGAGTGACTACCCTGTTGCCGAAGAACGGAGCATACTCTTTAGTCCCTATGCCGATAATCTCGATTCCGTCCACTCTCTTGAGAATCGCGGCCACGGTGTAAGGAAGGGAGTCTTCAAAGACGTTAATCTCTATCTCAATGTTCAGGTCGTCACCGGACCGGACCGTCGGGAAAGGGGTAACGAGAATGTTCCGGATCAGCACGAGAGATGTTGATGCAGACACGAGCCTTTCTTCCACTGTCGAGTCCTGTTTAACCGCGGCTTTTTTCAGCTGGTATGTCTCATACGCCTGGGTGACCTCGTGGGGAGCGCCTTGCATCGTAATTGCTCCATTCTTCAGCCAGATAACCCTGTCACACAACCTGTTGATATAGTACATGCTGTGGGAGCAAAAGACGATGGTCTTGCCCCTTTCCTTAAAAGATAGGATTTTTTCGGTGCTCTTTTTCTGGAAATAGAGATCCCCGACAGAGAGCGCCTCGTCAACGACTAGAATGTCCGGATCAACAGCCATGGCAACGGAAAAGGCAAGCCGCACATACATGCCCGAGGAATAAGTCCTGAGGGGATAATGTATATGTTCACCTACCTCTGCAAAGGCTATGATATACTCAATCCTCTTTTTCATCTCGGAGGCAGATATGCCAAGGAGAGAACCGTAAAAGTATATATTATCAATTCCGGTGAATTCCGGGTGGAAGCCCGAACCGAGCTCGAGTAACGAGGAGACCCTCCCCTGAATGTTCACCTCGCCTTCTGTCTGTTTAAGGGTTCCGGAGATTATTTTTAAGAGGGTAGACTTCCCGGCCCCGTTTTCTCCGATAATGCCGAAGGTCTCCCCTTTTCTAACGCGGAATGAGACGTCATGAAGTGCAGTAAACTCACTATGGCAGCGTTGCCGAAAAAACAGCTCCTTCAGACGTGCTGACGGTTTGTTATACAACCGGTAACGCTTGATAAGATGGTCGATCTTAATCGCATGCGAATCGCTCAAAGCTGAACCGCCCGCTACGATCTCCTGCGCCGGCATTCCAAAAAACTCATTGTTATTCTGGATTATCAGATCATGCGGAGCTGTTAGGCGGCAGCGCTCCAGTAGTTCATGCATCTTACCCATCTCTCCCCTAAACCCGGAAAGGCATGCGGCCAGGTTCGACACCTCATACAGGTTCTTGTCTACATCGATTATGCGGTTCAGAATTTCGAAAGCCCTTCGGTGATCGGGCAGGGATGCAATAGCTTTCTGATAGAGCTGCTCGACATCTGTTATACGATACCGCTGCCTTATAGATGTGCCTTCGGCAGGAACACCGTCAAGGGAAATGTAGTGTGCGCGCTCGTCGCGGGAATCAATGGACTGAATCAGATTGCACTGCGCGCACCTTTGCGGCCACTCCTTGCGGCCAAAAGCGAGCCTTAGCTCCCGGTACAGGGGGCCGTGCCAGATGTCCTCGAAGGAGTCCAGATTCAGATCGCCCATAACAAGATGTCCAAGAGAGCAACATGCCTCAACTATCCCATTATATTTGACATAGCATGCCGCGCGCTGCGCAAAACACTGAATAGATCCGTCAGGATTTCTCCCCAGCCATGAGTTCGTCAAATTGTCCCGGGAAATAACCGACTGCCCGTCAAAGGAATCCGGATGGATAAGGAAAATGCCGAGCTCAGCCGCACGTCGCCGGGCTGCAGCGATATGCCGGTCATAATCTTCAGGCAAGGAAGCAACAGATTCAGCCTCGAACCTCTTGCGGTCGAAGAACAGCTGGAACTGCACCACGACCGTCACGGCGCCAACTTCCTTCGCCAGTTCCACCATACGTTCAAGCTCATGACAGTTTACTCTCGACACCGTGAAAAAAAACGACACGACAGGGTATGATACGCCTCGTTCCCGTTTCACGCGATCCAGCAGTCTAAGGTTCCCATACAGACGCTCGAAATTTCCCTTGCCCCTGAAATATCCATACGTCTCTTCAGAGACTCCGTCCACTGAGACGGCTATGGATATACGATGGTCCATGACCTTCTCGATCTGTCCTTCCAGGAGAAGGCCATTGGTGGTAAACGATATCTGAACGCCTTTGTGGGCGAGTGCCCACGCCAGAAGTTCGTCCCAGACCTTGGACAGAAGCGGCTCCCCATAATCGCTCAAGGATACACTTGATATCGCCCCTCCAACCAAATGTTCAACCTTACCCAGCAAGGACATATCAAAGTGCCCCTTGCTGAATTCGCTGATCAGCGATCGCTTGCAATGGGAGCAGGAAAGATTGCAAAGGTTGGTGGATTCCAGAGAGAGCGTCTGCGGATAAGTGGCGCTCAGCAGGCTTGGATGGACAAGAAATGTCTTTCCCTGAATATTCAGCGAAACGGTGCGCTCCGCACTGACACCGTTATAAGACATCTGCGAAACCCTCACTAAGTTTTCTGAAGATAAATATGCCGGCAGCTAAGGACACCGCGGAGAGCGAGCATATGACAGCGATATGGGAAAAAGGCGGACCTTCTCCCACGAGGATCATTCGATGATATGAAGCAGCAAAATAGGTTATCGGATTCAGATAAAAAATAATCCTGAATTTGTCGGGGATTGCTTCGATGCTATAAATGATCGGTGACATGAAAAAGAGTCCCTGCAGAAAATAGCCGAGCACTTGTCCTACATCCCTGAGATACGGCAGAAGAGCGGAAAATAGAATGCCCAGGCCAATCGAAAATATTATCTGGATAAGAAGTACAGGAATGACGAGTATAATCGACAGGTTAAAGGCTATGACGACTGAATACACGATTATAAAAAGCAGGAAGCCGATCATGGGCGACAGGTAGCTCGAAAGGGTTACTGATACCGGCAGAACGATATTCGAGAAAGAAACTTTTTTTATTATCTCGGCATTTTCTATAATGACCGTAGACGACCGCATAAGACCTTCAGAGAATGCGAGCCAGAAGAAAAAAGAGGACAGCAGGAACCAGATATAAGGAATCCCGGCATTACCGTAAGGGCGTGCCCTCATCACACTCGAAAAAACAAACCAATAAATCAGTATCTGCAGGATGGGAAGTATAAAAGTCCACAACAATCCCAAACCCGATCCGACGTATCTGGATTTAATGTCTTTAATAAAAAAATATTTGACAAGTCTGATCCAAGACAACATTTTCTATATTCAAATATACTATAATTTAAAGAATATTAGCTATATATCCGTAAAACCATAAGCCTCATACTTTCGGCGGTCTCTCGCTCATCAAAACATCACCTACTGTTTTTGAAATGTCATACAATATGATACAATCATTGCATGCTTCAAAATGAGTCTAACCTTTATCCTTATTCAGTCTCTGACTTTTCTTCAAAAGACGCTCTGGTCGTCGCTCCTCACCCTGATGATGAGTCCCTCGGATGCGGCGGCTCTTTGGTAAAACATATTGCGGCAGGGAGCAGGGTGAAGATAATCTTTCTTACGGACGGGGAGAAAGGCGACTTTGAGTGCAGGTACGGAGAAGACTACAGAACGCTGAGAAGAGCGTCATCTCATAAGGCTTTGGGTATACTCGGGGTAACGGACTACGAGTTCTGGGGTTATGCTGACAGAAATTTGTACCCGGCAGAAAGTGAAGTCGGAGAAAGATTGATTCATGTCGTAGAAGGTTTCTCCCCTTCGCTTATCTACTTAACGTCACCCTTTGAGGCTCATCCCGACCACAGGGCTTCTTTCAATGCAGTCTGGAAGATAAGAAAAAAAATTGCTGTCCCCATATTGCTCTATGAAATATTGATGGCGCTGTATCCGAATACCTTAGTTGACATAAGCCGGGAAATGAATCAGAAGAAAAAAGCGATTGGGTGTTATCATACCGAGTTGATCTATAACGACTACCTTTCCAAGGTCGAAGGCCTTAACAGGTTCAGAACCGCGACTCTCCCCAGGAATGTCAAATATGCTGAGGCTTTTATGTTATTCGAGGAAAAAGAGCATGTTACAGATACCCTATCGTTTAAGCTGTTAACCGCCGCAGGGAAAGGTTCTTGGTAGGGGGGCATATTGTGGATGTTCCTGTCAGGGTGCCGAATAGTAAAGGATGTCCGATAACTTCGTTTTTGTCCCGCCTTCCTTGAGACATAAACCGGTTATAAATGTTGCGCCATCCTCCATCTTTTCTTCTCCTATATACCAGTCACGCTCCCGGTGCGAAAGGATATCAACAGGCAAAAGCACTATATTTCTCCCGAGGTGAAGGGGAACCCTTTCAAGGTAGGGGAGCATGTCTTTTGATGCATAATATTTATCCCCTCTCCTTTTGACCGAACAGGCTACAATTGCCCTACCCGATTTGCACCTCAAACTGATCTCGGCATCTGCGCTGCCCCGCAAAAGTTTTAAATCCGGTTTTTCGCCCGAGAGCGATATCCTAAAAGCATCCATCTCGTTTCTTATCGAACCCGTAACATCAACTGGGACGCCATCCTCTATCCTGTAAACACTCTTATAATTCTTTAGGATCTCTGGATAAAACGCCAAGAGTTCCAGAGGATATAATGTCGGGAATATTTTGGTGCCTGAAATGAGTTGGAAGGCCATGGAGAAATAGTAGGTGCGAAAACTCTCAACAAAAGAAACGCCCTCAGGGAATAGAATGATCGATTCTTGATACCTCTTGTCGGTCAGGGCAGCCGACATCTGCTTCGCCCTGGCAGATTCTTTCTCAAACTGGATTTTGACATCCTTGTTTACTGAAAATGAATGACTTAAGAAAACGACCGCTATCGCGATAAGGTACAGAACTTTCAACGATCTGTTTTTTATCAGGGCTGCGCCAAGACCAATCGCAAACGAAAAAAGTATTGTAGGCATAAACCAGTACCTGTACGTCACTCCGGATGGATGGACATTCATCACTGCGAAAGAGACCAAAAGGGCGGCCAGCCATAATAGCGAGGCCGTTAATAACTTTTTCGGTTTCTGAATAAATGGCATCAAAACAAGAAATATTATCCATGGAAATCCAAAAAGGACCCTCGATTCTGTCAGAACTGAAAGAAAGATCGACTTAAGGTAAGTGTCGTGATCGTAGTGGGCTCCGACGTATCCCCCTATCCCTCCCAGAACATACCACCGAAGGAAAAAATGACCGGCCAACAGCAAGAAGAAGGGGATTGTCTTAAGAACTCTCTGTTTGACGCCACCTTCAGAAAGGATGAATAGTACAAAAGGTAAAGTCGTGTACTGTTCTTTCCCCATAAAGCTGAGTTCTGAAAAGATAAGAATCAGAAACAAAATAAATCTCTTATGTTTCAGATCGGGGTTGTATTTTACGTATAGATAAACAGCAGCAAGGGCAAAGAACATGGCATAGAGGTATTGCCTGAGGGTAATCCAGGTTACACACACCAGAGAAGGAGAGGAAAACAGAACGAGAACGGAGCTAATGAGAGAACTCATTGTATCGGTATAACGCCTTATTATCAGATATACCATCAACGCAGTCAGGACAAGAATAACCATATTGTGGATGTGGTATGGAAAGGGATTCATCCCGAAAAGTTTGACCTCGGGTTTAAAAGACAGCGGTAAGAGGGGCGTATAAAAAGAAAAGGAGTAACTGTTCACAAGAAATATGTCGGCAACTGAATCCAGGGAGGAAACCATGGCAGCAGGGTCGTCAAGAATGAACCAATAATTGAAGGTATCAGAAAAATAGAGCGCCGAGAGTGCTAAGAAAAAGCCCGCGACGACAAGGTACTCGCGGAGAGCATGCTTCACAGCCCTGTCATGCCGGCCTTTCTATTACTCTTCCCATGCATCAGTTCACGATCCACATTCTGCCGGGAAGGACATTAATTATACCACACGGGAAAAGTAATTTTTGCGATAAAAAAAGAGGGGCCAAAACCCCTCTTTCATAGCTGTCTATTTCTAATAACAGTAATACCTGATATAGTATTGTTTTTGAAGTGAATTAGGATTGTGGACCAGGATATAATATGTGTCATCCTGAGAGAAACCAGGATACTGTGTATACGTCTGCTCGACAACAACAACCTCCCCGGTACCTGAGTTAAAGTTCCAGAAAAATATCCCGTCGGTGAAGGAACCACTGTCGTCACCGTACTGAGCCAACCTCGTATCATAATCCGAAAGAGTCGGCCATGGAAGTGACATATCGTAACTCTTTTTTACAAGCATATCAATATTCACCGCATCAGCTGTCGTCAAAGTAAACCTCAAATCCTTTGAGTATGTCGTACAGGGACTGCTAAGAGTTGCATCAAAAAACATCGTGCCATTAGCTGCTATAATATAATTGGCATACAGGTCATTATATACAAGGGACTCATGTGTAGGCTCACCTTGTACAGTCACGCTAAAGTACATTGGTGTCTGTACCACAGCGTGCGAAGGAGTTGCAGAGTCGGTTACCTGGAAGGTGACCGTGTATGTCCCGGTTCCCGCCGGCGTTCCGCTTATTGTGCATACATTCCCGCTCGGAGACGCCGTTATCCCAGTGACGCCCGAACCCCAGCAAGTGTAAGTATACGGGGCTGTCCCTCCTGATCCCGTCATCGTTACCTGCTTGTAGTATGCGGAGCCTTGAACACCTGCTCCAAGTGACTGAGGATAAGTGCTCAAAGAGAGTGGCGTGGGCGAGTTAAAAGCAATCGTTCTAACGCGTTGATCTATGTGCGAGGGTGCTGCTGAGTCCACCATCGTAAATTTCACGAGTACCAGGCCGGCTGCAGTTGTGGTTCCACTGATTGTGCATATATTGCCGTTTGCAGAAGCTGTTATACCCTGAAGGCCCTCGGCGGAACAACTATAGGATGGGGTCGTCACTGCTGATCCTGTCATCGTTACAGTCTGGGTATAGTAAGTGTAAGTCTGGCCTGGGGGCAGAAACATTTTGTCGAGGCTCAGGCTCCAGTTCTGGCCCGGGACAGTGTAAAGTTCGAGAGCCCTTAGTATGAAGACAGCCATCTGAGCGCGGCTTAAGGTATCTGCGGGCCTGTATGTGCCATCGTCATATCCTGAGGTAATACCGAGTTCTGCAAATTTCCAGATATATTTGCAAAAAGCATTATTGGAATCCACATCAGAGAAGATTTGTATGCATTGGTCCGGCAGCTGCGTGTCAAGCGCGAACGCCGCTGTTGTAAAGGCAACAATTGATGCAATTAAAAGTAGAATTTTCAGTATTTTCATTCTATCCTCCATTTTTTATAATTTAGAATACAAATAATTTACATATAAAGTCAACCCTGATCTTCTCATTTTTTAAGCAATTTCCATGCAAGAAACACACATTAAAAAAAATCGTTTTAAATAAGTCAGATTTCTGGAGGAAGAGCTTCTTTTATCCCTATATGTCTGCCAATATTTGTCAGCTGAAACATCTTTTTGAATGGCAGGATTTAAAATCGGAAGAAAAAAAGAAGGAGGCCGAAGCCTCCTTCTTTCTGTTCGCATTCAGTATGCTTCTTAACCCTTAAGGGTTCCCTAGTTCCCTACTATTATAGGAATAATATTCGTAGTGTACTGGAGCGGAAGCGTACCAGTGATACTGCCTAAACTAAAATCATGGGCGACATAACCTATCATCGGTAATCCGAGCGACGCATAAGCGCCAAAGGTGGTTTGATGTGCCACGGAAGGCACCGAGGTGTTCGTATCGACCATATTGACACTGATCCATCCGAAGTCAAAATTAGTCGCTATAGGTACCTTAAGATCGGATACAAATAAAAGACTCGAATTGATGTCAATGATGTTCACCTCATTAGGCAGGGATACGTCCGTGCCCGGCTCGCAAGGCGAGAATTCGCATACTGACTGTGGCGAATTTTCCTTATCATCATAGATCACCACTCTTACCCTCGGATCATCGAAGATATCGTTGGCGCCGTTCACACATTTGCCCGTTGTTGAATCAAAGGTTGAAGTGTGTGTCAGGGACTTAGTGGGGAAAGTCACTATCAAATTTGTCTTACCCAAGATGCTCGATTCGAGATCATAGACGGTATAGACTGCATTTTTTGTCAATGCATAGTTGACAGGTTCAATCTCTCCACTTTCGCTGTCGAGTTCAAGGTTCGGCCGGTTCGTTGTAATAGGCGAGGTGATATCGGCGAACGTAAAGTCGGCCAACGCTGTCGCCGAATAGGCGAAGTTGGCTGTTGTCGGGATATTCACATTATAGCTAGTCCCCATCAGAACGTTTCCGACATCGCTGCCCGGGACGTCAAGAAGGTCCGGTCCGCATGTACCAATTATATTCGGGCCAACATCCACAAGCCGTCTCTCAGCGATAATCTCGAAATACCCTTCCCTTGTCTGCTCAGCTGTGATACCGTTGTTGCTCGCGCCGTTTTTAAACAGAACGCCGTTCGGATAAGCATCCGTGAAGATAACCCCCTGCGTAGGCGGAGGTGATGCCTGGACATACGTGTCTTCGTCGAAAGACATGAGCTTTGCAACGCCGCTGGCATCTGTGGTAATTAGACCCGACCATACATCACCTTTGCTCAGGCAGATATCAAAATCCAGGACCTCGTAGCTGCCGTTACAAAGGCCTGGGCCGACCAGGGTAGCCGCCTCTCTGAATCTTATCCTTACCCTCGCACCGTTCACTGTGTCCGTGTTTGTAACCGTGAAAAAGTTGTCCTGTGCCCTGACATTGTAATAACCGTAAATCAATGCATCTCCCAAGCCTCCTGGGTTGACATAGACTTGGGTCGGCGGCACAGGACCGGAACTTGACGCCAGTGAATCTATCTGAGCAGCAAAGGCAGTTCCGAGTCCCAGAGCAACCAAAAGAACTGTAAGTAAAACCACTTTCTTCATCTACTTTCCTCCTTTTTTGGAAAATTTATACATCCGATACAGATGTTCAAAACTCTATCTAAAAAGGCGCCTGCTCTCTTGCATCACCTCCTTCTTTCTTAAATATCGGGCAAAGGTATAAAAATCAAATATGCTCACTTAACTTTACCTGCTCCTATTTCATAAATTCAGCAGGAATATGATACCACATTCCGTCAACCTTCACCCACTTCTCTTTAATCAAGGAATTATACTCATTAGTTTTTATCCCGGGAAGGTTCACCTTAACCCTCAGATTCATATCTATCATCGCTGAATCGCTTTCTACTTTTATGTTGTCTATCATTGCACCGTTCCATCTTACCAGATTTATGTTGAAACCCCTAATGTAATTAACCAGGTTCACTTTTTTTCTGTAAATAGGCGCTTCAAATTCATAGCTCTTATCAAATTCCTGATTTATCTTATATTCCCAGTAAGTTTTTACTCTCTCCCGTAAAATAACTTCGTCCGGTACGTTTTTTACAGCTTCTTTTGTAACACATCCCTGAAAAATAATCAAGGAGAAAATTGCAATATATAAGACTATTTTGAACTTTATTGGGAGCCCTTTCCAGATTTCCAAAACACCTCCATTTTCTACTAAGAAAATACTAAAAGATAATCGTCATGTCAAGCACTTTTATTATGGTTGATAATTTTAAAGCAAAATTCAAGCCAAATATAACAAATGGAATTATTAAACAATTATCGAATAATTCTCCTCAGAAAGCAGACAGAACTGTGTACCTTTTAACATTATGTGTGTATTTTTTGTTACAGTGCTATTTCTTAACCATTGATAGTCTTTAGGGCATCCTTAAATTGTATGGCGATATTATCCCATAATAATCCCCCTGCATACTCCCTTCCACGACTTCTCAATGTCTCCCCCATCGTACTATCCGTCAACAGCAATTCTATCTTTTCTGCAAGACCCTCTGCGGAACCCGAGGGAAATGTTAAGCCAAAGCCAGCTTCCCGAACATATTTGAGCTCAGGGATATCACTCACAATGACCGCCTTTGCGCATGCTGCGGCCTCCAGAATGCTTATGGGGGATGATTCATGACGCGAGGGCATGACAAACAGTTTTGCCCCAGAGAGAAGTCTAATCTTGGCATCGCCTGTGACAAACCCTGCATATTCGATTCTCTTTCTCAAAGAAGTGGGGATACCCGACAGAAGCGAATCGAACCTATCGAACTCATACCCTGCAAGAATGAGTCTTAATGCCGGATGTCGTATGCTAATCTTCTCAAATGCCTTAATAAGGATATCGAGCCCTTTTGTATAGATATCAATCCTGCTGAGAAAGAGGATGTAATCCTTTTCTTCAGGAACAACATTCAAGAGATCTTCTCCAATGCCGTTAGGTATCACATGGCATGAGATAACCTGTCTCTTCACTCTCTCCATAATCTTCTTTTTCGTAATATCCGATACAAAGATGAACCTGTCATGGAGTCCGGGATAGAATTGTTCCACGGCATACATGGGCAGGGAATGGAGCGGGCTGAATTTTTTCAAAGAGTGTTTTTCCATGATTCCCTGAACCTGCAGTATCACAGGTTTCCTTGTGAGGAATTTCGAAAAAAAAGGAGTTGAGGGAAGGAAGTTTTCGACAATGACATCAAAACTATCAGCGTGCTTCCTGACAAATTGTGCAGCTTTTATCGTATAAGCAAGCACACTCCTCGTGAGGTTCCTGCTCTCTGTACCCACAAAGACGTGATTCAGGCCATCCCGCATACCGTCTTTCGCTCCGGGATACCGCATGCAGAGAAGAGTAATCTCATGCCTATCCTTCAATCTGTTATATATTTCATGTGCCCTCACCCCTGCGCCGCCATAGCCGAACGGGCTCTCAGGACTCTCGTAAATGATCTGGAGGATTCTCACTGCTCGTTTTTGCTTATAACATCCTGGAGATATTTTTCATACTGCAGGGCAATCGTGTCCCAGGTGAAATTTCTAACCCAGTCCCGTCCCTTTTGCCCCATGGCTTGGCGGTCATTGCTTCTCAGGATTTTTTTCATTGCTTCAGCCAAGGATGAGGAATCACCCGTCCTGAATGATATTCCAGAGCCATTTTCTGGGACATAGGCCAATTCATGGATATCACTCACAATAACAGGCTTCCCACATGCCATTGCTTCGAGAACACAAATACCTTGCACCTCATGCCTGGAAGGGAAAATAGCACAGATCCCGTTGCTAATAACCTCAGGCTTTTTGTCATCTGATATCCAACCGACCATCTCTATATGCTTTCTTACCTGATCTGGCAATGTTTTTATTTTTTCTTCAAATATTTTTCTGTCTCTTCCGTCTCCGGCAACAACCAGCCTTATATCAGGAAATGAACGAACAAACTCACGATACGCTTTTAAAAGTATATCGAGGCCTTTTCCATATATATCAATTCTGCCGTAATAGAGCAGATATGTTCCCTGAGATACAGGAGTTTTCAGAAGGTCTTGGGATATTCCATTCGGGATAACCGCGATATGTTTTTTTTTGTTCAATGAGAGTTTCCTTTCCGTCTCTTGGGTCACAAAAATTAAGTTATTGTAAAAACGTGGTCTGAAACGTTCGGAGAGATAGAGGAACAGGGCATATACAGGGTTGTATTTTCTGAAGTAGAGAATGCCGGTATATCCCTGTATCTGCAAAATGCAGGGTCGCCGGCAGAACATGTGCAGGGATGTCGGCACGGCAGGCGAAAACTCCTCGATGATGACATCAAATTCCCTTTGGTGTTTTTTTACAAACAAAGCGGAGTGGAAGGCATATGAGAGCAAGGTTTTTGTGAGGCTCTTGCTTTCAGCCCCCACAAATATATGCCGCAATCCGTCAATGTCAGCATTCCGGGCCCCCGGATATTTCTTGCAGACCAGGGTTATATCATGACGGTCTTTCAGGCGGGTATAAATCTCGTAAGCCCTTATGCCGACGCCGCCGATGCCGAAATAATCTCCTTTGCTCTCATACAGGAGGTGGAGAATTTTCACTGAACACTCGCTTGTAGTCGTTAACTATTTTCTCGAGGGCAAAATCACCGGCCCTTATCCGCGCTGCGCTGCCGAGCATTCGACGCACGCTTTCATCCCTCATAACCTTTATAATAGCCCCTGCTAAAATACGCTCATCCTGAACAGGAACAAGAATGCCGTTTTTTTGGTTCTCTATTATTTCACCCGGCCCCGACGGACAGTCGGCAGAGATGACCGGCAAACCAAGGGCCATTGCTTCCAATATCACATTTGGGAATCCTTCGTAAAGGGATGACAGGACAAACAGTGAAGACCTTCCCATGTACTTGAAAGGATTGTTCTGGAACCCCAGGAATTCCACATCTCTTTCTATTCCCAAATTCTCTGCCAGGTTGAGCAAAGTTCTACGGTCTTCTCCTTCGCCTATAATAGACAGCAGGCAAGGGAGTTCTTTCCTCACCAGGGAAAATGCCTTCAGCAGATTGGGATACCCTTTTTGTCTCGTAAGTCTGCCGACACTCACGATTACAGGTATCTTGCCCTGAAACCAGGGATGTTCCACAGCCTCTTCAGACAGCCTTGTGATTTCTCCGATATCAACCGGATTGTAAATGACCTCAATCTTTGTTTCAGGGAAATCGAAATTGAGGACTAAGTCCTGCTTGATGCTCGCAGAGACTGCAATGATTTTGTCGGCCTTCGGATAACATCGTTTCATAAAGAGTCGGGTGATTCCGCCATACATCTCGTTTGAGAGATTTACCGATGGATAGGTATGTTCGCTCACGATGACCCTGCTCTTTGCTCCTGAAAGCAGTTTTGCGATTATTACCGTTACATTTGTACTGCTCAATAAACTGAATATCACATCCGGGCTGCCCTTTCTGAACAACAAAGCAAGACGAATAATTTTCAAGACAAAACCTTTGATGAGTTTAAAAAGGTTCCTGCTTGCTTCAATGTCTAATGAAGTAACTTCCACGTTCTCCGGAAGGGGATAGTCAAAAATTCGTTCGTATACGATAAGTCTTATGGAAAAATCGTTCCTGTCCAGGCCCTTGAGAAGATTGACGAGCACCCGTTCAGCGCCTCCTCCTCTCAGGTTGTGAATAACAATCATGAGTTTTTTCATATCATTCAATCCCAAACATGTATTCAATAGACTAACGATTTCGAAAATCATGACGCAATAAATACCAGAATTTTCGATATCTTCTCTGAATCCAAAAGCATAGCGAAGATGGGAACACCACATGCGTTAGCATTGCAGTTTTTCTGAAACATTTGTAGAGGAAATCATCATCGGGAAGAAAGCCGTCAAAATGAATAATTTTCTTCAATGCCTTCATCTTTTCCTTCATCAGGATATCGAGGAGAACTTCATACCATAATGCAAAGGACTCCAGTCTTTTTGTCAGGAAATGATTGTCATGGCCGAGTTTCCGTGAATAATCCTCGATATGCTCTTTGATGAGCAGCATTATTTTCGTCTCCCGGCGAACCTTATCTGCAGTGAGCAGATTTCCACCCGACAAGTTACCTCCATGGAGTCTGTAATATCCAAGGGGTTTTCTGATCAAAGACAGTTCCCGTATATGAAAAGGAAGGATGTAATGCAGATAAAGATCGGCTCCTATGCGAAAACCTTCCGGTATGGGGCATGCCTTTTTCAAACAATCCGCTCTGATAGTCATCCCGGATGTGGGAGAGAACCAGGGGAGACTCCCTCTGAGGTACCTGTCAAGATAGGTCTCTTGCGGACGTGACGCCGAAAACGGATCGGGATAGACATACCTGTCGACAATTCTGCCCGTATTATCCACAACATTCATGAAATGGTATACAAAATCGATGGCCGGAGACTTCACGAATTCGCGGTAGATAAAATCTAATTTCGAGGGATGCCAGTAATCGTCCGCATCAAGAAAGGCAATTATTCTCCCTTTTGACTGCTCGATGCCTGCATTCAGGGCAGATGCCTGGCCTCTGTTTTCCTGAAAAATCGCTTTGACGCTCCCTGCATACGTTGTGATCTTTTCGCGTGAATTATCCGTTGAACCATCGTCGACAACAATAACTTCCACATCTTCCGAAGGGAATATCTGATTGAGAACACTCTCTATTGCTTCACCGATGAATGCTCCGTAATTGTAATTTGAAATAATTACGGAGAAGAACGGCTTTCTTCCTTCCGGCTCTTTCATCACCATCCGTTTTCCGGGCACTGTTCTTTCATGCACTGTCAGGGAAACCGCATACGCATCTTATCTCAGATGATATTTCCAATAGAGCGCGCAGTCGCATATTTCGACCGGGCATGGTTCGGGTTTTTTCAGAAGAGTAATGTCATGTTCAAATACATTGCCCATCACGTGATTCACCGCCATACACCTCCTTATTTCCCCGGAAGGATTGATGTAGACTGTCTTGACACCTGCATAGCAGAGGATACCCTTCGTTCGCGGTATTTGAACACCATAGTCACTGGGGGACTGATGCCAGACCGGGAGTTTCTTAATCACAGCCATCTCCTCTTCCGAATATTCGTCAGGAAACTTCCTGCCTTCATATTCTCCGATATAAGGATAGAAACCGATCGTGAGTGATGCATCATAAAATGCATTTTTTATCTCATCCATACGGTCGAGATACTTTGGATAGAGAACACAGCTCGCCCGCACATCGATGCCATATTCCTTCAAGAGCAGCATTTTCTCGATGAACGATCCTATTGCAGTATGTTCCGGATGGAAGGCTGCCGGTATCTCAAGATTTTCTCTGCTGGCTTCCATAGCAATTCTCTTCAGCGCGTCCTTTTCCAGGAATAAATTTGTACACGCCTGGACATGATGATATTTTGTGGTATTAATCACAAATTCTATCGAATCTTTATAAAAAAAGGGCTCACCCCCGGAAAGGATGACACTGCATTTGCCGTATTTCCGGAAAAACGAAAAAAGCACCTCCTCCCATTCTCTGGCGGTATGCTGCCTGAATTCGCTTTTGTCACGAGGTTTGTATGCAAAACAATAGGAACAGTGATAAACGCATTCGAAATTGGTGATAAGCATTATTTCGAGCGGAAGATTACTCATTTGCTTCATCTTCTTATAGTTTCTTCTTCTGAAGGACAGTTGCTTGAGTGATCTGCTGACATGTTTCCTGACGTCCAGGCCGTCAAGTATCCGCGCATATATCCTCCCCAGTCGCCAGGTTTTTGACTCATAAATGCTTTCAAGGGTAGATTTTATCTGTGCCAATTCAGCGTGTAACTCATAGATGAGGACACCTTTGCCGGCGATCTCATCTTTTTTTCGGGAGATCTCGGTCTGCAGTTCCTCGATGTCGATTTCTTTTTTCCGTTTCCCCTGATCCTCTCCTGTATCGAATTGTTCAGTCTCTTGATTGGATAGTTGATTAGATGCCTGCATAGTCCCGAAATCCACGGCCTGAATAATCTTGTCTGAAAAGAGAACCTGTCTTGGCACACCTTCCCGTCTGAGTTTTACCAGTTGCGCGATCTCTTCCTTCATTGGTTCCCTGCCGAAAAAGATCCGGTAGCTCTTGCTGAAAAATTCCTCATCAGACATACTCTGGTTCCTGGTCAAAAAACGTCCTATTGATTCATCGAAAAGGTTTTTGCTTCCTGCAACAATACCCACCGTTTCCTCACGCTCATCCAGAGAGAGCCGTTCAACGATTTTCCTCGTGACATCCGTGTTCAAGGGGAGAAATATTCTTTCAGGTTCCGCAGGAGGGGTACTCAACAGGAATATTTTTGATGTATAGGAATCAAGCAATGCCTTATCTAAGCCTTCACTCCGAGGAATTTCCTCAAAAGGATCTCGCTCAAGGTCATACAATTCATACCGGGCATCTTGGTATTTTTCAAGAAATGCATTTTTTGAGATATCCCCTGAATTCAGGGAACTCAAATTCTCCATAAACTCATCAATCCCCTCAAATTTGCACATCAATTTTCTGTAGACGGCCTTGAGGAAGTCCTGATTCTCCATTTCATCTATATCGATGGCTGTAAAAAATTCCGGCTCCCCGAAGAGTATGAATTTTTCCTTGCAGCTCCTTATCGCCCTCTGCCACAGGAAAGATGTTGCAATCGACAAGTTGAAATGCAGGTTGAACATCTTTACCATCCATAACTCGGCATAGACATATTCATGCTTGTTTTGAGAAGTAAGTTCAAGACCATTCAATGCATACGGAAGCAGATCTGCAGGATTTTTTCCCAACGCCAGTTCAATAACCGTAGGGAAGATGTCGACGAGAGACACGAGTTTATCGATAATGCTATGAGAAAAATCCCTGTGATACATAACAAGGGGCACTCTGATCACGCTGTCGAACAGACTTGCACCGTGGGCAAAAACGTCCGGATCAACATTCTTCGCCTTTCCTTCACCATGGTCTGAAAAAATAAATACCAGCCCATCGTCAAGAAGGTTTATTTTCTGCAGCCATTCGATAAAACCACGGAACCTGTTCTTGTCAAACTTCGTGACCCCTCTGACATAGAGCGGAAGAAGAATATCAATCTTCTGTCCAACGTGCCCCTTTAAATTTTTCCAGAGTAATGCGCTGTCCGTGGTGTTGCCCGGGAAAGGGATACCATGCTGTTGGTATGTATTCCTCAATATTTCATAAAAATCTCCATTATCGGATCCCTCAGCATTTGAGTACATGAAAGGTTCATGGACATCATAAAAATGCACGAACAGAAATATCTTTTCATCTGCATTCTCTGTGAGAAAGGTTAAGAGCCCCGAATCGTTTTTTTCAAACACATAATCAAATCCCCGGTTCAACTCCAGCGGACTGAAAAGAAAATTTGTGTCAGTAGCCATGACCGTTTTATAACCGAAAACCTTGAGGATCTCTGCAAGGGTGAAGATATCCTTGGACAGCTTCGTCTCATAGAGGGCCCGGACGCCGTGCTTCGGCGGGTATAGACCCGTCAATAGGGAAGCGTGGGACGATGTCGTATAGGTGCAGGCACTTATGCCCTGAGTAAAACAGAGGCCCCTTTCTGCGATACGGTCAAGCGTAGGAGTGCTGAGGTATTGCAGAACATCATATTTCTGAAGTTCCCGCTTGTCGGGCTGGTACCCTACGCAATCATAGCGGAGGTTATCGATCGATATAAGTACGATGTGTTTCATGAGAAAGAATCAAAAATATCCCATCTCCCGCAGCCTTCCCATAATCTGCTCCTTGTCGAGCGACCTGCCGGAGCGTTCCGGTCCGTGCAGATCGGACGGCTTTGTGCAGGGTTCGCAGCCGAGGCTCCGGTACCCCCGGTCGTAGAGCGGGCAATACGGTATCTTATTCTCCCTGATATATGCCCAGATATCCTTTTCCATAAAGTGGAGGATTGGATGGACCCTTATATGGTCAGACCTTTCAGAAAAATACCGTTCATCCGCACGCAAAGGCTGCTCATCCCACCTGATAGCCGTCATCAGGGCTTTGATACCGTGGGTTCTTATTCCCTCGTTCAGTACCTGCGTTTTCAGAAACAGACAGCATTCTGTGCTGTCTTTCGCAAGCCGGATCGCATTCTGCGGGTCCTCATTCCGGAGAATAATCAGATCAAGATGCCACTCCTGCGCAATCCGGTCCCTGATCTGGTAGATCTCCTTGAATTTCAGGGATGTATCGATATTGAAGACTTTAAAAGGTATCATGCCGTGATAAGCCGATCTGATCAGGTGGAGAAGGGTGGTCGAATCCTTGCCGCCGGTAAAGGCAACAGCGATATGTTCTTTCCCGTAAAGCTTTTCGGTTTCGAAAATAATCTCGACGCTCTTGTCAACCTTCTTCTCAAGACTCTGAAAAGTCAGGCTTTTGTCTTCTGTTCTATTCATTATTTAAAGAAAGTAAAATACTTCTCATTATCTCCTATTGTATTCAATTGCTTCAAATTGCATGTTCCTTTTTTATATGTTGTCATGCTCCGGTATCTTGACGTTCGTATAAAATGACTTGTATGATCGCCCATTCAGGCAATGCACTCATTCCATCATACCTTCTATCTAATAACAAGTGATATGACGACTGTTGTAACACTTCCTGGAAAATATCTTTGAAGTCTTTCCCCCCTGATACAATGAACCAAATTCTGTCATATCCTGCCACTGCTGTTTTTACATTATTTATATTATCCTTATCATTTCCTTTCAGTACAAATGGCTCCTTTATCACGTCTTTCCTTTGAGAATAATAATCCCATATCTGCGCATTGAACGGGCCGCCCGGAAGAAAAATAATTTTGTCGCCGGTCTTGGCGCTCTCACCGACATACGTTATCGCTTCTCTCCATTGCTGCTTATCAATTCTGTCATAATAATGCTTAGCGTTCGTCAGGGACAGAGCAGCTATTACTATGATTACGGCATATTTTACAAACCTATTGTTCGTATTTTGTATTCCTTTGGCAGCCAAAATATAAAGGGCGAGTGATGCTGAAATGGTATAACGCGTTTCATAGATAGGTTTAAAAATGTATGATAGTATCACTGGCAAAATGACCGGGATGGCAAGCCACAAAGCTAAGAGATACATTGATGTCACATTTGAGAAATATACTTCACCCTTACTATAGTTTTTTTTGTAGCTTATGATTGCAAAAACTGCAAAGGTGAGAAAAAGGGACATCAACTCCAAAGAGCCCGCATATGTTTTCAGAGAATCTATAGGAGTATAAAATGAAGGCATAGTTATCCAACTTAAGGTATCCGTCTCTCCCCTGCCAATCGTCAAAAGTTGTTTTATTAATTTACCGCCCCATGGCAGATAGGAAATAATCAGTAACCCTTGCAAGAGGACCCATCTTTTTATGCCCATATCATTCTTTTCTTTTGTTAGGAAAAACAGGGTGCAATAAAAAATATTCTGAGCAATTATTATGAAAAAGCCAAAGTAGTGCGTATAGATGAGGAGACAGCTAAATACTATATAACCAATCGAATCTCGACGACTTTTTCTTCGATACAATTGTATAAAGAAAAATATTGAAAGGAGAGACATGAGCACCAACAAACTATATGCCCTCGCATCCTGGGAATACCAGATATGAAATACCGATGTAGCCATAATGAAGGCACTCAATAATCCGACATCACTGCCAAAAATTAAAGAACCGACTTTGAAGATCATAAATATCGAGATAATACCTATGATGGCAGATAATAGACGGGCTGAAAATTCAGAATCACCGAAAAGATTTATCCAGTAATGCAGTATGACAAAATATAAAGGAGGGTGAACATCAAGAGCAGCCCGTGCCATTATGTGAGAAGGACTTTGTTTTGCCCACAGCATCGAGATCGCTTCATCAATCCATAAACTCTCTGTTCCGAGATCATAGATCCGCAGGACGATACCGGCAAGCAGAACTCCAGCCAGCAGAAGTGATGTTCTGCCTGTTGTATCTATTATAGTGCGATAAGCTTTCATGGATGAAAAAGGGAATTACACCTCATTGCACGGGTTTCCCGGGCTCACGCCTGAATGCTATGAACGGGTGTGACAGGCGGTATCACCCTTGGGTATGTATTGCGCAAATTCGATGAGAGGGTTCAGTGATACGTTTCTTTTGCACCCCTCAAGAAAAGAATATTTGTCGAGACAGGTGCAGCACTCAGCGGTACAGAGAACGGGTGCATGACAGAGTTCAGGATATCTCCCCTGGATGAAATCACCACTCCGGTCGGGGTGACAGCCGGTTATCATGTGGCCGGTCATGTCTATTTCATAAGATACCATTGGATAGAAGCATCGCTTGCCTTTTGGTGAGGCAATCTGGCCTTTATAGGCAAGGTCGAATTCATTCGATACGCTCTTCAGAAATTCGGATTCCGCTTCGGACAGTTTCGGTTCTCCGATCAGGGGATTAGCACTCAGAGGGACGTGTATTTTTTCGAATGATCTCCTGAGCTCCCTGAAATCCTTTATCTGCTCCGGTGCCATCACAAAATTGACCATCGCAACATGAAACCCGCTGCTTACCAGTTCCTCAATTTTTTTCATGAAATCACCCGCACTGCTGCGGGAAGGATGGAACGTGCACATTAAATAGATCTTATCCTTCTCGATTCCCCGGTACCGTTCGGGGTCCCAGCTTGCGTTCGTATCCACCCTGATATTCACAAGATTTTTTTCGCTGACCATTGCCGCTAAAAAACCCCTCATGTTTTTCGAGTCAAAGAATGGCTCGCCTCCGGTTATCGTGAGCGTAACCAGATATTTATCTGCGAGACATTTGAATGCGTCTATCCAGGTGCCGACGGGGAAATTATCAAAAGCATGTGCAGAGAAGGTCCTGTTCTTGTCCTGTCTGATAATTCTTTTTCTGTCATGCTGCTGGTAACAATAGGGACACGAATAGTTGCACCACTCGGTCATATGCCACCGGGCGATTACCGGCATCGGTCCGGCATCTGGCTTCCAGACCCGGGCAATCTCTTCGAACCCCTGATAAGGGTTTTTCCCCCCGGATGACAGCGCCTTTTTCCTGAAAGCATTCAGGGCAGCCTGCAGAGGCAGGATATACTGTTTGATATCCACCAGCTACCTCATTGACAGGAATGCCTTGCCGATAAATGCCGCCACCTGCGCACGGTTGACGTTCTGCGCCGGCCGGTAGGTTCCGTCAGAATACCCTGTGGCTATTCCTTCATCATACATCTTCTGCACATACTTGAATGCCCAATGGGAATCCGGCACATCCGTGAAATGGGCTGATGCCGTATAACTGAAGGTATCCCCGAACATAGCCCTGATGATGAATGCTGCCATCTGTCCACGGGTTACGTTCTGGGATGGTCTATAGGTCCCATCCGAATAACCGGTCGCAATCCCCTCATCATACATCTTCTGCACGTACTTGAATGCCCAGTGGGAATCCGGCACATCTGTGAAATGCGGCGTCTGTTCATAATCGAACTCATCTCCAAAAAGCGCCCTGATGATGAAGGCAGCCATCTGGGATCGCTGGATATTCTGAAACGGTCTGTAGGTTCCATCCGCATAGCCGGTCGTGATTCCCGCACAGGCGATCGCGTAGATAAAATCTTCTGCCCAGAACCCGGAGGGAATATCCGAAAACGTGATGAAATCACAACAGAGGTCCTGACCGGGAAGGAGACATTCATTTATGATCACAGCTGTGCTCCCATAACTTCCTGCATAGGCCGATATCGCGCATGCAACGGAAGCTCCTACGGAACAGTCCGGATACATGAAGATGCTGAAAGCCATGCTCTCAGCGTTTGCAACCGGCCCAAGGGAACTGGGCCCGCCGCACAGACCGTCTCCGGCCGTAATCGAGTATGTCAGATCAACCATTGCATCAGCACCGGTCTCATTCACCAAAGAAACTTCGTACCTTTGAACATCCCGTGGACATCCTGAGGAAACGGTTGATATCGGTTCAACCCTGAGCTTCAGGGATTTCACCGCTTCATAACAGTCAATTCGGCCATACCCAAAACTATTGTCAGGACCCTGAATCCCGAAATCTTGAGCGGTATTCCTCAGAACGTTTTCTGTGGCATCGACATTGCCCCTGATTGACGGATACGCTGACCAGAGAAGCGCGGCACAACCTGCCGTATGCGGAGAAGCCATTGATGTGCCGGTGCCTAATCCGTATCCACCGGATGCTACCGATGAGCGGATATTCACACCCGGTGCCGTAACATCGGGCTTTATCTCTGCAGTGCACAAAGAAGGACCCCGGCTGCTGAAATAAAAAAGGGCGTCATTGATATCAGTCGCACCGGAAGTGAAACTCGATGCATAGGAACTGGGATTGCCGACGGTCTGAGAACGGGGTCCATTATTCCCCGCCGAAAAGGCAGGAAATATCCCCGCAGCCCGCCATGCCTTCACGGCATCCTGGTACCAAAGATCGCATAAGTCTCCTTCATCTCCCCAGGAATTATTGACAATGTGGGGACGCTTACCGGGGTCTGGCTTCTTGCCGTCCAAATCCCAGGGTGCGAGAACAAATTCTGCACATTCGAGAAGATCTGTTGATGCGCAGGTGTCAAAGCTGCACCCCTTGCATGCAATCCACTTCGCCTCAGGTGCAACGCCAATCTGATTGCTCCCGCCGTCATAGGCGCACATAGTCCCCATGGTATGAGTGCCGTGATTATTGTTGTCGCAGGGAGTTCCAGACATGCAGACCAGCGAAGGGTCCCACCAGTTGTAATTATGATCAAAGCTCCCGTCGCCAAGATTCCCTCGGTACTGATCGATGAGCGCCGGATGATCATACATAACACCCGTATCGATATTTGCGACGACAATGCCGTCTCCCCGTGTTCCAAAGTTCCCCCAAAGCAGGTCTGCCCCGACCTTCGCAATATTCCATTCGACAGCCCCAGGAGTCTCATCCTCCTGAATAATCGGCACTGGAGGAAGAGCATATACTTTTTCTTCCTCAATATAAAATACCTCCGGGCGGGCAGCGAGGGCATTCAGTATACGGAGAGCCGCTTTTACCTTCACCGCATTCACAATAGAAAACGGCCGGAAATGATCCACGCTTCCGGCCTGTTTCTGGTTCTCGAGATACAGGAACAGACCGCCCTGGCTTTTACGGGCCACATCAGTCAATTTGTCCAGAACGAAATTGCCTCTCTCAGTCCAATTCTTGATAGTAAAAGCCTCCCTCAGGTCAGCCTGGTCATTGAGATAGATCAAAAAAGTTTCTCGATTGTCAGGTGATGCGAGCATTTTTTCACGAAGGCTGCTTTCAATTTTTCCTTGCCGGTTTGCAGTGCAGGCTTCTAAGGAATCCGCTTGTCGGGCTTGGACGGCGATTTCACTTATCAGAAATAGCATCGTTACCAGGATACAAGCAAAAATCCTTTTCATGCAGTAGACTCCAAATGCTTTCTTACAATATTCTTGTTCCGATCTCTTTTCATCAAAGCCCCTCACCGTTCGAGATTGATCAATGCGCTCCATTTTTCCGCGAAGACGCCCGACGTGTAATCATTCAGGACATGCTGATAGGCACGCATGACAAACAACTCGCGTTCCTCTCTTTTTTCAATGAAGGAAAGAATATGATCAGCGGCTTCTTCGACTGAACGATATATTTTCCCGAATGTTCCTTCTCCGAGGACCTCATGGAAAACAGGTAAATTACAGGCAACGACAGGCAGTTTGCAGGACATCGACTCTATTAAGGTCATCCCGAAAGACTCCCCTTTTGACGAGGTGAGATATACACCATTATTCGATGAAATATAATTATAGAATAATGGCATCCTGTCATACTCTATGAAGGGAATCCACCTGACGTGTCCGGTCAGTCCCTGTCTTGAAAATGCACGAAAGATGTCCTCGGGCTTTTCATCAATGAGTCTTCCAACCATAAAAAAATCGATATTCTTGTGACGCCTGACTACGTGCTGTACTATCTTCGTGCTTTCCTTCCAGTCTTTTATCTGCTCTATTCTCCCGACATATGCGATAGGCACACGGTCACGCTTAGGTAAATTTTCGATGTTTTTCAAGAAAAGTCTATTGATGGGGTTCGGCAGCGGAATTATCGGTGGGTGGGGTCTCTTCATCTCAGATTCGACCATCTTCCCAAAGGTTGCAGTCGGGACAATTACAGCAATTGCATCTTCGATAACATCAGTCTGTATGTATTTCCTCATGAGGGGATGTGGTGTATGAACCTCCATAATCACTTTCTGACTCTTTGCGATATTTCTCAGCAGGGCATGAACCTGGGGCGTATCGATCACGGTAATCACATCGTAATCTCCCCGAGAGATTATTTTTTCTATCTCACGGTGGTCATTCGTAACAAAGACTTGTGCATTCTGTAATGTCCTGAAGGACGACCCTCCGCCATGGTCCTCCAAAAAAATAAAATCGGCTTTGACGCCGATTGCTTGAAAACCCTCACACCGGTTTTTCAGGACAGTCTCGACTCCCCCAAGGCTCATGAAAAGATAGATGTAGAGTATTTTCATCGGTCATGTCCCGATACAGAATTTCTTGAAGCCATCATGTTTATCTATAACATCCAGGAGGCGGGTTACCCTGTTCTCCCATGTAGATTCCTGAAGCAATCCTGCTATCTTATTGCCGTCCACGGACTGAACCGACGCTTCCTTTACATATCTGACAAATTCTTCTTCCCCTTCGGCATAGAACGAATACGGGTAGTTTTTCACATCTTCACAACCCGTTGCGACAATTGGCAATCCGAGGCAGAGATATTCAAATATTTTGATGGGATTCAGTCTCCTGCAGAGTTCATTCTTCTGATAGGGGATGATTCCCACATCCCAGTTTTTCGCGTACCCTGAGAGGGCTGACGGTTCTATAGGGCCTATCATCAGGATATTTTCAGGCAGGGACAGTCCAGCCGGCTCACCGAAACCGATGATATGGAACATCCATTCAGGGTTTCTCTTTGCTGCGTTTGTGAGCAGAGGCCAGTCGAACCTTGCCTGGTGAAGGTGACCGAAAAAACCGGCCGTAATACTGCCTTTTCTCAACTTTTTCACCGGTGCATCTTTCAGAAGATCAGGGGAATACCCATTCGGTAACAGCATAATGTCTCCAAATTCCTGAAATTTATCAATCAGCGGCTGATTCACCGCCAAAACAACATCGGAATTATTGATGACATACCTCTCTATCTCGCTGTCGTACTCAGCGATAAAGTTCTCATGATAAAATTCCTCCCAATCGTCAACAATATCATATACCGTAATCCACCCATGGGCATTTGCGAAGCTGATCATTTCGAATGCCTTCTGAAAAGTGACTTGAAATATCATGATCTTCTTCTTATCCCTGAGAAGGGGTGATGAGATAATTTCATGGGCAAGCGGTATAAACCAGTTCAACGGAAACTCGATAATGTTGTCGTCGATCCGACTGACTTCGTCCTTCACATGATTTTGCAGAGATCTGATATAGACAACCGGTTTATTCAATTTTGAAAGTTCCTGTGCGAATCTTACACCCCTCTGACCTCCTATGTTATGATATACAGCAGGACTGAAGAGCAGATACAATTCTTTTTTATTTCTGTGAAACGCCAGGAATTCACTCAACTGTCTTCCTTCCTCTATCGCCTCTTCGTTCACGGGAGGCGATAGGATGGCGTGATGCCTCTGCCCCCGCAGTTTTAGGAGACTCTGCCTCCATCGTGATTCCATGCCAAACAGTTTTCCGTATGCCTGTCCGAGCTTCCATGTCTTTGAATTACAGATCTGGTTCAACCTGCAGTAAGCTTGGGATAACCGGGAATTGAGCTCGTTAATTGTTCTCTCTTTTTCCTCAATAATATGTTCTTTTTCTCCAATAATTCGCCTATCCGTTTCGATTACGTGCTCTTTCTTCTCGATAGTTTGCTCTCTCTCCCCGATCGCTCTTGCCTTTTCGGAGAGTTCAGCCCGGAGCGCCTCAATATCCATCAGCTTATTCCGCAAATCTTCAGTCAGGTCCTTTATCTTTCCGTCTTTATAAAACGTGAGCTTCTTCAATTCATGGAAATTGTCAATCCCGCCATTCAGTGTCTGTATGCTGCTGTCACTCCGTATTTCTTCATCCCCTCCATGAAGGAAGCCTTGAAGCGTTGCAAAAGATTCTGCCGCGCGCACTTTCATTGCAGGCAGGTTCATTCGGATTATCTCCTCATATGCATGCACCTGCCCCGCAACCTTCTGTATCCGGTTGAACAGCGCCTCGTGGTCCAGGCTAAAAAATTCAAGAGAGAGGTCTTCCAGCCCCATCTCTTTCATCAGCGTGGTGCACTTTTCATCGTAGGACAATGCGATTGCCGGTATGTTGTTAAGGAAAGAAAAAATCAGGAAGTGATATCTCATTCCGATCCCGAACATCCCTTTTTTCATGAATGCAAGGATTTCCTGAGGCATGAGGTCCTCTTCAACGAGGACTACCCTGTCCCGAATTCTTTCATCGAGCATTTTGATGAGCTGACGGCCGATTTTCCTGTCCTGTGTAGGGTGGGCTTCTTTCGATACTTGCTGGAAAGGTATAAATGCAGCATTGAGAGTGCTCGTGCTCAGGAAATCATTGAGTGCGCGAGCAACGTATCCGATCTTCTCCTGTAAAAGAGCAGGGTAAATCCAGTCTCTGAGCGACAGAGTAAAGAATTTTTTTCCAGTCAACCTATATTTCTCCAGGAGACGTGTCATCTCTTCTTCCCTATCCTCCTCTTTCAGCAGAAATGCCGGATCTGCCGAGAGGGCTACCCCTTCATGTCTGCCAAGTTTCTTCACCCAGGATAGGGAATACCGGTCTCTTACGGTTATCCATGAAGAGAGCGAGAGAATATATCTGTAAAATGCCTTTGCCTCCTCCGAAAAAAGGGGGCCTAAGCCCATACTGAGAAAAAACAGCGGTTTCTTGTAAACCGCCGCAATGATTGGAACAATTGCAAAGTCCATAACTTTGCCTTCATGACGGTGAAAGAGCCGGCTTACCCTTGAATCATAATAGTCGATATCCGGGAATTCCTGGAATAGACCGCCCCCTCCCACGATGATAAAGTCACTCCTCTGTACTTCTTGTTCGATCGCCTTTGTATCGAAAAAATCGACTGCATTAAGGCCCTGGACATTTCTTGTGTAGTCTGGATCAAGGGATACAACGATAAGTTGATGTCCTCGCAACTGCTCGGCGATCGCAAATAACATTGCTTCATCGCCTATGTTTCCATGGCCATAATAGCCTGAGATGAGGATCTTTTTCTGCTGTTTATTGACATCCAAAGTCATAGTGTTTTTATTTTATTGCAAATACTCTCAATTATAACGATATTCGATGAGAGCGTCTATGATGAATTCTTCCTTTTTTTCTCGGTAAAATTGCTCTTTCGAAAAATCTCCCTACGCTTGACACCCTACGCAGGTAGGATTGCTTTTTTTTACGACTAAATATATCTTATTACAAATATAATTTTAAAAGGAGGTTTCAAATGGAAGTGAAGCCTACGCAAAGGCGGTTGTTAGTATTCTTTCTCACTACGCTTTTTTGTATTGTCTGTATTGCTCCCTTAACAGGAGCACAGATGGCAAGTGATGAGACGGTGGCATTTACCACCTATGCTTGTACCGGTGGATTATTTGATGATGTTAATGCAGCAGCGTTTCCGTGGCCGGGTGGGGAATTAATGTGTGGTAATATAGAACACATACAAGATATTGGAATAGTTCAAGGTTGTTCTCTGGATCCCCCGCTTTATTGTCCTGGAAATTTTGTAACAAGGGGACAGATGGCTACTTTTATCTCTAAAGCATTGGAATTAGCTCCGGCAGGACCGGTTGGGCCAGCAGGACCGACAGGGCCAACAGGATCAACGGGGCCTGAAGGGCCAATAGGGCTAACAGGACCGACAGGGCCAACAGGATCAACGGGGCCTGAAGGGCCAATAGGGCTAACGGGGCCTGAAGGGCCACAGGGGCCTAAGGGAGAACCCGGAAGCTGGGGGGACTTATCAAAGATTTACCAGAAAAACTGTACCGGTGTCACTATCTGCAGTTGTAATCTGACAACAGATAAGGCTCTCGGCGGCGGAGCCGTCTGCCCTTTCAATAAAAATTTAGATTCTGCTGTCCCGTCAAATAGTACAATTCCTGCCTCTTTTTCAGCACAGTGCAGTAATACTACGACTCCTACGAGCGTTTCTGTAATTTGTATTAGTGAATAAAATATTTTTGCGCATGTAAAAGAGAAAAGGGGAAGGCTCTACCAGCCTTCCCCTTTTTTATGCCTTTTGACTGATTAGAACCTACTTCAAATTTCCTTTTTTTCACCTGGCCGGACCAGCTTGTCGATTCCCGCGCAGGCGGGAATCCATGTCTTCTAATGCTTTAAGTGGATGTTTTATGGCATCTGTCTTTGCCAATTGCAAATTGTTAAGAATTGACCCCAGTAATATCACAGATTCATCTTGACTTCACAAAGGCTTTTTGAAATGATATGAACGTATCAAAAAAAACTTCGGGCAAAGCAATTATGAGAAAAGGGGGTGAAGAAATAGAGCACAGGAGAGCATGCAGTCTGTCAATTGCAAAGAATTGACCCCATAATTTTAAACGTTTTTTTGGGCTATGCAAAATGGAACAAGTATAACTCTCAGCTATAAGGAGGATTTATGATGAAGAAAAAACAATATATGACAGGAATCGGACTTTTATTCATGATGTTAATGGTACTTGTTTATTCCCTGCCAGCTTTTGCCATCACCGGAGAAGTTGGCGCTGTTGATACATCAGTGAGCCTGGGAAACATAGAAGAGCAAAAGGCGGCAGATAGACTTAGCCCTATGACCTATGGAACTTCGGACTCTATAATTCTTCAAATCCCCTCTGCTGCATTTCAAAAAATCCAATCAGGAGCAGAGATAAATGAACACGGGAATATGTATGTTTCTATTGTCGGCGGTGACCGGGCTTTTGCCGCAGTGAACCTACCTAACGGAGCGCAGATACGATGGCTTGATGTGTATTATTATGATACTGATGCCGTCGAGGATATTACCGCTTTCCTTTATGAAAACACTGGCTCGACGGCTCCTTACTATACTGAACTCGACACCGTTAGTTCAACAGGAACACCAGGATATGGCTATGCAAATTCTGTGCTTTCTACCCTGTGGACGGTAAATAATGAAAATCAATACTTTGTCTATGTGAATACTGGCGGCAGCTCCAATGTGCGGTTCAAAGCCGTTAATATCTGGTATCGTTTGCAGATCAGCCCGGCGCCGGGTACTGCAACATTCACGGATGTTTCCACATCACACCCGCTCTTCCAGTATATCGAGGCGCTCGCTGACTCAGGCATCACCACAGGATATGCTGATGGTACCTACAGACCCGGAGATTATGTCACAAGAGGTCAGATGGCCACGTTCCTATCAAGGGCGCTTGGATTGCACTGGCCTTATTAAAGTCCATTCAAGAGGGGCAGGGTTTTCAAACCTGCCCCTTCTTATCGTTATTTTGTCGCTTCGTTTCGTCCCCAAAAGAACTATCGGTAATCGTTTATACTATAGAGGCTTTTGCAAAAGTCATAAAATAAGAGAGATTTTGTGAGGCAAATCAGTTCTCCATCTGTTAGAATTTGTTAGGCAAAAATCAAACAGAAAAGGAGAACTAATG
>Ga0315278_10000550_pt1 | contig 33104 bp, 17 predicted proteins | sample YL17G06_0_MG_FD_203880 | JGI IMG/M metagenome (GOLD analysis project Ga0315278, IMG submission 203880) | Sediment microbial communities from Yellowstone Lake, YNP, Wyoming, USA - YL17G06_0 | ecosystem: Environmental > Aquatic > Freshwater > Lake > Sediment | place: USA: Wyoming | collected... | reverse complement strand
CCAATACAAAAGAGTCTGAACGAAACGATTAAACAAACCATATCGCGGAACAAACAAAACGCTGAAAATAACACCGACAAAAATCTGCCCGACAAGGTTCGGCGAGAAAATAATCAGCCTGAAAAATCCTTTGGTCTTGTCTTTGGCCGTATTCAAAAGTAATGCCAGTCCAAGTGAGAGCGGCAATTGCAGAAAAATCGAAAAAACCGCGTAAATTACCGTATTTTTTACGGCCTTGTGAAAATCAGGGTCGGTAAGCACGAAAGCATAATTGCTTAATCCGACAAATGCCCTGCTTTTAGGCCCGTTGGTTTGCTGAAAAGAAAGCATAATTGCGCTTATAAGCGGATAAATAAAGAATATGCACACCAGGCAAAAATACGGAGCCAAAAACATATATGGCGTTCTTTTTACATAAGCATGGTATTGTAATTTTTTCATCTTGCCGTCCCTGCTGTGTTTGCGTCGGCAACTTCATTAGGACGCAAAAATACATTCCGATTCATTACCCTGCGGACATACTCAGCTTTTTGCTTCAGTCTTTCAGTAACATACTCCCGCAGTCCTTTATCGCCGTACTTTTCATAGTAAACTCCGCCGTCAATTAATACCTCACGCGACTTGCCGTCAACCATTTCGTAATACGCACCGACATAATCAGGCGGAGTCTCGGGAGCGAGTTCGGCATACAGCTGGCCGATTTTCTGGCCGGAATAATATTCATTCGGCACCTGAAACGCCGGAAGATTCCAGGCTTCTTTCAACGGCGGAATAATATTCAGCATTGTGAAACGTTCACTGAAGTCCTTTTTATTAAGATACAGGTATTTCGCAAGTTCCCATGCTAATTCTTTGTTTTTGGATTGTTCTGTAATGGCAAGTCCGGTTCCGCCCCAGGTGCTTGTCCGCCTGCCGCCTTTTTCCCAGGCAGGCAAAGGCATCAGGGCCATTTTGCCTTTAAGTCCTGGTGCATCTATTTCAAAAACTTTCGTCCGCCAGTCAGGCGTAAAATTAAAAACTATCACGCCGTCAGAAAGCGCTTTATAAAAAGGCTGACCTTCGCCGGCCGGAAAAGAGATTCTGTTTTTTCCCCGCGATTGATGGATGTACCAGATCATCGTATCAATCGTAAGTTCGCTGTCCATTGTCAAATTGCCCTGCTCGTCGAAATAACGGCCGCCTCGCTGCAGCAGCAAAATAGGGAAAAAGCTCGTACCTGCTATAGATAAGTCCAGGGCGTATCTGTCGGGAATTCCATCGCCGTCAAGGTCTTTAACAATCTTTTCGTGCGCAATTTTTACAAAATCATCCCATGTTTCGATTTTGGTTACGTCAATTCCAAGTTCTTCCACGATATCTCGCCGATATGCCAGGGCAACGGGGTGAACATCGTGCGGCAGCGCGAAAATTCTGCCGCGAGATGACCAGATACTGAATCTCGAAGCAACCATACTTTCGTCAAGCTTTTCAGCTTTAATCCTGTCGGTCAGGTCAATGAATCCGACATCTTTGAGCGGCCCTTTCATAAATGCGCCCATAAATGGATTCATAATCTCGACCATATCGGGAACTTTTGTGCCGGCAAGTAAAGCCGATTGAAGGCGCGTTTGCAGGGGTCTTTGATGAACCTGCTGCAGTTGAACCTTAACGTTATGTTGGCGTTCAAATTCCGGAATGAGTTTTTGATATGCTTCGTAATGGCGTGCCGCAAAAACTATAAATACCAAATCCGGCCTCGGCGCGCTGGTGAACATTTGGCACGCAGTCATCGCCGCACCTGTAATTATCGCCAGTATAAGTATCCAGAAAGGCGCCTTGCCGTAAGGAAATTCCATTTAACTAATGCTCCTATCAAGCCGTCTCCCCAAATTTAACACACTGTCTTAATAATAAAAAGTCCTAACTAAATTTTCTTTTTATTCAGTGTTCAACATGCATTTATCTATAGCCGTTGGCTTTATACCAGTCCTTATTTGCCGACCACATACCTGGTCTATTTTGATTGGAATAAGCTGCAACACGGTCTGCTTTCACAAAGATATCCTGTTTTTTCATATATTTAGTGTGACCGTCATAAAATCCGACAACGGCACCCTGACTATGGCGATAAAAAACCGGACCGTGAACCGCTGGGGTTATCTTTTCTTTATAAAAACTTATACTTCGCTGGCCATTTTTATCCCATCCTCTTCCATAATCTCCTCCATACCAATTTGTCCACCAGTCAATACCGTCAATGAATGCCATTTTCGCGCCTGGAAGACTTATTGTGTTCATTTTATGCCCATAATTGCTGTTTATTTGACCAGCCCAGGTTCCGCGTTCAATATAAACTGCATCCATTTGCTCGCCCCAGGCGTTAGTCCAGAAAAAATCTGTCATATTGTACGCATAACTGGTTAAAACTCCGCTTTTCGAATTGTTTTCATCTATGCTTATCTTATCAGTTGGACAAAGAAATTCTCTCGGCAAATCATTGCCCTGGGTTGACGTGTTGTTTTGTCCTCTTTTGTCCTTTCTCATAGAATCGAAATTCAATATTTTTCTAAAAGTCTTGTTTCTCGGCCACTCTCTCCATGTAGTTCCATCCGGATTTTTTTCAAAAGACATCCCGCCAAGATAAGTTCTACAGACAATAGGACAATATATTCCATTAAATTCGTTTGCATAAGTTGCGTTCGCCAGACCAAGACTTTTAATATGATCGGAGCAAACTATACGATTTGCCGTTTCTTTTGCTTTTTGCAAAGCCGGTAGTAACACTGCCAATAACATCGCGATTACCGAAATCACGACCAGCAATTCGACCAACGTAAACCCTTTTAACTTTCTCATGGTTTTACTCCCGAGAATATTTTTTATCAACTTAAATACAAACGCTAAACAAATAACGGGTCGAACTTACCTCGCCTGCGGCGGGCAACCCCGTAATACGACGGTTCAGTTGCGAGCTGAACCGCCGTCAAATTTTTCAATTACCAATTCGGCGTACAAGCCGGATTTTCAGGGTCATTACATAATGCCCATTCGAGAGCAAACTCGGCAAAATCACCGAAGTTCACCTGGCAGTCCTGATTAAAATCTGCAGAACTTCCATAGCCTCTTTCTATAACTTCCTCGCAGGTACGCGGCTGCCAGGCCGTATAATGAAGCGCTATACGTTCCGCACTTAAGATTCCCGGATATATCGCAAATTCATCAACATATCCTGCCCAACCGTTATAGCCCCAGCCTCTATCGTTTGCTGCGCCAATCATAAGGTGATTAAGCTCAGTGCCCATATATGCCTTAAAAGTACCATTAGCGTCAGTAAAATCAGTAGCAACTGTTGAACCAACGTAAGAGCCATCCATATAAAATTGGACTTGCATCTGGGTTACGTCATTGTTGTACTTTTCATTGTAGGTAACAACCAACTGATGCCAGTTCTGGTCATATCGAAGTATAGACCTGCCTGGATACCACCACTTGCTGCCGCAGGCTATACGGACATTGTTACTGTCAAGACTCATCAGTGGGGCTGGCGGCAGAGTAGCGGACCGTTCAGCAGGCGGTTTTACCTGATGGAAAATCGTCGCATATTGACCTGATTGAGGCTGGCCTATAGCAGAACGCTTAACCCAAATTTCGAAACTAAGGTCATCATCGTTGTCATACTGAGAATTATTATTTCCGAAAGTATAACTTTCGCTGGTCGCGTCATATCCCCAGCTTGGCATCTTCGTAATTGCGGCATAACCATCTACTCCCCATCCGCCATCTCCGCTGGTCTTCCATACCGGTGTGTTATCTAAAAACAGACACTCTCCCATCCCACCAACTTCCTTATAGCCGATGCTTGTCTTTGCACCGTAAGTAGCCTGGGGGATAAAGTAACCCACCGTGTAATACTTATACAGATGATGGGCAGTTTCCATAGGCATTACATCACTGCCAAATTGCATATAAACGCAGGGGTCGTCATCCAATACTTCGCTTGAATATGTATTGGCGGAAGTGAGAATAGTTGAATCATAAGTAACAACGACGTGACGCCAGACGCCGTTATTTAGATTTAGACTATTAACATCGAAATTATTAGTGGTTTTTCCGCCAATAACGCCTAGATTTTCTGTTGAAGCGTTAAACATAGCGCCATAACTGTTCATATCAGTATTTGCGCCGTTGTGCTGGAAAAATCTTGGGTAATCGGTTGTCATTGTAGTCTTAACCCAAAATTCAATAGTTACATCTGTACGGTTAAATGCGCCATTCGTATCCGAAACATCGATACAATCGCCTGTTCCGCCGCTTGCTCCGTGAAACACCGCGGCATTGCCGACTTTGCCGGCGGTCAGACTCATAGCACCAATATATGTCCCGTCAACTCCTGAAATACTGCCTAAATTATCGGCAGGTTTCCCGTTGTTGGCATTGGGGTCTTCAAACCGCAGATACAGCCGAGGATTATCGGTTTGCACCGTTGAAACATAATTTGCCGGTGTAGCATTGTAATGGGCCAAAATACGTGTACCGCTTAGGACGCCATCATAAAGAGCGAATTCGTCGATTTGCCCTACAAGGCCGTTATACCGATACCATTGGTTGCCTTCAGCGCCTATCGTCAGACGCAGATATGGAAAACTAAGGCCGTTGGGAACGATCACCTGGTTGATTTTTGCTCCATCGATATAAAGAGCTTTTACAACGATATTAGCATTTGCAACCTGTGCAATTGCCAGGCCCAAAATCACCAAAACCATCATTGATAATTTAACTCTATATTTCATAGCACCTTCTCCTATTTCTAATTCTTCTTAATATTTTATTTTCAAATATTCCACAGAACATAACATCATTACTGACAACCCTGCGGGTCGTCACAATCAAGCCATTGTTCCGTAATAACATCAAGGTCTTTAGTGTCGACATAGCAGTCTTTATTTAAATCGCCTGCATAATCAAGGGCGTAGCCGTTAACAGTATTGCAGTCAGGTATTACAACAGCCGACGGAACAAGACGGGTAAGATTTACATCATAGACGTTTTCACCTGTACTCGGATGGGCAGTATCGACGGCACATACCCACTTAATAGTGTGGGTTCCCGCAACGAGATTTACATCAAGCGGCGGAATGGTCGGGCCAACGGATTGGAGTGCAGCATCACGCGAAGTATACCCGATATTCACATCGTCTACATAAAGTCTGAGTCCGGCAGTGCCGTGAGTCTGAGGATTAAGGTCCATAACAATTGCATATCGGCCCTGATTTGCGACATCAACAGTGATATCATATTCCATAAATTCGCCTGTATCCAGATAACCAACATACCGTGATCCTGGTACACATGCGTCGCTAAAAACTTCCGGTCCATAGAGATTTGTTCCCCGAGGAGCCGCATCACTGCCAACCGGATTCAAATCGCCGGCCACATCATAATTTCCTGCGATGATCCTCACTCTGTTGCTGTTAATCGCAACTGGTTGTTTGGTGCTGACGAGCTGAAGGCCGTTAATTTCATTGGAATATATAATACGAACGAAATTCGGGTCACTGGCAATATTTACACCAGAGAAAACCACATAATTTCCACCCAGTACAAACTGGCCTGCAGGAACACCGCCTGTTACACTGTTTGCTCCCATCACAGTGCTTCCTCTTTTCAGCGTAAAACTTCCGGCAGCATTACCATAAACATAAATATCGTATGTTCCGCCATAAGTTCCAAATGTACGACTGCCAAACAACTGAATGTTTGGGTCTCCTGCGTTAGGACCATTTACGAATCCGTCATCCATCAGTCCGGTACCTGTTTTATAAGTATGGTCAACTCCAGGGTCGCCAATCCATACCTGAGCAGCATAAACTCCCGGACGATTCGGTTCAGCGGATGTTACAAGAGCAAAACTTCTTGGCGAACCCATCGGCTTTCCCCAGCCGCCGGAATATGCGTTCCACTTATTAATACCGTCATCATAGGCTGCGGTTCCACTGTAAGGCCTATTGTCATTATAGCCGTTGAGGTCTATATTGATAACCTCTCTCGCCGAGGCTACTCCGGCAATAGCGATACAAAATAAAATAACAATTAGTAATTTCTTTTTCATCTTTACGCCTCCTATAAGTTTTTTTTGCATTTTACTTTTTCCACCTGTTATTTCCTTGACGTCCTTCTTGCCCTTTAATTCGACCAGCCCTTCTGGTCATGCATATTTATCGTTTTACAAAAATCGCGATTTTTTTATTTTTTTAAAGGCGGAGCCGTGGAAGCTCGTATTATCAAATCCTGCGACAGCTTTATACATTCAGGTGAATAATCTTCGGGCGATTCAAGCTGTTTAAGCAGTGTCTGCGCTGCTATTCGGCCAATTTGCCGCAACGGTACACCGATGGTAGTAAGCGCCGGCGTAACAACATCGCACAGATACTCATCATTAAAGCAAATCAGACTGACTTGTTTGGGAATCTGTATATCAAGCATATGTGCGCCATGCAGAATTTTTAACGCTTCTACGTGGTCATACGCGAGAATGGCTGTTGCCTGTTGTTTTAACACGGCGGAAGCCAGAAAAGCAGGGGCTGAACGAAAAACAGTGTCATGGCCGGGAATCGGCTCAAGACCATGTTCTGCCAACCCTGAGAGATATGTATCATGGCGGTCTTTAATACTTCTGTGTTCCTTGTGGCTTGATGTCGGACCTGCATAAGCTATGCGGCGATGGCCAAGATCCATTAGATAACTAATCGCACGCCTGGTAGCATCAATGTCATCGGGAATAATAGACGAGCCGCTCGGGCCGCAGGGACCGTTAATAACCACATACGCCAAACCTGTCTTCTCCATAGCCTCGATAGTCTGACTGGAACATTCCTGCATCACAATTGCCCCGTCCACTCTCCATGACGGCAATTCCGTGTTGCTCTTCTCTAAATTCGGTACAGTAATACAAACATCATAACCTCTAATGTGAAGCGCACGAACAGATGCATTGATAATTGTCTGATATATATTGCCGGGCCAGCCTAAAACAGTATCACAACCAAGAATCGCTACCATTTTGGTTTGACGTCGGACAAGATTTTTGGCCGCAAGATTGGGCCGATATCCTAACGCATCAGCCACCTCGGTAATCCGCTGACGAACTTCTTTTCTGACAGAAAAGCCGTTCTTGTAATTACCGTTCAAAACCCTGCTGACGGTAGCCTCACTGACTCCACAATGAGCAGCAACCTTCTTTACAGTTGGTACTGAATTAGCTTCAGCCACGCTTCTCTCCGTTACAAGTACTGGATTCAACGTTTACAGACAACTTAAAAAACAAGTAAACGTTTACTTATATAAATTATCATCATCCTTCAGGTACGTCAAGATTTTTTATGTATTTTTATGTGTTTTTGCGTATTTTTTTTATTTTATTCGAAAAACCCATTTTCCAGCCCACCAAAAGCCTCCAAATGCAGACAGCAGGCATCCTGTTTTTGAAATAATTTAACAAATATTCTTGACGCACCGATACCGAATAAGCTATTATATAACAAGATTAGTAATCGTTTACTGCCATAAAAACGGTTTTGGTGAGCGTATTAATCGATTTACGGTGTCATTTTTGACAATTTAGGAAGGACGGAATTGAGAAACGAGAAAAAAACGGCCTGCACCGGATACGCTTGGAGTCTAACTTCTCTTATAGTAATTTTCATCGTATCCAATTGTCTTCAAGGGGCAAATATAAATGCTCTCACAAATCCCGGCTTTGAAAGCAGTACAAGCGGAAACTGGGCTGCCAGAGGCGGCACATTCGCAAGAACTACTACCCAAAAATACGCCGGCTCCTACAGCGGAATGTCAAGCAACAGAACCGCGACGTGGAATGGAATAAAACAGTCAGTGCTGGGCAAGATGAATGTTGGCAGCACCTATATACTATCCGGCTGGGCCAGAGTTTCAGCAACAAGTGATACAGTCAAAATAAGCGTTCAGCGAGATGATGGCTCAGGCACCAGTTACTTTAACGTAGCAACCGCTACCTGTAATAACACCGGCTGGACATATCTGTCAGGTAGTTTCACATTAAGCGTTACAGGCACACTATCAATTCTGGATGTTTACTTCGAGGGGCCTGCTTCGGGAGTAATTTTATATGTCGATGATGCAAATGTTTATGGTCCGCCGCCTAATCCCATTAACCCTAATGCTACAGGCCAGGTTAATACATCTGTACGTCATCAGATACTGGAAGGCTTCGGCGCTGCCGGCGCCTGGTATGACAACACACTTGTCAGCCTCGGAAATTCACAACCTGCCATTTATGATGTACTTTTCGGCCAATTGGGCCTTGATATATATAGATTAAAAAATAACTATCAGATTGATACCGGCTATGCAGGCAGGGCCGGCACAATAGTCGCAAATGCGACAGCATCTTTAGGACATTCGCCAAGAATTATGATTTCATCGTGGTCTCCTCCGGCATATCTCAAAAGCGACAGCAATACAATCGGCGGAACACTTAAAAAAAACGGCTCTGGCAATTATATGTATACTGAATTCGCGCAGTGGTGGTATGACAGCTTAATTGATTTTACAAATCACGGCGTTAATGCATACTATGTTAATATGCAAAATGAGCCGGATTATCTGGCTGATTGGGACACCTGCAAATTTAACCCCGTCGAAGATTCAAGCTGGGCAGGATATAATCTGGCGTTCAGGGCTATGTACACTAAATTAAATACAATGTCGAATCGGCCAAAACTTCTCGCTCCGGAAGCTGTCGGTCTGGAAGCGTCACGAGCATATCTTAATGTGCTAAACGCAAATGAAACCGATAAAGCAAATATTTATGGTTACGCCCATCATTTATACGGAGATGGCAACGTAGATTCGCCGGACGGTTATATCGCCAAAATGGCGAGTTTCGCCGCAACTTATAATGATAAACCTCGTTTGCAGACTGAATTCGCAAAAGGAACTTCAGTTACTCTTACATTTACCGATGCAATGAACCTGGCATTATTAATGCATAACAGTTTAACTGTTGAGAGCGCCGCATCTTATATCTATTGGGAATTATTCTGGACATCGCCAAAAGGTCTGGTAAGTATTTCAACTTCGGGCTATACCATTAATTCTGTTTATTACGCTTTTAAACATTACTCGGCTTTTACAGACCCCGACTGGCAGCGGCTTGACGCCAATACAAATTCGTCAGTCCTGAGAATATCATCTTATGTCAGCCCCGATAACAATAAACTGACCACGGTAATAATCAATCCTTCAGACTCTAATATAACCACGCTTCACCTTTCTATGGGCAACTTTGAAATTACGGACGGTAATGTTTATCGGTCAAGCTCAACGCAAAATTGCGTTTCTTTGGGAGCGTATCAGCCGTCTGTGCCGTTGAGTATTCCCAAGAAAACAATCACGACAATCGCTCTAAACGGAACGCTGATTCCAACCAACTGCACGGAAGTACAAAGCTTCGGTTACGGTTTGCTTTCTGATATAAATGGAGATTGTGTTGTAAACTATAAGGACCTTTTTGTTTTATCCGAATACTGGCTTAGAACAGATTGCGCCAGTAACGCAAACTGTGACGATGCCGACCTTGAGCCGGACGGTGATGTTGACTTTATTGATTTCAGTGATTTTGCCGAGCAATGGATGCGATGCAATGACCCTGTTGATTCGAACTGCACAGCAAGCTGGTAATAGAAGCAAGGCGAAATAAATTTGTCGAGATTTGAAAGAAAAGAAATGAAGTCAGGTACTTCAGAATTGACCCGTACCGGCAGAAATCACAGCGGTTTGTATTGTCAAAAAGAGAAATGGCATCATCCGTTATTTGCTGTCTATTTCCTTCTGTTCATAGTCTTTTGTTCATTGCCTGCCAATTCGAAACCTTCAGGGGGGCCATACGGACCGATTCAGCAAAATTATGATTTACCCAAAGTTGAGGGCAAAATTTACTATGCAGCGACAGATGGAAAGGCCGATGCGTCAGGCGAAACGCTCGAGCAGCCCACAACTCTCGAAGAGGCTACCAAACGGGTAGTAACCGGCGATGCAATCGTGATGCGAGGAGGCACTTATCGTACCGGCGGCTTGCTATTGAACCAGGGAATTACCATACAGCCCTATAAGGATGAACAACCTGTTCTAAAAGGAACCTTAGTTGCAAACCAGTGGGAACGTTTGAGAAACGGATTATGGAAAACCTCCTGGCCCACTTTATTTCCCGCCAAGCCCGCTGACTGGTGGACCCGTCAGAATTTTGGCAAAGAAACTCCAATGCACCGCTTTAATAATGATATGGTATTCGTAGATGGTAAATTTTTGCAATCGGCGGGTTGGGAAGGCGAACTCGATGCAAATTCGTTTTTTATTGATTATGACGCCAACGCGGTTTTTATAAATTTCGACCCCACAAACAAATTAGTCGAAATCACTGCTTTTAACAATTCTCTTACCCGAACAATAAAAGACTGCCACGGCAAGACATCTGACCGCAAAGGTTTAATACTTCGCGGCATTGTATTTACTCAATACGCTTACCGTGCCATCGAAATACAAGGGACAGGCCCCGAAGGTTTGGCCGATGAATCAACATTTGGAAAAGAAGTGGTTGGAACAACAATTGAGAATTGCACCATTTCTTATTGTTCCCGTGTCGCTGCATACCTGCGTGGAGATAAATTAACGCTGCGGAATTGCTTAGTGAGTGACACCAGCACGGAAGGCATTTTCATTCTAAGTTCGTCCGATGTCCTGTTGGAAAAAAACATCTTCAGACGCAACAATATCGAAAAAATCACCGGATATTATCCCGCCGCAGTTAAGATTTTTAATCAATGCCATCGGGTAACGTGCCGCGACAATCTGGTTATAGAGCAGCCAAATTCAAACGGTATCTGGTATGATGTCGGCAATGTTGACGGCGTGTTTTGCGACAACTGGATTGAGGGTGTAGGCAATATTCAGGAACGGATTACCACCGAGCGGTTCTGGCCGAGCAATAGCGGCTTCTTCTTTGAAATCTCAAAAGGAGCGATTTGTGCCGGAAACGTGTTTGTAAATTGCGATCAGGGTATTCGAGTATTAAACAGTTCAGATGTTAACGTTTACAACAATACATTAGTAAACAGTATTGTATTCTTTGGACGCACCGATAGAACTGCCGTCGGCGACCATTTCGGCTGGCATCCGAGCACCGGCCCGGATGTTAATGACCGCGATGGCCACACATTTGTAAATAACCTGCTTACTGCGGATGAAAATTACAAAGGCCCTCTTTTGGTTTTCTGGCAGATGCCATCCTTATGTGAACGGCTGAATAAGCCGCAAATTAAAAATCTCGATAATAATGCGTATGTGCAGCGTGCAGAAAAAGGCTCGCCGCGTATGATTTATTGGAGTCCTGCCCCTGACAGTAATTGCCAGATATTTTTCGATTCGCCCCAGGCTTTGAACAAAATGTATCCCGATTTCTCAGCTAACAGTCAAAATTTAGTAAATTACAAAGGCCCATTGTTCAAGAGTTCCGAACTGGGCAATTATGAATTGCTGCAGGCTTTTGACACATCCAAAACGGCGGCCAGGATTCCATCGGAAATCGGCAAGCTTCTCGGCCTGTCCGAAACTGATGCCCCGTTTATTGGAGCTTACCCGCCGATTCGATGAATCTGTAAATGATGCTATATCTGTATAGCAAACTGAGAAAGTAAAATTGAGACATGGTAAATTATTAAGACAAAAGGAAGAAGATGTCTATTAGTCGCTATTATAAAACTTTTTTCTTTATAGTAATTCTGATATCGTGCTTGTTCTCTGCCAGTACGGGACTGGCCGCAACAGGCACCGTAAATTACAACACCGTTTATCAGCAGCTTGAAGGTTTTGGCGGAGCTGTCGTCTATGATGTAACCAGCCTTGCAAGTCATCCGCAGAAAGAAGCTGTTTACGACCTTCTCTTCAGAGACCTTGGGCTTGACGTTTTAAGGATACGAAACAGCGTCGGCTACGACGATTCAAGTGTAACGGCTACGAAATCCGTCGTCGCTGCAGCCAGACAGTCGCAGCGTAACCCTGCTTTAAAGACAGAGCTGGTTCCGTGGTCGCCGCCAGGTTCTCTCAAAAGCGGCGGTATCGTTGAAGGCGGAACACTTGCCAAAAGCGGAGGTCTTTATGTTTATGACGCTTATGCGACATGGTGGGCCGACAGTTTGGACACATGGGCAAGCGGCAGTAACGGACTGACGCCGGACTATATAAGCATCCAAAACGAACCGGACATTGCAACCAGCTACGATTCCTGCAGATTTGACTCGACAGAAAACACCAATTATGCCGGTTATGATAAAGCTTTTGAAGCGGTATATAACGCCATTTACGCACAAATGGGTCTATCTATGCCGAAAATGCTCGCTCCAGAAACAATGGGCTACGGCAATTCGCAGGCATATATAAGCGCACTTGTAAGCATAGGCCAGATAAACAATATTTATGGTTTCTCGCATCATCTTTACAGCGACGGCAGCTATAGTAATCCCGATAATTACATCACAGGAATGACAAACTATGCCGCCAACTATGGCTATAAACCGCTGTTTATGACAGAATTCATTGCCGACGGCACCCCGACATTTGACCACGCGTTAAAGCTGGTTCAGCACATTTATAATTCTCTTGTTTATGAAAAGGTTACTTCATATTACCATTGGAGTATGATACGTGCTCAGCCTTCTACTGGCGGCGCTATAAATCTCAGCAGTTCCAGTTATGAAATTCGCGACCTTTACTGGTTTTTAAAGCATTATGCATATTTTACCGACCCCGGCTGGTATCGAATCGGGTCATCGACAGATTCGAGCAGTCTTAGATTGATTGCCTTTAAGAATCCCGAAAACGACCAGCTTACAATTGTAATAATCAATATTTCCAGCGGCACTGTCAGCTTAAATCTTGCTATAAATAATTTTTCGCCTGTCGATTCGGAAGTTTATCGAAGCAGCTCAACGGAACATTGGCTATATCTTGGTGCGTTTGTTCCATCACAAGCTTTGTCGCTGCCTGCAAATTCCATTACAACCATTGCGCTTTCCACTACCGCAGTTCCGCAGAAAACTCTGACAATATCTTCAACAGCCGGCGGAAATGTTACAACTCCCGGTGAAGGCATCTTCCAATATAACCAGGGCAGCGAGGCTTCAATCATCGCAACGGCTGATTTGACTTATCATTTTGTCAACTGGACAGGAACAGCGGTAACAGCCGGTAAGGTCGCCAATCCTGATGCCTCAAGCACGATCGTCACTATGGATGCTAATTATACAGTTGCAGCCAATTTTGAAGCTGACCCGCCAAGTACAGGCATTAATATCATAGGTTCATGGACATCAGGTTTAAGTCATTCTCGGGAAGCCGGCAGCAATCGTGCTTTAATATTTATCGCGCACGGCGAATCTACCGCTGATATGAATTTGGCTTCAGTAACTTACGGCGGCCAGCCAATGACAAAAGTTATCGCCAGGAATTATTCTTCCGGCGGCGGAAGAGCCTATGCTGTCGCATATATCCTCAAAGAACCCGGCATCGCCGCAGCGACCGGCAGCACTTTTTCTCCGATCTGGAGTCCGTCAGCAACTACTGTCGGATATTCCAGCGCATTCTTTTCAAATGTTGACCAGACTTCTTCTATCGGAGCATCTGCCAGCGGCGGGAGCACAACCAATCCGGTCACAACTTCCTCTCTGAATACAAATGACGGCGATATGGTTATTGATGCCGCTACCTGCGGTCAGGCAGGCTCATATACATTAAACAACAGCTTTGTCGAAGGCACCGACCAGACAATGAGTAATACAGCGACAGGGGTCGCCGGACATAAGTCCGCGACAGGAGTAAGTGAAACCCCAAGCGCAACATATTCCGGCTCCATAAATCGTCAGGTTATTATCGGCTTTGTAATCAAGGCTGGTGCTGTCACCTGCCCGCAGATTCTGGCAGCAGGTTACGGTCTTTTGTCGGACATTAGCGGTGACTGTTACGTTAATTTTGAGGATCTTGAAATTATTTATGAATATTGGCTAAATACCGATTGCGCTACCGTAGAAAATTGCGATGGCGCCGACCTTGAACCGGACGGCGATGTTGACTTTATTGATTTCAGCGATTTTGCCGAGCAGTGGATGCAATGCAATGACCCGCAGAATTTAAATTGTATACCGAATTGGTGAATTTAAAAAGCATAAGGATGTAAGGATGTTTATTAAAAATTTAGGAAGATGTCTATTTTTAACGGCTATTATTTCATCTATTGCTCTTGGCGACTGGAAAAGCGACGCTAATACAAGAATCGAAAACATACGCAAAAGAAATGCGCAGATTACGTTAGTCAACTCTCTTGGACAGCCGGTCAGCGGCATTAATGTGCAAATAGACCAGATTAAGCATCGCTTCGGATTCGGCACGTGCATCAGAAATTCGAAAATGAGTGACAATAACTATAAAAATTTCATCCTTGACCACTTCGAATGGGCGGTTTGTGAAAATGAGTCAAAATGGGCTGCCAATGAAGGAACAAGGGATTCCGAGACATATACGTCCGCGGACAGTATTTACACCTGGTGCAACAGCAATGGAATTAAAATGCGAGGTCATACTCTTTTTTGGGAACAGTTGACTTATGTTCAATCCTGGGTGCAGTCTTTACCTTACGCAACATATCCAACTTCAAGTGAACTGCTGGACGAAGTTGATGAACGTATTGACCACGCAGTAGCTCATTTCAGAAATAAATTTAAGCATTGGGACGTTGATAATGAAATGCTGCCGACCGGCAGTGACTATCAATTCTATAACCGTCTCGGCGAGGCGGGAAGAGTTCATATGTACCAGCGGGCTCGTACGGTGGACCCGAATTGCAAACTGTTTTTGAACGAATATTCCGGTAATTCATTTGGAGGCTACGATTCCGCTCCTTATGTTTCTCGTGCCAGCAGTTTAATTAGTATGGGAGCGCCGATTGACGGCCTTGGTATCCAGGCCCACTTGGGTGCAGATATAACCTTTGACCCACAACTGTATTATAATAATGTTCTCCAGCCTTTAGCGGCATTGGGCAAACCTATATGGGCTACCGAATTCGACGCCTCGCACACCGATGCAACAATCTCAGCTGATAATATCGAGAACTTCATGCGTATATGCTTCAGTCATGCTAATGTTGAAGGCATAATGTTTTGGGGCTTTATGAATGGCCAGATGTGGCGAACGAACGCAGGTCTTTGTGACAGCAGCGGGAACTTAACTGTACAAGGCCAGCGATATGAATCGCTGATGGACGAATGGACAACCGAAGATGACGGTATCACCGATGTGGATGGAAATGTGGACTTCAGGGGATTTCACGGAACTTACGAGATAACACTTACAAAGACCGGTCAGACCACCGAGGTACACACAATAGAGTTAGAACCTGGAAGTGCGACACAGCCATTTACAATTGTAACGAATCTTCACTCCTCGGAACCGGAATATATCGCTCCAACACCGAACCCAATGACCTGGGCTTCGGCGCCTGCCGCGACAGGTCCAACTACTATTACAATGACTGCAACAACCGCGACCGACGATTCTCTGCCTGTGCAGTATTATTTCGAATGCACCAACGACGCAAGCAAGAGCAGCGACTGGCAGACAAGTACAACTTATGTCGCAGCGGGTTTAAATCCGAATACGTTATATACATTTAGAGTTAAGGCACGCGATAATGCCGCTGTTCCAAATGAAACCGGCTTATCCGGCAGCGCATCGGCAACTACCCTGCCGCCCAACACAGACGTAGAGCTTATCGGCTCGTGGGTTTCAGGCACAACTCATGCAAAAGAAAACGGATCTGACCGTGCACTGCTGTTTATTGTTTTTGCCGAGAAAACCAGCACTTACACCCTCAATTCTGTAACGTATGGCGGTCAAACAATGGAAAAGGTTATTGACAGGGCAGGCGGCACTACTACTCATGCTTATACTGCGGCATATATCCTCAAAGAGACGGGCATTGCCGCCGCGACCACGACCACCTTTATTCCCAACTGGAGCACAACGCCAAGTGAAGTCTCATACGAAAGTGTATTCCTTTCCAATGTAGATCAAACAACGCCTGTCGGACCAAACGACAGTAACGCAACATCAACAAGCACACCGGTTATCATCACAACCCATCCGCTTTCTACAACCGATGGGGATATGGTGATTGTTGGGGCCACTTGCGGCAATACAAGCAACTACACTGTAAACAACGGTTTTACCGAGGCTATCGAAAATGATATGGCTTCGTCCACGGGAACAGCCGGTTATAAATTTGCAACAGGCGTGAATGAAACACCAAGCGTAACGAACAACAGTGTCAATCGTCAGTCAATTATCGGCTTTGTAGTCAAGGCCGCTTTGCCGACATATCAGGATTGTGATGACGTTCAGAACGGCGGTTTAGGGTTGCCTTCAGACCTTAACCACGACTGTTACGTTAATTTTAAAGACCTGCAAACTATGTCAGATTACTGGCTGAGTCCCGATTGCGCTGCAAACAGTAATTGTGATGGCGCTGATTTCCAGCCGGTTGACGGTACAGTTGACTTTCTTGATTTCAGCGATTTCGCGGCAGATTGGATGCAGTGTAACGACCCGCGGGATTCGAGTTGTACACAAAATTGGTAAACAGGGATGGACTAAATGAATATTAAAAAAATTGTTAAGCACTTTTACATATTTTTGGTGCTCACAGGGGTTTTGTCTCTATCGAATTGTTTTGCCGACTGGCGTACCGATGCAAATAACAGGATAGAGCAAATCCGCAAGGGTAATTTCCGAATTACTGCCGTATCGCAAAGCGGCAACAGCCGGCCCATACGGGGAGTTGAAGTCAAAATCAGTCAGATAAAACATGATTTTGGTTTCGGCTCCTGCATAAACTATAACGTAACAAATCCCGATTATACCGATTTCTTCAAAAAGCATTTCGAGTGGGCGGTAATGGAGAACGAATCCAAATGGTATTCCAACGAACCAAATCAGGGCAGTGTAACTTATGAAATAGCGGATAAAATTTATAATTGGTGCGCAGCGAACGGAATTACTATGCGCGGCCACTGCATTTTCTGGGAAAAGGAAAAATACGCCCAGCAATGGCTTAAAGATTTAACCTTCGCCCCGCTGCCGGCGGAAAGTCCGCTTCGGACCGCCGTTGAAAATCGAATGAACAGCGCGGTAAATCATTTTAAGGGAAAATTCGTACACTGGGATGTTGATAATGAAATACTCGCCGGCTCATTTTATAAAGACCGGCTCGGCGAAGAAATATGGTCCTGGATGTTTCAGGAAGCTCACCGGATAGACCCGAATTGTAAACTTTTCGTAAATGAATACGATGTCCTGTCGAAAAAACGATACGATACCACCCGCTATGAAAATTTCGTTACAAAGCTGCTCAGTAACGGACTGCCCGTTCGCGGTATCGGTATTCAGTGCCATATAGAGCCGAACTTCAGCCGAATAGACGTAATGAAAGTTCTCGACAATATGGGGAAATTCAGCCTGCCAATCTGGATTACTGAATTCGACGTCCAGCAGCCTGACCCGAATTTGCGTGCCGACGATTTGGAAGATTTCTACCGCATAGCTTTCAGCCAGCCCGCTGTCGGCGGAATTATGATGTGGGGATTCTGGCAAGGTTCGCACTGGAAAGAAAATTGTGCGATTGTTAATAAAGACTGGACATTGAACGAAGCGGGAAAAAGATATGAATCGCTGATAAAAGAATGGACCACTAACAGTTCATCAGCTACCGATGATAAAGGAAATGCAAAGTTCAGGGGATTTTATGGAAAATACAATGTGATTCTTTCCTCTGCCGCTGTGAAACCATTGACTGTGACCATCGATGTTGTCCCCGGCGGTCCCAATGAATTCACCTTCAAACTGCCTGATGACAGCAATAATAATGCCAACCTGCTCATCAATCCGGGATTTGAAAATGGAAAGACCGGATGGGCAGGCCGAAACTGCTCAATCGCAGTCGATTCAAACGAAAAACACAGCGGTCTGCAAAGTGCCAAAGCATTCGGCAGAAACGATACCTGGCAGGGAATTAAACAATCCCTGATAGGAAAGATGGAAAACGGAAAAACCTACCGGATTTCCGCCTGGGTCAAACTTGAAAACTCAGACAGTAATAATATTCAATTGACCATTGCCCAGTCCGACAATATCGATACCAATTATATTCACGTTGCCGCCGGTATCGGCAGTAACAGCAATTGGGTTCAGCTTTCAGGCGATTTTACTCTCAATTATATAGGTGCACTCGGCACTTTGGATGTTTACTTCGAAGGCCCTGCCGCAGGCGTAAACTTCTATGTCGATGATGTGAATGTATTCGGCCCGCCTGCCGCCCCGCTCAAACCTTTAGACGCTAATGCCGTTGGAAAAATTGACGCAGGCATTCGCTATCAAAATTTCGAAGGCTTCGGCGCCGCAGGCGGATACGACCCGAACTGGCTTACGGCACATCCGAAAAAAGAGGAACTTTATAAACTGATGTTCAAAGATTTGGGGCTTGATATTTACAGGATACAAAATCTTTACGGCATTAATAGTGCTTATATAGATAACACAGCAGAAATTATCAATGGCGCAAATAAAGTGCTGCCCGAGCCGATAAAAATTATGATTGCCTCATGGTCGCCGCCGCTTGCCCTTAAAAGCACAAACCATACGACCGGCGGCACATTAAAAAAAGACGCCGATGGCAAATATGTATATGATGAATTTGCAACATGGTGGACAGATAGTCTTTCGGACCTTGCCAATCGCGGTATAAATATCGATTATATGAGCATACAAAACGAGTGCGATATTGTAACGCCCTATGCCTCCTGCAAATTTTCGCCGGCTGAAGATGTAAACTGGGCCGGTTACAATCTTGCTTTCGAAGCGGTTTATAAAAAACTTTATTCGCGAATGGGCGATAAAATGCCGAAGATGCTCGCCCCTGAAACTATGGGCTTCGGTAGGTCAAGGCCGTATATTGACGCTATCATAGATACGAACCACGTTTACGCATGGACTCATCACCTTTACAGCGACGGCAGCGGCGGATACGACAATCCTGAAGGTTACGTCGCGGCATTAAGAAAATACGCCGCCAGATACGCAGGCAAACCTTTCTTCCAGACCGAGTATTCGCGTAATCCCGATTTTAACGATGCGATATTTACCGCTCGTCACATTCACAACAGCCTTAATTATGAAAACGCGGCATCGTATTGCTACTGGAGTCTTTTCCGCAGAGGCAATATCGGCGGCGGCCTTGTAACTCTTGCCGCTCCAATTGGCAGCGAAGGTTTCAAAATCAATCCGACTTATTACGCGTTCAAACAATTTTCAGCCTTTATAAACGCCGGCTGGCAGCGAATCGAGGCTTCCACAAATTCTCCCGCTTTGCGGATAACAGCCTTTATCAGTCCCGACAGTAATCGAATGTCAATTGTAATAACAAACACCTCGGCGGACACGGATATTGCTCTTGCACTTTCGACAGATAACTTTAAAATTAACGCCGGTAAAATTTATCGAACGAGCCGGACGGAAAATTGCATTCCTGCGGGAGATTTCAATAAAGACAAAACCGTTATTCTGCCAAAAAATTCCATTACTACCCTTGCGTTAAGCGGCGAAAAAAATATGACTGATAAATCACAGGCGTATCTTAACCAAATGCGAACAATGCTGCCCAAAAACGAGCCCTGGGATAAGTGGCTCCAAACAAGCGGCCGGCTTCCTCCCGACTTTGACAAAATGCCGTCTCAGCCAGACCTGCCGCAAATTCCTAAAATACAAAATATCGAACAGTGGCAAAACCTGCGAAAAGAATATCTCGCTATGTATCATAATTATGTTTTCGGTTCTGTGCCGGATGCTCCGAACAATCTGCAGGCCAAAATATTGAATACCAAAGAAGTAAATAATCTCACATTTGAAAATGTCCTGCTGAGTTTCGGCCCTGAAAACAAGGCGAAATTAAATATTGAAATTATCAAACCCGCCGGCAATGGCCCCTTTCCGGTACTTTTAACCCAGCCGTTCCACAAACGCTGGGCGATGGCCGCCGTCGCACGCGGTTATGTCGCCTGCATTTACGACGGCGACGATTTCAAAGACGATACAAAAAATTATACCGATATTTGGCCGAGCTGTGATTGGAGCACACTTACTCGCAGGGCTTTCGCCGCCGCCAGGGGCGTTGATTATCTTTACACGCTTGATTTTGTCAACAGAAACAAAATCGCCATAATCGGTCATTCCCGCAACGGCAAACAGACTCTCATCGCAGGCGCAATGGACGAGAGAATCACCGCCATTATCCCCGTAAGTTCCGGCCAAGGCGGCGCCTGCCCTTCCAGATTTTATAATGAATCGTATTTCGGCGAAAGCATCGAGATGATTACACGCTCTTTCCCCGACTGGTTCTGCAATACATTCCGTTTCTTTTCCGGCCGCGAAAACAAACTTCCTGTCGAAAGCAATATTCTGCTCGCATTGATGGCACCGCGTCCCTGCCTGATTTGCGAAGCGGCTAACGATGGATGCAGTTCGATATGGGGCGTATATCAGTCGTATTTTTCAGCGAAAGAAGTTTATAAATCTCTCGGCTGTCCCGACAAAATCGCAGTCGCCCTGCGAAGCGGCGGCCACGGCGTCCCGCCTGAATTCATCGGCCAAACTCTCGATTGGCTCGATTGGCAGTTCGGCAGACTGGATAACGAAAAACTTGAAAAAGTAAAACTGACTTATCAGAATACAAAACCGCCCATTCCGCAAATTAGTGTTAATAATAAAATTGATATAAGCAAATACGCCTCGAAAGGAATTGACAATTTAGAATCAGAGCCGAACCGCTGGCAGCAGCAGAAAACAGAAATTACCAAACAAGTTAATTACATTCTCGGAACGGCTTCCGGCACAGGCGTTAATGACTCTATAAAAGAACATATAAATCAGACTTGGCAATTTACAAACCAGACTGTCGGTCGCGATAAATTCACTAAAGACTCAAATTACGCTGGTATTGAAAAAATAGATTTTGTTATCGAAGGATACATCCCGGCTCATATTTATAAACCCATCGGCAACGCTAAAAAATATCCTGCTGTAATTTGGCTGCCTCCCGCCTGTGTTCCGTTTGGTTACAGCTCGTACTATTTTTATGGCAAACCTATACATCTCGAATTGGCAAAACGCGGATTTGCGGTACTGGCGTTTGACCCGATTGGCTTTGGCAGCAGACAGATTGAGGCCGTTGATTTTTATAATAGGGACAAAAACTTCTCGCTTCTTGGCAAAATGGTTTTTGACGCACGACAGGCAATCGATAGTCTTTCCGATGTCAATTATATAGATTCAAAACAAATCTATCTGCTCGGTTACGCTTTGGGCAGTCAGGTCGGACTTTACACCGCGGCTCTTGATAATCGTGTTGCGGGTGTGGTTTGTGTTGCGGGACTTTCGCCGATGCGATTGGAATCGCCCGACACCGGCGGCATAGAAAAATATTGCAGCCGGTATCCTTTTATCCCTAATCTTCAGTCTTTTATTGCAAATCAGGCCTGTATTCCTTATGATATACACCAGCTTATTGCCTCTGTCGCGCCTCGAAAGGCACTTATCGTCGCCTGCTCTAATGACTATGAAACAAATATAGAAGGTCTAAAAAAATGTATCGAAAACGCCGCAGAAGTGTATAATTTATACGGATCCAGGGATAATCTTCAGTTTAACGTAGAGAATAATTATAATTATTTTTCAATTCAGATTCAAAACCTCGTTTATGACTGGTTTGAGAATAATGTTAAGTAAGTTTTTGTAAGATTGCAAAGATAATGAAAAAGACAAAAGGGCCCGATGAACAAAATCCGGAGCCTCAGGATAAAAAACCCGAATATATGAAGCATTTCTGGCTTTTTCTAAAGCCGTACAGGAAGCCTTTAAGCACAGTCTATTTTCTGTTCTTTCTGAACTCTGCCCTCAATCTTCTGCCGGCGTTAAGTATAAAATACTATATCGACCACGTTTTGCTTGCCAATGACGCGAATATTCTCTGGCTAAAGGCCGGCTCGACCGCCTTTGAAAAAACAATCTTTTCCATCGCGTTCATCGGATTGATGGGTGTGGTCATATTAATAGCCAACAGCGTCGGCGTCGTAATGCACAGACAGGCCACAAGAAGCGTGGAATTAGTAATATATTCAATCAAACTCAAGCTGCAGGACCATATCAATAAATTATCTCTGTCGTATTTTAACTCGGCACGTGTCGGCGATGTGCTGACAAAAACCGTAAGCGATATAAACAATCTCAGCGTAATGCTGCGAAACAGTTTTCATCTGGTTTATGCTACCATTCATCTTGTATTGGTGCCGATAATAATGGTAATACTTTCGCCGGTGCTTTTTGTCGTCGCTATGCTTCCTATGCCGGTGCTTTTCTATGCTTTTTACACAATCAGAACGAAATTGAAACCGTTATATCGCAAACAGCGCACGCATCAGTCGCAGATAACTTCTCAATTGCAGGAGACTATAAGCGGCATAAAGGAAATAAAGGCTTTCAGTCTTGAGGACCATTCCAGCCAGATTTATCGCGATGTAAACCGCCAGTTCTACGATGTCCAGAACGAGATAATGAGGGTCTTCAGCATCAACCACCAGCTCAGCTACGGCTCTATGGACTGGGGCAGGATGCAGATTGCCGTCATCGGCGGAATTTTTATGTTTTATAAATTCGGCTCGGTAACAATCGGAACGATAACGCTTTTCCTGATGCTGTCGAATTATTTATACGGCTCAATCGGCGCCATATTAAATGTAATGAATCTCTTTCAGGACGGAATGGTCGGCCTGGAAAGAATCGTTGATTTCCTCAAAATAGTGCCGGACATCAATGACAAAACCGGCGCCTTAAAACTTGAAAAAAATACAGTTAAAGGCAATATAAGTTTCAAAGACGTAAAATTTTCCTATGGCAGAGAACAGGTCCTCGACGGAATAAATCTGGAAGTAAACTCCGGCGAAAAAATCGCTGTCGTCGGCCCTACCGGCTCCGGCAAAACCACCCTGCTGTCTCTTCTGCCGAGGTTTTACGACCTGCAGAACGGCTCAATAAAAATAGACGGACGGGATATAAGAGATTTCACGCAGACATCGCTTCGGCAGAATATCGGCATTGTCTTTCAGGAAACGTTTTTATTTTACGGAACAATCAGGGACAACCTTTTATTTGCCAACCCCGGCAAAACCGAAGATGAAATGAAAACATCCTGTATGATGGCAAATATTTACGATACGATTATTGAACTGCCGGATAAATTCGATACGCTTGTCGGCGAAAGAGGCGTCAAACTCAGCGGCGGCCAAAAACAGCGTCTCGCCATCGCCCGTGTATTCCTCAAAGACCCGGCGATAGTAATATTGGACGAGGCTACAAGTTCGGTGGACTCGGTTACAGAAAAACTTATTCAGCAGAGTATCGATAATATGCTTGAAAACAGAACGGCTTTTATTATCGCTCATCGGCTTAGCACCATACAGAAATGCGACAGGATAATCGTTCTCGCGAATAAAAAAATTATTGAAACGGGCACACATCAGCAGCTGCTCAACAAAAAAGGCATTTATTATGATATGCACAGTGTTTACGCGTTATAAGTTTAGCGGCCGCCACTCGGGGCGGCCTATCCGCCGCTTAGCGGCGGACTTTTTAAATTGAAAGAAAGGCAGAAAAGTAAAATGGCAATAACGTCGAAAGAAATCGTTCAAAGAACTTTAGACTTCCAAAATCCCAAGCGAGTTGCACATTCGTTCCCTGAATCGGATTTTCTCTGGGTCAACGATAAAGCAAAGACACACGCTACCGATTGGAAAGAGATTTCGCCCGGCAAATGGGAAAGAACTGATGAATGGGGCAATCTCTGGGGCAGATTAGACAGCACGACCAAAGGCGAAGTAGTAAAAGGCGTTCTGTCAGATGTTTCTCAGATAGCCGATTATGAATTGCCCGATTTTTCCAGATTTGAGGATTTCAAAACTATCGTCGAGGCCAGGGCAAAGAATAAAGATAAATGGCTCATCGGCGGTATGCCGGGCTTTACTTTCAATATCGCCAATAAAATTTTTAAACTCGAAAATTACCTGATGGCCCTCATACTGGAAAAAGAAAAGGTAAGAGTCCTGCACGACAAAATCGATGTTCTGCTCGAGAATATGATTCGCAACCACGCCAAAGCCGGCGCCGACTGCGTAATGTATCCGGAAGACTGGGGTACGCAAAACCAGCTATTCATCAATCCTGCGTTATGGCAGGAAGAATTTTTCCCGAGGTTTCAAAAATTATGCTCCATCGCTCATCAATGCGGCATAAAAGTCTTTATGCACTCCTGCGGCAGAATCGGCGCAATTGTTCCCGGCCTGATAAAAGCTGGAATCGACGTCCTGCAATTCGACCAGCCTGACCTTCACGGCATCGACCAGCTCGCCGAATATCAAAAGCAAAACAAAATTACTTTCTGGTCTCCTGTGGATATCCAGAAAACGCTTCAGACCCGTGACGAAAAAATAATCCGTGCCAAGGTAAGAGAAATGCTCGATAAACTCTGGAAAGGCAGAGGAGGTTTCATCGCAGGTTTCTACGGCGATAACGTCGCTATCGGCCTTGACCCGAAATGGCAGGAAATCGCTTCTGAGGAATTTTTATCTTATGGAAAACGCCGTTAATTCTTATTGAAATGCAGAGACGAACAGTATAGCATATTAGGTTTTATAGAAGGTTAAAATATGACTAAGATACACAACCCGATTTTACCCGGTTTTAATCCCGACCCGTCGATACTGCGGGTTGGAGATGATTATTATATCGCGACCAGCACTTTCGAATGGTTTCCTGCCGTCCAGGTTCACCATTCAAAGGACATTATCCACTGGCGGTTGTTGACTCATCCAATTACTCGTGTAAGCCAGCTTGACCTGACCGGAAATTTGCCATCCTGCGGAATATGGGCTCCGTGCCTTAGTTTCTGCGACGGTCTTTTTTATTTGATATATACGAATACACGGGTTTACGACAGTAATTTCAAGGATTGTCATAATTATCTGATTACCGCTAAAAACATAATGGGCCCATGGTCCGAACCAATATATCTTAATTCTTCCGGCTTTGACCCGTCGCTTTTCCACGATGACAACGGCAGAAAATGGTTTGTAAATATGCTCTGGGACCATCGCAAGGGAAAAAATTCTTTCGCCGGCATCATCCTGCAGGAATACGACCCAAAACAGAAGAAGCTCGTCGGCCCGGTAAAAAATATTTTCAAGGGCACACCTCTCAAATTGACTGAGGGACCTCATCTTTACAAACTCAACGGCTATTATTATCTATTGACTGCCGAAGGCGGAACAACCTTCGACCACCTCGTAACAATGGCAAGGTCAAAAAACATCGACGGCCCTTACGAGGTTGACCCGACCAATCCGGTACTGACCAGCAGATATAATCCTGAACTGGAACTGCAGAGAGCCGGCCACGCTTCAATCGTTCAAACGCAAAACAATCAGTGGTATATGGTTCATCTTTGCGGCAGGCCGTTAAAAAGCAATGCCGAGCCAAAACGGCGCTGTGTGCTCGGAAGAGAAACCGCTATCCAGAAATGTTTCTGGACGGACGACGGCTGGCTGAGAATCGAAGGCGGCAACACGCCGAAGGTCGATGTCGATGCTCCCGGATTGCCTGAGCATAAATTCGCACCTGAACCTGTCCGCGATGATTTCGATTCCGATAAACTTAACGTTCATTTCAGTACTTTGAGACTGCCTGCTGATGAAAGCTGGCTGAGCCTGAAAGAAAGAAAAGGCTTTTTGCGTCTAAAGGGCAGAGAATCGCTGGCCTCGAATCATCATCAAAGCCTTCTCGGTAGAAGACTTCAGTCGTTCAAATGTCAGGTTACAACCTGTCTCGAGTTTGAGCCGAAGCATTTTCAGCAAATGGCCGGACTGATATTTACTTACGATACGCAGAATTATTTTTATCTGCGGATAAGTCACGATGAAAAACTCGGCAGGCATCTGGGAATAACCGCCTGTGATAACAAAAAATATGACGAACTGACGGATGAAATCCCGTTAAAAGACTGCAAACGAATCTGTTTGAGGGGCAATTTTGACTATGGCAAATTGCAATTCTCTTACAGCCTCGACGAGAAAAATTTCAAAACGATAGGCCCTGTTCTCGATGCGACAAGACTGTCCGACGAATATTGCAAACAAGGCTGCTTTACCGGCGCCTTCGCCGCCGTTTGCTGCCAGGATATTTCCGGAACAAAGAATCACGCCGACTTCGATTACTTTGAATATATAGAACTGTAACTGTTAATGTCCCAGTTCCTTGAGCATTGCCATAAACCGCCCGCCATACTCCACATAGTTGGCGTATTTGACTGATTCTTCGGAATGAACCGTTTTATCGTGAAACACAACCGCAAGATGCGGCTCCATCGATATGCCGCCGTCATAGCCGCTATCGAGCAAATCCTTGACGATACGTTTGACATCGCCGTTTCCTTCGCCGGCAAAAGTATATTTCATTTTGCCCGCCGGAGAATCCCAGATGCCGTCCTTGATATGCACATATTCAATATGTTCTTTGACGTGGGTATAGAATTCCCATGCCGACTGTTTCGGATATGGTTTTTGTTTTGTGCGGTCGTCTGTAAACACCGGGTTGCCTGTATCGAACACGAGTTTAAGTTCCGGCACATTTTTAATAAGTTTAAGCGTATAAGTCCAGCCCATACCGCCGTAGTTCATACAGTTTTCATGAACGACTGTCAACCCTGCGCCATCGAACATTTCTTTAAGTTCCCTGACCCTGCGGAATCTCTCCTGCTCCATCTGGTCGTCCGGCTTACACTCATCGAGAACGGCAAAACTCATTATGCGAATCAATTTGCAGCCAAGTTTCCGCATACGCGGGATTGCCCTTTTAGCCTCGGCAAGTGAAGAATCGAAAGGTTCTGTGATTTTCTTGCCCCAGTTGGCTATTGCCGAACCAAAGCAATTTATTTTTACGCCGCCGTTTAAAAGCTTTTCGCAGATAACATCGAACTCCCTGTCGGAAATATCGTGGATGTTTTGGCCGTTTACGTTTCTGCTTTCGATATATTTCCAGCCGAGTTCTTTCGTCGCTCGTATTTGGCCTTCAATATCCTTTGCCGCTTCGTCTGCAAAACCTGTCAGATACATTTCTTATTCCCTTATAAATTTGCTGTTTTCCTGAACTTTGAACCTTTGATTTTTTCCTGCAGTTTTTTATAAAACAGTTCATCGTCGATAGGCAGCGTAACCCAGTCGTCCAGCCATGCGGAAAGAAGCATCGCGTTGGACAGTTCAAGACTGTTTATCCCTTCTGCACCGGGAGCAAGCATCGGCGAGCCGGTTAAAATTGCCTTAATCCAGTCTTTCATAATGCCTTTGTGTTCTTCTCCCCTGCCTTCGACTGCAACATCTATTTTTGTATTTTCCGGAGCGCCGAATCCGCCCTTAAATTCACGGTTGAATTGCCGTTCCGGAACGGCTGTCTTCCAGAAAGTAATTTTTTCATCTTCGAGAACAATTTTGCCGTTATCGCCTGTTATTTCAAAACGGTTTGTTCCGGGCGTTTCACCGGTTGTGGTGATGAATACTCCCGTCGCGCCGTTTTTGTATTCAACGTAAGCCGTTACGTCGTCTTCGACCTCGATATTATGATATTTCCCGAAGCTGCAGAACGCCCGGACCCTGACCGGCATCCCGCAAATCCACTGCCACAGGTCGAGCTGATGCGGTGCCTGATTGAGCAAAACACCTCCGCCCTCTCCCGCCCACGTTGCCCGCCATCCGCCGAGTTCGTAATAGCTCTGCGCTCGGTACCAGTGGGCCGCGATCCAGTTGGTACGTTTAATTTCGCCAAGCTGGCCGGATGATATCATTTGTTTTAGTTTTCGATAAACCGTATTAGTGCGCTGATTGAACATTATACCGAACACTTTTTTGCTTTTTGCCGCAAGTGCATTCACCTGGCGAACATTTTTCGTAAACACCCCCACCGGCTTTTCAGTCAGAACGTGCAGATTATTTTTCAAAGCAGCCGTTATCAAATCCGGATGTTGATAATGCGGCACAACGATAAATATCCCGTCCGCCAGGCCGGACTTCATAAGCTCTTGTGAATCACTAAAATACTTAATGCCGGTACTCGCAAAGTCTTTTTTCGCCCGATTGATATTATCAGCGTTGCTGTCGCAGACAGCGGTTAATTCAGCATCGGGCACTTCGCCGGAGACAAGATATTTGGCGTGGTTTCTGCCCATATTTCCGTAACCGATTAGTCCGATTCGAATTTTCCCCATAACTATCAATCCTTTAATAACGTTGAAAATATTTATACAAAAAAAGCGCCCTTATTTCCAATATTAATTTATTGGAACTATCAGGGCGCTTAATTGTTAATCAACGAATACTTAATTTTTAATTAACTTTTTTTCCTGAGAAGAGTCAGTCCAAGACCGAGCAGAGCAATTGTCGCTGGTTCTGGAATCAGATATACTGCCATATAACCATCACGATTATCTGGTGCACCCCTAATGTTATTCCTGGTGGTTGGAGTGTCCATGCGGCTCTGCCACAGAATACCATCTGCAAACATACCTGCGCCGCCGCGATACCAGAATGGACCGCCGACAGGAATCGAGCCGTTTCCTACGAGCTCAAATGAATAATAGTGGCCGGCTGTCAGCATTACTTCTTCTGCGCCTGTGAAATCGAATTCCAGTGGGCCTTTTGTGCCGCTTCCATAGAGGGGGCATGTTACAGTCCCATTCCAGAGGTCTGCCTTGCTTGACAGATAATAGCCGTCAATGTATGTCGTGCCAAGGTCAACCAGACGAAGGGTGTAAGGATTGGCTGCCGGTGCGCCGCCGTCTGACCATATTTCAATCTTGTCCAGCTTCAGATCGGTCTGTGTAGCCGAAACCTTGAAACTCTGTGCGAGAGCATATCTCGGGTCACCAAGATTCTCACCGACCAGGGCGCCGGTAACTGGGTTACCAGTGACAACCGTAGCGCCTGGCTCCCAACCAGGAGTCGCACCACCAATGCTATAAGCAGCATCTTTACTTACAACTACAGCCTGGGCTGATACCGCTGCAAGCAACAAAACACAAATCATTAATTTCTTCATAATCTATTCCTCCTACAAAAATTGAATAACACTTCTTCTTTTTCGAGTTAGAAAATTACAACGTTATAATTTTTTAAGACAAATGCCCAAACTCTGACCGCATTTGGCGCATGTCTTATACGCTTAAACTTTTGGGGAAATTGATTCCGTCCTACTCCTTGTGGCGGACTTGTCAAAACCCGCAAATCATCTTGTTTAGATGTCTAAAGAACAAGTACAAGTAAACGTTTACTTGATATTATCATCATCCACGGAACACGTCAAGTATTTTTTTATTTTTTTTGTTTTTTTAAGAAAAACTCCATTTTTAGTCCGCTAAAGGCCTTTGGACGCCGATAATAGACCCCCATCTCTTAAAAAATAACATAAACAGCTATTTGCCACTATTGCAGACAATTACGGTCGTTAATTGGGCGGATTGGGGACATTTTAGCCCTATGACACTCACTAACTGTGATATTAGCAATAACGGTAGAGTTTGATACGCTGTATGCCAAATCGGTCAAAAGGCAGCCGCAAATGTCTGCCTTGATGATTTTCGTCGCCATTCAGCCGACGTCCGCCTCGCCAGTGACCATCCTCGCACACCTCTTCCTGAACGCTGATAATCCCGGCAAGTGAGTCTGACGATGCGTTAGGAGTAAATGTAACAATCAAACCAGTGCCAGCTACTATGTACTCATCGGGCCCGGTTGAAATAATAATGCCGCCTACAGACGGCCAAACAGAGGCATCTTTCGGAGCACCCGACCATTCCCAGGCGTAATCGTGAGAAATCTTCAATTTGTATTGGCCCAGTTTTATCTCACAAGTCTGCTTGTCCTTATCCAGCAGCACGCCTGCCATTGTGCCTTTGCCCTGATTTTCGAGAATCAAAGGTGTCATTTGTGAAAGTATTTCATAACTTTTGGAAATCGGCGAGTTTTCAGGCTCCGGGGTCGATTCAATCGCAAACGGACTAAAACCTATCGCGTCATACTGACCAAGGGCATAAAAAACATTAACCTCACTGCGCATATCTCTGCCTGTTTCCGGGATAAAAAGCGGATTGCCGGGTCTGTGGTATTTTCCGCACCAATCGGCGAAATCCAGAAAATAAATATCCGGCGCAAGAAAATCAATCTGCGGCGCAGCGGTCTTCCAGATATCGAATAAATGCGGCAGCGGCCCGGCACTGGGATACTGGCCGGGTTTCTGATTCGGACGATTCAGTGCGGCATTGACAAACATCGGCAATGGATATTCAGCTTTTCCGGCCGCGGCAATTTGATTCACAAACCTGGCGTAATGCTCCGCCATAAAGCTTTCATCATTTTTAGTCTGTTGCTCAAAAGCTTTATTGGCCGCATCGCTGTAATCTCTTGCGTCTCCGAGCATCCCTATCTCATTTTCTACCTGTACCATAATTACTGTGTGCTTTTTGCTGTCGGCCTTACGAATGTGCCGCATAAGGGCCGCGAAAGCCTTAATATCGGCATCGAGATTGGCCTTGCTGAATGCGGAAAGAATTTCTATCGCCTGCCCGTTTTTGAGCCTTGCTCTTGGAAAACGTTTCTGGTTGGTTTTGACCCATTGCGGAACATAGCAGGACATACTGTTCTTCCAGCTTCCGAACCACAGCAAAACCAGACGCAGATTATGCTTTCTTGCCCCGGCTACAAGTCCGTCAACCAATGTAAAATCAAATTTGCCTTCTTTCGGCTCGATTAACTCCCAGTAAACAGGAGCCAGTACAGTGTTGAGATTCATCTGTACCAGTTTAGGCCAAATCGGTTTCATATAATCAAGACTGGATGCGCTGGAGTTGCCAAGCTCGCCGCCAAGAATCAAAAAAGGCTTACCGTCCACAATCAACTGAACCGTATCGCCATGCCTTTTGAGATGAGGAATACCGTTCAAATCTGACTTTTTACCTTTAGCCATTTATTGTTCTTTCAATTATTTATTCCTGCCATGGTTATTCCGCAAAACAAAAACCCCCATTGTAATGATGGGGGTTTTAAAATTATAAACAACAGCGAATCATTTTACCTGGCAATCCCTAACGGACTAAAGACCAAATATAAGGCCAGCGTAATAATAATTATCAGCAGACCGGCAAATAGCGCACCTTTTGAAGTTTCCAGATTCATGGTCGTATTATGTTTGAATTCTATCGGTTGTGCCAGAGGTTTGAGCAAAGTAAGAATTGTCATAAGAACTATGCACAGACCGAAACAAATGGCCATACGGTTAAGAAATTGAACGCCCGGAACGGCAACCTTCAATACGCCATAGGCAACAATATTCGTTAACAGGCCAAGAACGCCGGCAGCGGGCGGAGCTTTACGAACGATAAAACCAAATACGAATACCGCCAAAATGCCCGGCGAGATAAACCCCTGTCCTTCCTGGATTATAGTGAAAATGCTGTTGCTTATTTTAGGATTGCCCAGTTGCGGAGCCAGTCCAATAGCGATAGCTGTAAAGACCACTACACATGCACGCCCGATAAGCACAACAGCTTTTTGCGATGCATCAGGAGAAATATATTTTTTGAATATATCCATAGAGAAAATGGTCGATGCCGCGTTCAGCATAGCTGCCAACGAACTTACAACCGCGCCTAAAAGAGCGGCAAGTACAAAACCGACTATGCCGACTTTCTGAGGCAGGACATTGCCAATCAATTGAGCCAGCGCGGTGTCATACTTATAGGCAATAAATTTTTCCGTCGAAACCGGCTTCTGTGCCGCGGCGGCGGCTTGTTTTGCGGACGCATTATAGACATCGAGTTCGGCGGCAAGAGCGGGGAATGTACTCTTCCATGCCTTGTCCTCCGATTCAAAGGCTGTAAATTCAGATACGCTTATCGCATCAAATTTAGCTTGTTCAATAGGAAGTACAAAAGAGTTGCGTGTTTTAACCGCTTTGAGAGTTTTTTCATCTTCGTAAATGGCAACCATAAAACGTCCCGGCTGCCAATTTGTAATCGTGTTCGCATCCGGCGCAGCGACCACTTCCACAAGCGTCGTGCCGGGGTTGGCCTTAAGATACTTTGCGAAAACCTGCGAATTGTCATAAGCGGCTTCAAACTGCATATTGTTTGAAAACAGGTTAAATGCTATGATGCCGGGAATTACTATGACAAATGGAATTACCAGCTTCAGCGCTGCGGCGAAAACAATTCCTTTTTGTCCTTCCGATAATGACTTTGAACCAAGGGTTCTCTGTGTAATGTACTGATTAAGGCCCCAGTAGTAAAAGTTCGGAATCCAAAGACCCAGCAGCAGCGCCGTCCATGGCAGAATACCATCCGTCTTCGGCAGGAACATATTCATACGAATTTTATTCAAACTCATAAAGCGTTCCATAACGCCTGTCTTTTCTGTAAAGCTCTGGATAACAACAGCTCCGGTATCTAAATTTACAACCTTTGCCGCTTCTGTAACATTGCCCAATTTGATAAAGGCAAATACCATAATCACGGCACCGCCGAGAATCAGAGCGCTGCCCTGAATCAAATCCGCCCATGCGCAGGCTTTCAATCCGCCCGCAGCGACATAAAGCATCGCGATAATTCCGATTACCAAAGAACCTGACAGCAGACTAACATTATATCCCATTTGCCCTGCCAGAATTTTTATTGTCAAAGCACCGGAGTAAGTAACGGAACCAAGCAGCAGCATATATATAAAAATAGTAGCCAGTGCCATAATTGTACGTGCCGTCCCGTTGTAGCGGTATTCAAGAAATTCCGGTATGGTAAAAATTCCCGCCCGTAAAAAGTATGGCAGAAAACAAAACGCCACAACGACGAG
>Ga0315278_10000549_pt1 | contig 33112 bp, 29 predicted proteins | sample YL17G06_0_MG_FD_203880 | JGI IMG/M metagenome (GOLD analysis project Ga0315278, IMG submission 203880) | Sediment microbial communities from Yellowstone Lake, YNP, Wyoming, USA - YL17G06_0 | ecosystem: Environmental > Aquatic > Freshwater > Lake > Sediment | place: USA: Wyoming | collected... | reverse complement strand
CGCCCGGCCGTTCCGAAGGGGGCTCGCACCGCAGTGCGAAGCACGGAGGTTACCCAATGAGCCCCCGCCCGGCCGTTCCGAAGGGGGCTCGCACCGCAGTGCGAAGCACGGAGGTTACGCAATGAGCACGCAGGTCAACATGAAGCTGTGCCCGAACTGCCAACGCCCGCTCGCCGCCGACGCCGAAGAAGGCAGCGTCTGCTGCGCCAGTGCGAGCCGGCAATGGCGCTGCACACAGTGCGCCAAGGTCAGCGAGGGATTTGCGTTTGCCTATGGCCGCTGCCCGGGTTGTGGCGGCGAGCTCGTGCTGCCGCAGGCGAGCCGCATCGACCACGCCAGCGCGCTCCAGGCGATCCGCAAGGCGTTCGAAATCGAGCTCGGCGGGCGCGCTTTCTACCAGCGTGCCGCGGCTGAAAGCGACGACTCGGCGCTGCGCGATCTCTTCAGCCGCTTCGCGCTGATGGAGGGCGAACACATGGAAACCCTGGCGCGCCGCTACCACGTCGATGTGCCGGTGCCCGAGCCGGGTTTCAAGGCCGAATTGGCGGCGATCTTCGGCACCGTGCCGAACCGGCCGCAAGACCCGGAGAGCCTGTTTCGGATCGCGATCGAGATGGAGCAGCGTGCGGCCGATTTCTTTGCCGAGCGCTCGGCGCAGGCCGGGACCGGGTCGAGCGAGCAGCGGCTGTACCGTGAACTCGCTGCCGAGGAGATCGGGCACGCGCAACAGCTGAGCGCCGAGTACGCACGCTGGCGCGTCGGCAAGCTGGGCGTGTCGCGCGCCGATCTGCTGCGGCCCGAGACACCGCGCACGCTGACCCCGGTTCGTTTGATGAATGCCGCAGCGGTGCTGCTCGCGCATCAGGACCCGCAGCGCACCGCGCTGCGCTGCGGCGCGCAGAGCACCAGCTATGGCGCGCTGCACGAAGGCGTGGCGCGTGCGGCATCGGTGTTGCGTGCGCGCGGAGTCGCGCTCGGCGAACGCGTCGCGATCAGGCTGCCCGACGGCTACGACTGGGTCAGCGCTTTCCTGGGGACGATCTGGGCCGGCGGCGTCGCGGTCGCGGTGAATCCGCGAATTGCGCAGGCCGAGTGGTCCTACATCCTCGACGAAGCCGGTTTTCACGCGATCCTCGCCGAGTCGCGCGACGACACGCCCGCGCCCTGGAGCGAACGCGTCGTGCTGCTCGAAGACTGGCGGCGCGCCGTGGCGCGAGCGCTTCCGCTCGGGCCCGAACCGATGCACCCGGAGGCACCGGCGTTCTGGTGCCATTCGTCGGGAACCTCGGGCAAACCGAAGGCGGTGGTGCATGCGCACCGCAGCGCGCGCTGCGTCGAACAGGTGTCTCGCGAGGCACTCGGCGTGCGCGCCGACGACCGCCTCTTCGCGAGCTCGAAGCTGTTCTTTTCCTACCCGCTGGCGAACAGCCTGTTCGCCGGCCTGAAGCTCGGTGCCAGCGTGCTGCTCGATCCGCAGTGGCCGACGGCGCAGAGCGTGGCAGCGACGGTTCAGGAGCAGCGCGCGACGGTGCTGTTCAGCGTGCCGACGCTGTACCGCAACCTGTTGCGTGAAGGGCTGGCCCCGCGCATTGCGAGCGCCGGCGTGCGGCTGTGCGTGTCGGCCGGCGAGGCCTTGCCGGCGAGCCTGCGCGACGCCTGGCGCGAGCAGACGGGACTGACGATCATCGACGGCTACGGCGCTTCCGAGACGCAGGTTCTGGTGATGCTGGACCGCGGCGACGGGCAGGGCTTCAGGCCCACACCGGGTGTCGAGATCGAGCCGCTGGCGCAGGCCGACGTGAACGCGCCGACGCGGCTGCGCATCCGCGCGCCGACGCTCGCGCTGGGTTACCTCGACCGGCCCCTGGCGCAGGCCGAGACCTTCCGCGACGGTGCGTTCTGCCCGGCCGATTTGTTCTCGCGCATGCCGAGAGTCGGCGCCGTGCCGCCCCAGGTCGGCTTGCGCACGAGCGCCGGCGACGCGCAGGCCACGCCCGCGAGCGCCGGCGAAGTGGGTGCCACGCCTGCGCTTTCGGGCGGGCTCGGCGCGCTGAGCCCTGGGGCTGGCACCCCAGGCGGCTGGCGTTTCGCGGGTCGCGAGGATTCGCTGGTGAAGATCGGCGGGCGCTGGGTCAACCTGATCGAACTCGAAGAGCAACTCGCATCGGCATCTGCGGCAATCGTTGAAGCCGCGGCCGTCTGCGTTCCCGATGCCGACGGTGTCGACGCGGTGGCGCTTTTTTACGTCACCGGCGACGCCACCGCGGCCGCCGGCGCCGGCACCGCATTGCGCGAATTCGCGCAGAACCTGCCACACCACCAACGGCCGCGTTGGCTGCACTCGATTGCCGCGCTGCCGCGCGGGCCCACCGGCAAGCTGCAGCGCCGCAAGCTACAGGAATTGCACGCGACGCTGGGTTGATCGGATGCCGACCCTGGTGCACACCCAACATTGCGGCCGCGTCCTCGTGGCGACGCTGTCGCGCCCGCCGGTGAACGCGCTCGACGACGAACTCATCGTGCAACTGCACGCGGTGCTCGACAGCGCGGTGGCCGACGACGGCGTGTCGGTGTTGCACATCCGCAGCGAGCAGCGCGTCTTCTCTGCCGGCGCCGACCTCGCGCTGATCCGCGACTGCTTCGCCACGGCGCATGGGCCGGACGCGATGACCGAGGTCGTGCGCCACATGCAGCGCCTGTACCAGCGCCTCGAGGCGGCACCGCTCGCCACGCTGGCCGAGATCGGTGGCGCGGCGCTGGGCGGCGGGCTCGAACTCGCGCTCGCGTGCGACTTTCGCGCCGCGGCGCTGGACGCGCAGCTCGGCCTGCCCGAAGCGGGACTGGGGTTGTTGCCCGGCGCCGGCGGCACGCAGCGCCTGACGCGGCTGTGCGGGCCGGGTGTGGCGAAACGCTTGATCCTCGGCGCGGAAGTCATCAGCGGCGAGCAGGCGCTGCAGCTCGGCATCGTGCAGTGGGCGCTGCCGCGCGAACAGCTGGCGGCGTCGTCGCGCGAACTCGCGGCGCGGCTCGCGACGCTGCCAAAGGCCGCGCTGGCCGCGAACAAACGCTGCATCGCCGCGCAGAGCGACCCGCAGCGCGACGGCTATGCCGACGAGATTGCCGAAACCCGAAAGCTCTACGACCACCCCGAGACGCGCCTCAGGGTGTCGGCGTTCCTGGCCCGCAGCGGATCGCGCACGCGAAAGGAAGTTGCATGAACATGAATCACAGAATCGCCGTCGTCACCGGCGCCGCATCGGGAATCGGCCGCGCCACAGCGCAGCTGCTCTCGCAAGCCGGCGCCAGCGTCGTGATCGCCGACATCGACCGCGACAAGGGCGAGGCGGCTGCCGCGGAGCTGCGCGAACAGAACTGGCGCGCCGTCTTCCTCGGCGTGGATCTGACCGATGCAGCGTCAATTGCCGCCTTCGCGCAAGCCTGTGCGGCGCAGGTCGGCGCCGTCGACATCCTGGTCAACGCGGCGGGCTGGGGGCAGAACAAGCCCTTTTGGGAAGGCACGCCGCAGCTGTGGGCGAAGCTGATCGCGCTCAACCTCGTCGGGCCGATGCAACTCGTGAAGGAGTTGCTGCCGCCGATGATGGAGCGCGGCAGCGGCAGCATCGTCAACATCGCCAGCGACGCCGGGCGCGTCGGCAGCCTCGGCGAGACCGTCTACGCGGCCGCGAAGGGCGGGCTGATCGCGTTCACCAAATCGCTCGCACGCGAGACCGCGCGCCACGGCATCAACGTCAACTGCGTCTGCCCCGGACCGACCGAAACGCCGCTGCTGTTTGCCGTGCCTGAAAAGATTCTCGATGCATTCAAGAAGGCGATTCCGATGCGCCGTTTCGCCAAGCCTTCCGAGGTGGCGGAGGCGGTGGTGTTCTTCGCCAGCAGCCAGGCGAGCTACATCACCGGGCAGGTGCTCAGCGTGAGTGGCGGGTTGACGATGGCGGGGTGATCGGTTGGCAACAGCCACCCGTGCAAACGATCTGCTTGCAGAAGCAGGACTTCGAGCGCGCGCGTCACTCATTTGCGGACAGGCAGAAGTTCATGTTCGAGGGCAACTGATGGCCGATCGCCGGCCGAGCGCAGGCTGACCGGATCGATGGCGCTGGAGCGACTGGGGCGGCAGGAGAGGCAGGAGCGGCGACGGTGAGCGCGGGCCGAGAGGGCGAGCCGGTTCACGATCCGCGAGTCGGCACCGCGAGTCGGTTTTTCCCTGCTTATCGTGCTGAGTAAAATGGCTCACCGATGAGGGCATCGCCCATCCCTTCCTTTCAACGCGACCAAGCCGCCGTACTCGCCGCCCGCTTGGCGGAGCCGCGGCGCTTGCTGCACGTGGTGGCCTGCAGGCTGAGAGCTCCGACCTGTCGCGGTCTATCAACAAGACCGCCGAGGGCAATGATCGCATGTGCGTCCTGGCTCTCGACGGACCGCGGCGCAACTTGATCGCCGAATTGGACGCGGTGCAGGGCAAGAATCTCGTCATTAGCTTCGAGTACCGCGCAGCGACACTTGCCGTGCCGAGGGCAAGACTCGTGCGGGTTTGAACTTCAACGATAGGCAGGACTTCCCAGTGGCTCTCTCGCTCAACAAGCCGAAGCTCGACAACCTTGCAGGCGACATCTGGAAGTCTGCCGAACGCCTGCGCGGCAAGTTCAAGGCCTACGAATACCAGAGCGTCATCCTGCCGATCATCGTCATCCGGCGGCTCGAATGCGTGTTGCTGGCCTGGCGCGAAGCCAAGAGCGCCGAGGTGCTGGCCAAGCGGCCCAAGCTAACCGAGAAGGAACTTGCCAAGCTGGTCAAGGAACTCGAACTGAATCCCCAGCAGTCGCCGTTCTCGAACAACACCAAATGGACGCTGCGCAGAGTCTATGAGGAAGATCACACGCTGCTGGAGGCGAACTTCCGCGCCTACATCAACGGCTTCTCGAAGAACGTCGACGACATCATCGAGCACTTCAATTACCGCGCCACCATCGGCACGATGGTGAAGAACAACCGGCTCGCCCCGATCCTGAATCAGTACAAGGAACTGGAACTTGGCCCGAACCAGCTTTCCGGCCTGGAGATGGGCTACATCTACGAGGAGCTGCTGCGGCGATTCTCGGAACAAAGCGGCGAGGAGGCCGGCGAGCACTTCACCCTACGCGAGGTCATCCGGCTCATGGTCGAACTGTTGGAGATCCCGATCCCCGACCGCCACGTCTCCATCTACGACCCCGCCTGCGGCACCGGCGGCATGTTGTCCGTGGCGAAGGAACACCTGCTGGACCGGGCCGCCAATCCCGCACAGCGAGACAACGTCGAGAAGTTCGTCACCGTTCACGGGCAGGAACTTTCGCCGACGAACTACGCCATCTGTCAGGCCGACCTGCTCATCAAGAACGACCAGCAGGCCAAGGTCTTCCTCGGCAACTCGCTCATCCCGCACGAGGCGCACGGCAAGGAGCCAGGCGACCAGCTTCCCGAAACCAAGTTCCGCTTCGACTTCATGCTGAGCAATCCGCCCTTTGGCGTCACTTGGGGTGGCAAGGACGGCTACGAAACGGAAGCCCGGAAACTGGAGACCACCCGCTACCGAGCCGGCATGCCGCGCGTGAACGACGGCGCGCTGCTGTTCCTGCAAACCATGCTGGGCAAGATGCAGGCGCCAGAGAAGGGCGGCAGCTGCATCGCCATCATCTTCAACGGCTCGCCGCTCTCGAACGGCGACTGCGGCTCAGGCGAAAGCGAAATCCGCCGCTGGATTCTGGAAAGCGACTGGCTCGACGCCATCGTCATGCTGCCCGATCAGCTCTTCTACAACACCGGCATCTTCACCTACATCTGGCTGCTGCGGAACGACAGGCCCGCTGCGCATCGCGGGCGTGTGATGCTGATCGATGCGCGCCAGCAGTTCGAGAAAGAGCCCAAGGCCTTCGGCAACAAACGCAACCGCATGACCGACGCGCACCGGCAATGGATCGAAGAGCGCTACCAGAAGGGCTGGGTACCTGGCTTCGACGATGAGCACGTGAAGCTCTTCCGCGAGAAGGACTTCGCGTTCCACAAAGTCAAGGTGGTGTTCTGGCAGACCGACGAGCACGACCAGCCGGCAACCGTTACCGGGGCCTATGAGAAAGCGTTCACCGCCGCCAACCTCGCCAAGGAGCAGGCGTTCCACGACAGCGATCTCAACTTCCGCGTGCGCGTGAAACTGGACAAGGAAGAGAAGACTGTGGCGTTCGCCCTGAAGCCGACGGACAGCGCCGCGAAGACGCTCAAGGCGGCGCTTGGGGACAAGCCTGAAATCGTGTCCGTGGAATGGACGCACCGGCACTATGTGCAGGACGACGAATACATTCTGCATGGCGAGGACATCGCTGCCTTCCTGAAACGGGAAATCGGCAAGCCGATCATCCGCTGGGAAGACGGCCCGCAACTCGGCTACGAAATCCTGCCGAACAAATACTTCTACCGCTACCAGCCGCCCAGGCCTGCGAAGGAATTGCTCGCGGAGTTCTGGCGGCTGGAGAAGGAGGCAGAGAAGATGTTGGAGGGGTTGGCGAAATGAGTGGGGTCCCGACTGGGTGGGCAAGTGATCGTCTCAAGGACGTGGCTGCAATCAACGCGGTCGCGCTCTCCGCTGCGACAGACCCAGACTACGAGTTCGACTACCTCGAGGTATCCAACGTCGACTATCACGGCGTGGTCGATCCGAATGCCATCGAACGTCTTCGATTCGAAGATGCGCCGTCTCGGGCTCGGCGTCGGGTGGCTGCCGGGAGCACTGTGATTTCATCGGTGAGACCCAACCTTCAGGCTGTTGCTTTCTTTGCGGATGTGCCGGCGCACTTTGTATGTTCAACCGGCTTCAATGTCGTGGAGCCAAGACCGAGCATGCTGGCACCGCAGTTCGCTTACTACCGCCTCATTTCCGAAAACGCGCGACAGCATTTCGAGGCGGCCGCAACTGGTGTTGGCTACCCTGCGGTTGGGGACAAGGACTTCAACGCCATAGCCATCCCGCTCCCGCCGTTTCCAGAGCAACAACGCATCGCGGCGTATCTCGATGCAAGCTGCGCTACGATTGATTCTGCGGTGGCCGCCAAACGCTGGCAGCTCGGCACCCTCGACGCCCTTCGCAAAACCATCATTCAACGTGCAGTCACGCGCGGCATCTCAGATGACGTTGTTTTGGAATCGACCGGCAACGCGTGGATGGCGAACATTCCGCGTGGTTGGCGACTGGTCTGCCTGAAGCGAATCGCTGAAGTTCAGGGCGGCCTCACGCTCGGCAAGCAATACGAAGGGTCACTCATCGAGTGCCCCTATTTGCGCGTCGGGAACGTCCAGGATGGTCACCTCGACTTGGCTGACGTTTCCGTGATCGAACTCCCGGCCAGCGTGGCCGCAGGAGTTCAACTTCGCCCCGACGACGTGCTGATGACCGAGGGTGGCGATCTCGACAAGCTCGGACGCGGACATTTGTGGAAGGGGGAGATCCCGGGATGCCTTCACCAGAATCACATCTTCGCGTTGCGCTGCTTGCGCCACAAGCTGAAGCCCATGTTCCTCGCCCATGTCACTACCTCCCAATACGGGCGCGATTACTTCGAGGCCACGGGCAAGCAAACCACGAACCTTGCCTGCACTAATGCGACCAAGGTTGGCGAGTTCCCCATTCCGTTGCCTCCGCTGCCGGAACAGGAAACCATCTGCATCCACCTCGATGCGAAACTTGGTGAAGTCAAACGGATCGTTGCCGGCATCGAAGCCCAGATCGCCACCCTTACCGCCTACCGCAAGTCGCTGATTCACGAATGGGTCACCGGCCAGCGGCGTCTCGTCGGCGCCGACTTTCGCGCAGAGAATATCGAGCAAGCATTGGCGCCCGACGACGCACCGCCCAAGTCTTCACCCTGACCGGAGCAATTGATGACCAAACTGAACGACATTCAATCCGAGATTGCCGCGCTGCCGCCCAATCTGCGCGCCGAGGTGCTGGATTTCGTGCGGTTCGTGAAGCAGCGGCATGGCTTGCCGGCCGCGCTTGCGCCCGTTGCGTCCGCACCCGACAAGGGCGATTCGGCCTTCTTTCAGGCGCTGGAGGCAGCGGGCTTCGTCGGCGCTATCGAGACCGATGAGCAGCTTTCCACCACGTACAAGAACCGGCTCGACTTTTCGGCCAAGAGCGGGGTCGAGCCATGATTCTGGTGGATACGGGCGCATGGCTGGCCTTGGCCGATCGCGGTGACGCATACCACGCGCGCTGCCGCGAATTTTTCCGGCGCAATCGCGAGCCGCTGATGACCACGTACCCGGTGCTGGTGGAGTGCGTGCATCTGATGTTCAGCCGAATAGGGGTAGCGAAGACGCTGGCCTGGCTGGAAACGCTGGCGGCGCAGGGCGTGGGCGTCCTTGCAATGGGGGCGGATCATCTGCCCCGGCTCACTGCCCTGATGCGCCATTACGACAATTTGCCGATGGACCTGGCGGATGCGTCGCTCGTGCTGTTGGCGGAGCAGAACGGCGAGGGGCGCATCGTCAGCACCGACGAGCGCGACTTTCAGGCCTACCGCTGGAAAAACCAGCATCCCTTCCGCAACCTGTTGCTTGAATAGTGCCGAGGCGCGCGCATGCGTTCGCCCGGGATGACAGCCCGCAAGCCGACCCAGCAAACGGCCGCGGTCGTGCCAGCGGCAAAGCCCATCGCGCCAATCGCGGATGTGCGGGAGCTGATCCTGCAAGCCCGCGAGGGGGTCGCCCGGGCCGTGGACTCCGCGCTGACGACGCTGTACTGGCACATCGGCCGCCGCATCGTTCAGGATGTGCTGAAGGAGAAACGTGCAGGCTATGGCGAGGAGATTGTCTCCGCGCTGGGGAGACAATTGGAGCAGGAATTCGGGCCCGGGTTTTCCGGGAAATCGTTGCCACGCATGATCCGGTTCGCGAAGGCGTTTCCTGACGAAGAAATTGTCTCCCGGTTGCGGAGACAATTGACCTGGACCCACTTCAAGTCTTTGGTCTACATCGAAGACACGCTGAAGCGCGATTTCTATGCCGAGATGTGCCGGCTCGAATCGGCGAAGACCTGACCATGGCTCGCAAGAAGCCGCCCGAACTCAGCTTTCAGCAGCACATCGCGGACTTCCTAGTCCGCGAGCACCGCTATGGCGTGCTCGAACAGTCCGACATCACGGACACCGAACACTGCATTGCCGAGGACCTGCTCTGGGCCTTTCTCACGGCCACGCAGGCCGACACGCTCAAGAAGCTCACCCACGACTACGGAACGGACGCGCGGGACGAGGTATTCAAGGCGCTGCGCAAGGAGCTTGAGCACACGCCGTTGTGGATGCTGCTGCGCCACGGGCTGAAGGTGCGTGGGCTGGAGTTGCGGCTCTACTACCCCAAACCGCGTTCCACCGAAAGCGCCGCCACCACAAAACACGGCGAGAACCGCATCACGTTCCGCCCACATTTCTACTTCGGCGAGACCAACCAGGAGATCGATTTCGTCTTCTTCCTCAACGGCCTGCCCATCGTGGCGCTGGAGTTGAAGCACGAGAAGAACCAGACCGTGCATGACGCCGTCGCGCAGTTCGCGGCACGCGACCACGCCCGCAAGATCTTCCAGCATCCATTCCTCTACCTCGCCGCCGACACGAGCGATGTGATGGCCGCCACCGACCCGCGCCGTGAAGATAACTTTCGCTGGCACAACACGGGCCTGACGAACCAAGCCGTTGCCCAAGATGGCAGCGAATACGCAGTGGAGTTTCTCTATCGCGAGGTGTTGGCGGGTGACCAGTTGCTCGAAGCGCTCGCTTTCTTCCTCGTCCGAGTGCCCCAGCGCGACGCGCAGGACGACAGGCCGGAGCGTCCGGCCTATACCATGTTCCCGCGCTACCACCAGAGCCGCACGGTGCGCAAGGTGGCCGACGACATCTTGGCGCAATTCGCCGCGAAAGGCGACATCGGGCGCAAGTACCTGGTCGAGCACTCGGCGGGCAGTGGCAAGACTCTCACCATCTGTTGGCTGGCGGATCGCCTGCACAGCCTGTTCAAGCCCGGCACGAGCGAGAAGCTGGTGGACCTGGTGTTCATCCTCACGGACCGGAAAGCGCTCGATACGAACATCAAGGACGACATCGAGAACTTCACGCACTTGACGGATGTCGTCGGCCTGGCGCGCAAGGCTGAGGACCTGCCGCGGTTTCTCAAGGGGCGCAAGCCGATCATCGTCACGACGCAGCAGAAGTTCGCCTGGGTGCTGGACGAGATCGAGAACAACCCCGAGCTGAAGAAACTCCGCGTCGCCTTTCTGATTGACGAAGCCCACCGCTCGCAGGAAGGCCAGATGGGCGCGGCCATCCGGTTGCCGTTCCGCAAGAAGGACGAGCCCGATGCCGAGGCCTCCGAGCCGGACCCGCAGGAGCAACTCGCCAAGATCATCCGCGAGCATGACCTCAACCAGATGATCGTTGCGTTCACCGCCACACCTGCGCCGGCCACTGTCAGCCTGTTCGGCGAACCGTTCGACACCTACTCCGAGGCCGAGGCCATTGCCGAAGGCTACATCGTCGATGTGGCGGCCAGCATCATTTCCTACAAGACGCTTTACAACCTGCATTGCCCGGTCGTGCCCAAACTGGACGAGGAAAAGCTCTATCCGAAAGGGGTCGTTTCCAAGGCATTGCAGAACGTGGCCTTTCAGGATGACGGCCTGATTCAGTACAAGGCCGAGGTGATGCTGCGCATCTTCGAGGCGGATGTGATGCCGCTCATTGGCGGACGCGCCAAGGCGATGATCGTGACCAGCTCCCGCGTCGCGGGGTTGCGCTACTTCCAGATCGTCACGGAGAAGCTCAAGGAGCGCAGCGCGGCCTACAAGGCGCTCTATGCGTTCTCGGATTTCACGCATCCCGAAACCAACGCGGCGATCAGCGAGCACGCGGTCAACGAGCTGAAGGACGGCGAGTTGATCGAGCAGCGGTTCGAGGGCGACGACTACCGCGTGATGATCGTGGCCAACAAATTCCAGACAGGTTTCGATCAACCTCTGCTGGCCGGCATGTTCCTCGACAAGCCCGTCGTCGACCGCAACGCCGTGCAGACGCTGTCACGGCTGAACCGCTGCCACGAAGGCAAGGATCGTGTCGTGGTGGTGGACTTCACCAACAACGCCAAGGCGATCCTCAAGGCATTCGTCAAATACAGAAAAGGCACGCCCTTCGAGCCGGAAGAGCCGGACCAGGCGCTTTGCCTGAAATTGCACGCCGAGATTCTGGCTGTGGGGGTCTTCACGCAGAAGGATGCGGCTGATCTCGAAACGCTGCTCGCGACCGGCACGGACTCCCGGGTGCAGTTTTCGGTCAACGCGCTGCGGGTTCGCTTTCAGGCGAGACTCACCGATCTGGAAGCGCGCAAGGAATTCGTCTACCTGCTCGCCCGCTTCGTGAAGTGCTTTCACTTCCTCACTTGCTTCTTCACCTTTGCGCCGGAGATAAAGCAACTCGCCACGTTTGCCGAATAGGTCGGCCCGCAGCTCATCAAGGCAGGCAGCGTGTCCGAGCTGATGAAGCAGATTCGGCAGACGCAAGTCATCAAGGCCGCTGTTGCATATCAGGGCGTAGAGACCGGCGGTGGGACGGTCAAACTCAGACCGGGCGGTGGCAAGAAGGGCTCCGGCCCACCGCCGAAGAAAGTGTCCGTTCAAGACATGATCGCGGAAATCCAGGCCAGGTTCGACATCACCGACGAGGAGGCCCTTTACATCAGGCAGGTCACGGAGGAGAAGTCCGCCGACCCGGCGATTCGCAGCACCGTTACCGCCCACCGCGACGACGGCATTTACCTCGAAAGCGCCTATCGCGCGCAGGTGAACGCCGTGATACAGACCGCCTACGACGCGCGAGGACGCTACGAGGAGCTGTCGGATCCGAAGTACATGGACCCAAGCGGCATCTTCGACATCATGGCGTTCACCGTGATCCAGCACCACCTGTCACTCGCGGCATGAGGCGATGAGCACCGCACGGCCGTTCCGAAGGTGCTCGCTCCCCATTGGGGGGACGGGCCGCAGGGCCAAGGGGGCCAAGTGAGCAAGACCATCCACCAGATGCCCGAAGCCGACCGCCCGCGCGAGAAGCTGTTGCGCAAGGGCGCGGCTGCGTTGAGCGATCGGGAGCTGCTGGCGGTGCTGCTTGGCAAGGGCACGCCCGGGATGGATGTCATGACCCTTGCCGGGAAGCTGGCGCGGCTCATTGACGAGAGGGGCCTGCAAGTGAAGGCCGAAGACCTGACGCAGTTCGAAGGCGTGGGCGACGCGAAGGCCACTTTGGTTCTCGCGGCAATCGAGTTCGCCCGCCGCCGCATCAAGCCGGAGGGTGTGAAGATCGAAACCCCGGCCGACTTGTTGCCGCACATCCGGCACTATGCCGACCGGAAGCAAGAGCACTTTCTATGCGGCAGCATCAACGGCGCGAATGAGATCCTGAACATTCGCGTCGTTTCGATCGGCCTGATTGACCGCAGCCCGGTTCATCCGCGCGAAGTCTTCGCGGATGCGCTATCCGACCGGGCTGCCGCCGTCATCGTTGCCCACAATCATCCGAGCGGTGGTGTCGAGCCGTCGCAGAGCGACATCAACATCACCGCCCAGCTCAAAGCGGCGGGCGAGATCGTAGGCATCGAGCTGCTGGATCACATCATCTTCAACAGGACCGGATACTTCAGTTTTCTGGAAGCAGGAAGGCTGTAGAGTTAGCCCAGAGTGGCGCTTCGCTTGCTGATGCACGTCGAGGACCCGATGGCTCGTGCTGGCTCCATTGGCGAATGCGCGAATCAGCACGGACTGATGTGCACCGCTCCGACTCGGAGAAGCGCTGATGTCGCCCGCACATTCACGCAACAAGGCTACGGGCGAGGATCAGCGCGATGAGCAATGACGCCCACTCCGCCTTCGGCAAACGCTGGCACGATGCCGCAGGCGTGCACATCGACGTGCGCGGCCTGCCGCCGCCGCAGCCGCTGGTGGCGATCCTGCGCCTGGTGCGCGAGCAAGGCGACGCCGGGGCGGCGCTGATCGTGCACCACGATCGCGACCCGCTGTTGCTCTACGCTGAACTGGCGCAGATCGGCTGGTGCGCCGAGCGCATTGCCGGTGAGCCGGGCGAAGTGGTGCTGCGGCTCGAACGTGCAGCGGGAACAGCGTGACCCGCGCGAAAACTGTTGCCGGCGTCTTTCTCGCGGATGCGACGAGCCGCTTGCTGCCGGTGTCGATCCCGTTTCGCTTCTTCGGCGCGGCGCTTGTCTACCACCTGCTGGCGTGGCTCGCGCTGCTCGCGGGGTCGGCGGGCGTGCCGCGTTTCGCGGGCGGTCTGGGCTGGCCGCTTGCCGCGCTGCATCTGGTCACGCTCGGCGTGCTGGTGATGACTGCCATCGGCGCCAGCCTGCAACTGCTGCCGGTGGCGACGCGCCAGCCGCTGCGATCGGTGCGCTGGGCGGCGGCGATCTGGTGGTTGTACACGCCCGGCGTGGCCGGCGTCGCCCTCGGCATCGGCAGCGCCACGCCGCCGCTGTTGGGGCTCGGCGCGTTGGCGGTGCTGCTGGCGCTGCTCGCCTTCGCGGCGCTGTTGGCAAACAACCTGCTCCGGGCGCGCGGCATGCGCGCGGTGGTGGCGCATGGTTGGGCGGCGCTGGCTTGCCTGCTGGTCGTGCTGGCAACGGCGCTCGCGCTCGCGCTTTCCTATCTGGGCCTGCCGCTGCTCGAGCGCGCGACCGCGCTGGTGCTGCACCTCATGTTCGCGAGCTACGGTTTCATGGGCCTGCTTGCCTTCGGCCTGTCGTCGATCCTGGTGCCGATGTTCGCGCTCTCAGCCGCGCCCGACGAACGGCAGAGCATCGCCGCATGCGGGCTCGCCGTGGCGGCGCTGGTGCTGGCCGCACTCGGCGCTCTCGGCATCGCTGCGCCGCTGCTGCGCCTGGGCGCGATTGGCCTGGGCGCCGCCGCGGTCGCGATCCATCTGCACCTGATGCTCGGCGCATTGCGAACCGGCATGCGGCGCAACCTCGGACGCTCGTTGACGCTGGTGCGCATCGGTTGGGTCGCGCTGGTGGCGAGCCTTTGCATCGCGCTCGCGGTTCAGCTTGATGCACAGTTCGCCGCGCGTTTCAACCTGCCCACCCTGTTCGGCCTGATGCTGATCGTCGGCTGGCTGCTGACTTTTCTGCTCGGCATCCTGCAGCGCATCCTGCCGTTCCTGGCGTCGATGCACGTGGCGCGTGGCCGGCAGCGCCCGGCCACGCCATCGTCGCTGAGCTTCGATGCCGCGCTCGCGCTGCACTTCGCGTGTCACCTCGCGGCGCTCGCCGGGCTCGCGCTGGCGGTGATCGCCGACAGCGCAAGCATGGCTGCGCTCGCGGCCGGCGCCGGTGCGCTTGGCGCCACGGCGTTCGGTGCGTTCTTCGTCATCCTGCTGCGCCGCATGAACGCTGGAGCGGCGGCGCGCCCACGGACCACGCCGTCGGCTTGAGTTGCGTCAAGGGCGGGGGCGCCGCCGGCGCTATTCTGGTACCCGGCTACCAATATTCGATGGCCAGAAGGATTCATGCGTCAAATCAGCCACGCCCTCGACACCGAACATCGGCAGAGCCTCGAGCTGCTCGGCCGCGTCGAGCAGGCATTCGCGCGAGGGCAGGGCGCTGCGCTTGACCCCGGGTTCAAAACGCTCGCTGCAGCGTTCACGCGCCTTGTCGAACACGACATCGGACGCCACTTCGCTTTCGAGGAATCGGAACTGTTCCCGCGCATGGCGCAGGCCGGCGAGGGCGACATCGCCGAGTTGCTGAAGGAAGAACACGACGCGATACGCGCGGTGGCCGACGAGATCCTGCCGCTGGCGCAAGCCGCCGCAGCCGGAAACCTCGATCCGAGCGGCTTCGCTGCGCTCAAGCGCGGCGCGCTGGAGATGGTCGAGCGCCAGGTGGCGCATATCCAGAAAGAAACCATGGCGCTGTTGCCGCTGCTGGACGACCTGCTCGACGACGACTCCGACCGCGAGCTGGGTTTTGCCTACGCGTCGAACTAAGATGCCGAGCCCCAGACTCGTACTGCGTCGCCCGCAGGGCCCGAAAATGGCGCCTTCCTGGCCCGTTGCGCCGGACCTCTGCGCGCGGCCGAGCGCGGCGTGTCACCGTACCCGCTGGCACCGCGCCCGCTGACACCGAATCCGCTGACACCGCACCCGCTGACACCGCGCCCGCTGACATCGCACCCGCTGACACCGAACCCGCAACAAGGACCCACAGCATGGAACACGACCTGACCCCGGCGGTGACGGTGCGCGCGATGACGAAGCAAGACCTCGATGCGGTGGTCGCGATCGACGCCGCCCTCGAAGGCCGCCAGCGCCGCGCCTACTTCCAGCGCCGGCTGGCGAGCGCGGTGAAGGAGCCGCGCCTGCACGTGCAGCTCGCCGCGGCCGACGCCGACGGCCTCGTCGGCTACATCCTGGCGCGGCGCATCGAGGGCGAATTCGGCCGCCAGCTTCCCGGCCTGCGGCTCGAGGTGATCGGCGTGCGCCCCGCGCAGCGCGGGCACGGCGTGGGCAAGCTGCTGCTGGACGCGCTGGTGCAGCATGCGCGCCAGCATGGGGTGGCCGATCTGCGCACCGGCGCCCGGTGGAGCGAGCACACCATGTTGCACTGGCTCGATGCGATGGGCTTCACGCTGGCGCCGAACCTGGTGGTCGACTGCGCCGTCGGCGACGGCTACCAAGCCGAGCGTGACGACGCGCTGGAGTTGCCCGAAGGCTTTGGCACGAGCCACGAGATCGACTACGGCGCGCCCGCAGGCAATGATTTCGAGCGCATCGCGACGCTGCGCTGCGACGTGCGCGCGATGGCACCTGCGGACCTGCCGCAGATCGTGCGCATCGACTCCGTGCTCACCGGCCGCAACCGCGAGGCCTATATCGCCGCCAAGCTCGGCGAGGCGATGGACGAGTCGGCGATCCGCGTCTCGCTCAGCGCGCGCCTGGAGGGTGCGATCGTCGGTTACCTGATGGCGCGTGCCGACCTGGGCGACTTCGGGCGCGCCGAGCCGGTGGCCGTGCTCGACACGATCGGTGTCGACCCCGGCTACGAACACCGCGGCATCGGCCACGCGCTGTTGTCGCAGCTGTTCGCGAGCCTGGACGCGCTGCATGTCGATCGCGTCGAGACCGTGGTCGAGCCCACCACCCAACTCGCGCTGCTGGGCTTCCTCTTCGACGCCGGCTTCAAGCCGTCGCAGCGGTTGGCGTTCGTGCGCCCGGTGGCATGAGCCCCCGCCCGGCCGTTCCGAAGGGGGCTCGCACCGCAGTGCGAAGCACGGAGGTCACCCAGTGAGCCCCCGCCCGGCCGTTCCGAAGGGGGCTCGCACCGCAGTGCGAAGCACGGAGGTCACCCAGTGAGCCCCCGCCCGGCCGCTCCGAAGGGGGCTCGCACCGCAGTGCGAAGCACGGAGGTTACCCAATGAGCCCCCGCGCGGCCGTTCCGAAGGGGGCTCGCACCGGAGTGCGAAGCACGGAGGTTACCCAATGAGCCCCCGCCCGGCCGCTCCGAAGGGGGCTCGCACCGCAGTGCGAAGCACGGAGGTTACGCAGTGACCCCTGCTCCCGACGCGAGCGCGGTGTACGACGCGCTGCGCGAGGTCGACGATCCCGAGGCCGGCATGAACATCGTCGAGCTCGGGCTGGTCTACCGCGTCGAGGTCGTCGACGGCCGGGTCGAGGTCGACATGACGATGACCACACCCGCCTGCCCGGTCGCGGACATGCTCGTCGAACAGGCCCGGCTTGCCGTGCAGCGCGCCTGCCCCGCAGCCACCGAAGTGCGTTTGCAGCTCGTCTGGGAGCCGATCTGGAACCCGTCGATGATGAGTGGCACGGCACGCGAGTTTTTCGGCTGGCCGGGCTCGCAGCAGTGATCGCGCGGGCCGCAAGCTCCTGTCGCCGCGTGCTTGACTCCGGGTGTCACCCGTGCTTGACACCGGGTGTCGCCGCGTGCGTGACACCGGGTGTCGCGACGTGCTCGACACCGGGTGTCGCCGCGTGCGTGACGCCACGTGTCACGCCGTGTTTGACACCGGGTGAAGCCCAGTGCTTCACAAGGCGTCCACGTTGAACGCCCGGCGCACGAACCTGAACCTCGCGCCGTGGCAGCGCGTACCCCTGCTCGCGCTCGGCTTCGTGGCGCTGCTCAGCGGCACGCTTGCCGGCCTGGCGCGCCTGGGCTGGGCCATGCCCGACGCCGCGAGCGCGCTCAGCACGCTGCACGGCCCGCTCATGATCTGCGGCTTCTTCGGCGTCGTGATTTCGCTTGAACGTGCGGTAGCACTTGGGCGCCTGTGGGCCTACACGGCGCCGCTCGCCGCGGGCCTGGGCACGCTGGCGCTGCTCGCCGGGCTGCAGCGCGCCGCGCCCTGGTTCACCGTTGCCGGCGGCGTGGTGCTGGTCGCGGCGTCGGCCGATCTGTGGCGGCGCCAGCGCGCGTTGTTCACGTTCACGCTGGCGCTCGCTGCCTGCGCCTGGCTCGCCGGCAGCGTGCGCTGGGCGTTGGGCGTTGGCGTGCATGATGTGGTGCCTTGGTGGCTCGCCTTCCTGGTGCTGACGATCGCCGGCGAGAGGCTCGAACTGTCACGCTTTCTGCCGCCGTCGGCGCTCGCGTCGCGCGTCTTTGCCGGCCTGCTCGTGGCCACCGTGGCCGGCCTGGCTGGCCTGGCTGGTGAGGCGGACGCCACGCAAGGCCTGCGTTGGGGCGGGCTGCTGTTCGCGCTGGCGCTGCTCGGCCTGGCGCTGTGGCTGCTGCGCCAGGACGTCGCGTGGCGCACCGTGCGCGCCAAGGGGCTGACGCGCTACATCGCGGTGGCACTGCTGGCGGGCTACTTCTGGCTCGCCGTGGCCGCGTCGCTGGCGCTCGCCAACGGCGGCTTCCAGCCCGGCAACGCCGCCTACGACGCCGCGCTGCACGCACTGCTGCTCGGTTTCGTGTTTTCGATGGTATTCGGCCACGCGCCGATCATCCTGCCCGCGGTGCTGCACGTGAAGTTGCCGTATCACCCCGCCTTCTACGCGCCACTGGCGCTGCTGCACGCATCGCTGCTGGTGCGCCTCGGCGGCGATGGCTTCGGATCGTCCGAGGTGCTGCGTCTCGGCGCTGCGCTGAACGCGCTCGCCCTTGGTGCGTTCGTCATCGGCAGCGCATTCGCCGTCTGGCGTGGACGGCGACGGCCCGGATAGCGCATCGGGGTTGCACTCCCGCCCCGGAAACCCGCACTGACGCAGCGCGTTCAAACCGCCGCGACGCACCGCCCTGCAGGCCGCCCGCAAGCCGACATCTGACGCACCATTGACCCGGATCAAGCCTCAGGAACCGGGGCTGTGCGCCAATCGACGCTACAGTGCACGCTTCGCCAGAACAGCCATGAGCATTGGCCCGCTCGGGCGCGTCCAACTGCCGTTTCTGGGCCGAGCACCACAGCCATGAGCAACGGAGCGCTTCGTCTGCACGTCCCCGAGCCCAGCGCGCGCCCGGGCCATTTGACCGACTTCTCGTATCTGCACTTGGCGCGCGCCGGCGAGGTTCGCCGGCCGCCGATCGACGTCGCGCCGGCCGACACCGCCGACCTCGCGACCACGCTGGTGCGCGTGCTCGACGACGACGGCCGCGCCGTCGGTCCGTGGCTGCCGCAGCTCGATGCGAACGACCTGCGCAGCGGCTTGCGCGCCATGCTCAAGACTCGTGCCTACGACGCACGCATGCTGATCGCGCAGCGCCAGAAGAAGATTTCGTTCTACATGCAATGCCTGGGTGAAGAAGCGATCGCCACCGCACATGCAGGCGCGCTGCGCGATGGCGACATGTGCTTTCCGACCTACCGCCAGCAGGGTCTGCTGCTGGCGCGCGACGACATCGACATGGTCGAGATGATGTGCCAGGCGATGTCGAATCAGCGCGATCCGCTCAAGGGGCGCCAGTTGCCGGTGATGTATTCGTACAAGCGCGCCGGTTTCTTCTCGATCTCGGGCAACCTGGCGACGCAGTACATCCAGGCGGTGGGCTGGGCCATGGCCTCGGCCATCAAAAACGACAGCCGCATCGCGTCGGCCTGGATCGGCGACGGTGCGACCGCCGAGTCCGACTTCGGCACCGCGCTCACCTTCGCCAACGTCTACCGCGCGCCGGTGATCCTGAACATCGTCAACAACCAATGGGCGATCTCGACCTTCCAGTCCATCGCCGGCGGCGAGGCCAGCACCTTCGCCGGGCGCGGCGTGGGCGCCGGCATCGCCTCGCTGCGCGTCGACGGCAACGACTTTCTTGCGGTCTTCGCGGCCTCGCAGTGGGCCGCCGAACGCGCGCGCAGCAACCTCGGGCCGACGCTGATCGAGTGGATCACGTACCGCGCCGGCGCGCATTCGACCTCCGACGATCCGTCGCGCTACCGTCCGGCCGACGACTGGTCGCACTTCCCGCTCGGCGATCCGGTGGCGCGCCTGAAGCAACACCTGGTCGCGATCGGTGCCTGGTCCGATCGGGAACACGAGGCGGCGCAGCAGGAACTCGACGCCGAGGTGAGCGCTGCATTCAAGCAGGCCGAACAATCCGGCACGCTGCTCGACGGCCATATTCCGCCGCTGGCCACCATGTTCGAGGACGTCTACAAGGACATGCCGGAGCATCTGCGCGAGCAGCTTCGGCAGGCGCAGGAGCTGGAATGCTAGGCGACTGTCGGGCGACCCGGCGCGAGGCTTGACCATGGCCACGATGACGATGATCCAGGCGCTGCGATCGGCGATGGACGTGATGCTCGAGCGCGATCCGAACGTGATCGTGTATGGGCAGGATGTCGGCTATTTCGGCGGCGTGTTCCGCTGCACCGAAGGCTTGCAAGCCAAGTACGGCAAGTCGCGTGTGTTCGACGCGCCGATCTCCGAGGGCGGCATCGTCGGTTCGGCGATCGGCATGGCGGCCTACGGCCTGCGCCCGGTGGTCGAGGTCCAGTTCGCCGACTATTTCTATCCGGCGTCGGACCAGATCGTCTCCGAAGCGGCGCGCTTGCGTTATCGCTCGGCCGCGGACTTCACGGCGCCGATCACGATCCGCATGCCTTGCGGCGGCGGTATCTACGGTGGCCAGACGCACAGCCAGAGCCCGGAGGCGCTGTTCACCCACGTCTGCGGGCTGCGCACCGTGATGCCGAGCAACCCCTACGACGCCAAGGGGCTGCTGATCGCGGCCATCGAGTGCGACGACCCGGTCATCTTTCTCGAGCCCAAGCGTCTGTACAACGGGCCCTTCGACGGCCATCACGACCGGCCGGTCGTTCCCTGGTCGGCACATCCGGCCAGCGCCGTGCCCGAAGGGCATTACACGGTGCCGCTGGACACGGCGACGCTGGTTCGCCCCGGCGCCGACGTCACGCTGTTGACCTACGGCACGATGGTCTTCGTCTGCGAGGCGGCCGCGCGCGAAAGCGAAATCGATGCCGAAATCATCGACCTGCGATGCCTCTGGCCGCTTGACCTGGCCACAGTCGTGGCCTCGGTGAAGAAGACCGGCCGCTGCGTCATCGTGCACGAGGCCACGCGCACCAGCGGCTTCGGCGCCGAGCTCGCGGCTCTGGTGCAGGAGCATTGTTTTTATCACCTCGAGGCGCCGATCGAGCGTGTGACCGGCTGGGACACGCCCTACCCGCACGCACAGGAATGGGCCTACTTCCCCGGCCCGGCACGCGTCGCCGCCGCGCTGCGGCGCGTCATGGAGCCCTGAAATGACGATTCGCACGATCAAGGTGCCCGACATCGGTGAAGGCGTCGCCGAAGTCGAACTCGTCGCGTGGCACGTCACAGCCGGCGAAAGCGTCGCCGAGGACCAGGCCTTGGCCGACCTGTTGACGGACAAGGCCACGGTCGAGGTTCCTTCGCCGGTGGCGGGGCGCGTGCTGGCGCTGGGCGGCGAGGTCGGGCAGTTGCTCGCGGTGGGCGCCGAGTTGATTCGAATCGATGTCGGCGACGCCGACGCCACGGCCAAGCTGCCTGCCAGCGAGGCACCAGGCAGCGCGGGCACAGCCAGCGCGACCACAGCCAGCGCGCCCCCTGCCGGCGCGACGCCGGCGGGCGCGGCCTCAGGCCACGCTGCGCCGGCGCGCATGGCACCGGCAAGCCCCCCCGGGGCGCAACGCGGCGCTGCGCCCAGCCCGGCCTTGCCCGTGCAGACTCCACGCGGCAGCGAAGCGACGCCGCCGCTGCAGCAGCGCCGGCCGATCGCCTCACCGGCAGTGCGCGCACGAGCCTGGGACCTCGGAATCGACCTGAACGACGTGTCGGCCAGCGGCATGGCCGGGCGCATCGTGCACGCCGATCTCGACGCCTTCGCGGCGCGCGGCGCAGCGCACGCCAGGCCGCTAGCGCCGCTGCCGCGCCTCGCGGCGCCACCCGCCACGCCCCAAGCGCCGCTGCCGCGCCCCGGAGCAGCATCGGACACGACGCATGCGGTGAAGATCGTCGGCCTGCGGCGCCGAATCGCGCAGCGCATGCAGGATTCGAAGCGACGCATTCCGCATTTCACCTACGTCGAGGAAGTCGACGTGAGCGAACTCGAGGCCCTGCGCGAGCGGCTCAACGCGAAGTGGGGTGCAGAGCGCGGGCACCTCACGCTGCTGCCGTTCCTGACCCGCGCCATCGCCCGCGCGGTGCGCGAATTTCCGCAAGTCAATTCGCACTTCGACGACGAGGCCGGCGTGCTCACGCACCACGACGCGGTGCACGTGGGCATCGCGACCCAGACCGACGGCGGCCTGATGGTGCCGGTGCTGCGCGACGCGCACCTGCGCGACCTGTGGGGCACGGCGGCCGAAGTGCTGCGGCTGGCGCGCGCCACGCGCAGCGGCAAGGTCGTGCGCAACGAGCTGTCGGGCTCGACGATCACGCTCAGCAGCCTGGGGGCCCTGGGCGGCGTCATGTCGACGCCGGTGATCAACCCGCCCGAGGTTGCGATCGTCGGCGTCAACGCGATCGTGATGCGGCCGGTGTTTGTGGGCGGCGCCGTCGTCGCGCGCCAGATGATGAATCTCTCGTCGTCGTTCGACCACCGGGTGGTCGACGGCGCGATCGGCGCCGCCTTCGTGCAGAGCCTGCGCCAGCATCTCGAGCACCCGGCGACGCTCTTCGTCGAGTAGGCGCGGCAAGCGATCCGCGTCGAAGCGCCAACCGCTGCTGCGCTGGCCACCGAGTCCGGCCCGCGAGGCGTGCCCGGCATCAGCGAAACGGTTCGGCGCGAACCGGCAATTCTGCGACTCCCGTCTCGTTCGCAACGCGCGGCTGCGCCGCCATTGTTCCAAGTCAAAGCCGTGCAAGGGTTCGATGCCTATTCTCGACATCAAAGGAACTCCCATGAATTCGACCCACGCCTCACCTGACCCCGCCACACCTGCAGCATCCACCGATGGTTTCGACGTGCTCGACGCGTGTCATCGGCAGACCTTGCATACGCTGGACAAGCTCACCGACCTGGTCACAAGGTTGACGAATGGCGCTGCCGACACGCAGGCGCGCGCGATGGCTGCGGAAATCGTCCACTTCTTCTCGACCACGGCGCGCCAGCACCACGAAGACGAGGAGCGGCATGTGTTCCCGAATTTGGCGATCAGTGACGACCCGAAAGTCGTGCAGGCCGTGCTCAGGCTGCAGGAGGATCACAACTGGCTCGAAGAAGACTGGATGGAGATCTCGCCGCAAGTCGATGCCGTGGCCTGCGGCCTGAACTGGTTCGACCTGGACGTCTTGCGCGAGGGTGTGGAAATATTCACCGCGCTGTCGCGTGACCACGTGGAACTGGAGGAGTCGCTCATCTACCCGCAGGCACGCGCGCGATTGCGTGTCGGTGAGAGGCGCGAGATGGGGCGCGAAATGGCGGCGCGGCGCCGGGCCCAACGCGGCGCCAAGTCTGCGTCGGCCGGGTCGAGTGACAGCGCCTGATCATCCTCGGCTCGATTGATGGAGATGATGATGACCCTGCTTCGCAATTTGCTGCTCGCCCTGTTCACGGTGCTGTGCTCGGTCGCCCTGGCAGCCGATCCGTACCCGGTCGTCACTTACTCGAAGAAGGCCACGTTCGAGGAGGTTCGTGACGACCTGAAGCTGGCGATCGAGGGCAAGGGCCTGGTCATCGACTACCACTCGTTCGTCAACAAGATGATCGAGCGCACCGGCAAGGACCTCGGCTCGACGCGCAAGGTCTACGTCGACGCGCAGGCGTTCGTCTTCTGCAGCGCGGCGCTGTCGCGCAAGATGATGGAGGCCGATCCGGCGAATGCGTCGATGTGCCCCTACTCGATCACGGTGTACGCGGCCGCGCAAGAGCCCGACAAGGTCTATGTCGCGTACCGCCGCCCATGGCGCCCCGATGGCTCTGCTGCCTCGAAGGCGGCACTCAAGGAAGTCGAGACGCTGCTCGACGGCATCGCACGCGCAGCGCTCGGGATGAAGTAGCGCCACGCGGGCATCGCTTGTGGCCCGAGAGCCACCGACACCGCATCACGGCAGGTGGGCCATAGACTCGTGGCTCGTGCACTCGTACCTCGTGCAGACAATCAATGCGAGGCTTTTCCGTGAGCGACGCCCATGCCTGCTCAGCCGACCCTGCCCACTGTCATAGAGCCCGCCGTCCAGCACGAGGCGGCGTATTGGAGCCGCGACCCCCAGGAGTTGCTGGATGAGCTGCGCAGCGGCGTCCAAGGCTTGTCGACGCCCGAGGCGGCCAGACGCCTGAAGACGCAGGGTCCGAACACGATCGACGAGGAACCAGCCCTCGGCGTCGCGCGGCTCGCGCTGCGGCAGTTCGAGAGCCCGTTGGTGCTGATCCTGGTCTTCGGCGGCGTCGTGTCGGCGATCCTGCGCGACTGGCTCGACGCGGCGATCATCGTCAGCGTGGTGCTGGGCAGCTGCGGCCTGGGTTTCATGCAGGAATACCGCGCGTCGAACGCCGTCGCCCAGCTTCGAGGCCGGCTGGCACTGGCGGCGAAGGTGGTGCGCGACGGCATACGGCGATTGCTGCCGACGCGCGAACTGGTGCCCGGCGACCGCGTCGAACTGAGCGCCGGCAACCTGGTTCCTGCCGACGCGATCGTGCTCGAAGCGCGCGACTTCCTGGTGACCGAGGCCAGCCTCACCGGCGAGTCATTCCCGGTCGAGAAGCAGCCCGGGGTGCTGCCCGCCGCCACGCCCATCGCGCGCCGCACGAATGCGGTCTACCTCGGCACGTCGGTGCGCAGCGGCACCGCCACGGTACTCGTGGTGCACACCGGCGAGCGCACCGCCTTCGGCGCCGTGGCGCAGCGGCTGCGCAGTGCGGCGCCCGAGACCGAATTTGCGCGCGGCGTGCAGCAGTTCGGTGTGCTGCTGGTTCGGGTCATGGTGCTGATGGTGCTGTTCGTCCTGATCGTCAATCTCTGGCTCGGGCGCGCCTGGATCGAGTCGATGCTGTTCGCCGTGGCGCTGGCGGTCGGGCTCTCGCCCGAACTGCTGCCGGCCATCGTCAGCGTCACGCTGTCGGCAGGCGCTCGCAGGATGGCGCAGCGCGGCGTCATCGTGCGCCACCTCGAGGCGATTGAGAACCTCGGCAGCATGGACGTCCTGTGCACCGACAAGACCGGCACCTTGACCGAAGGCGTGATGACACTCCAAGCCGCCACCACCCCAGACGCCACCGAGTCCCCCGAGGCGATGCGCCTGGCCTACCTCAACGCCGCGTTCGAGACCGGCATCGAAAACCCGCTTGATGAGGCTGTCGTGAGCGCCGGCCAGAAGGCCGGCCTGAGCACCCAAGGGCAACGCAAGGTCGACGAGATCCCTTACGATTTCCTGCGCAAGCGGCTCACGATCGTGGTCGCCCCCGAGACCGGCGGCCCGCACCTGATGATCACGAAGGGCGCGTTTGCCAACGTGCTGGCAGTGTGCACGCAGGTCGCGCGCGGGCAGGCATCGGCCGCGCTCGATGCTGAGGAACGCGCGCGCCTGGAGCGCTGGTTCCGCGAGCAGGGCGCCAGGGGCCTGCGCGTGCTCGGGTTGGCCACGCGCAGCGTCGAGCCGCGCGCTGCCTACACCCACGACGACGAGGCGGGAATGTGCTTCGTGGGCTTCCTGCTGTTCGTCGACCCGCCGAAAGCCGGCGCCCGACGCACGCTGGATGCGCTCGCCGCGCGCGGCATCGAAATCAAGATCGTCACCGGCGACAACCGCCACGTCGCGGCCTATGTCGCGCAGAGCGTCGGCCTGGACCACGAGGCAATGTTGACCGGCGAGCAGATCGACACCATGAAGGACGAGGCGCTTTGGCATCGCGCCGAGAACACCGTGCTCTTCGTCGAAGTCGATCCGCAGCACAAGGAACGGATCGTGCGTGCGCTGCAACACCGCGGCCGGGCGGTGGGCTATCTCGGCGACGGCATCAACGATGCGCCGGCGCTGCACGCCGCCGATGTCGGCATCTCGGTCGACAGCGCCGTGGACGTCGCCCGCGACAGCGCCGACGTGGTGATGCTGCGCCCTGACCTCGAGGTGCTGTGCCAGGGCGTCGAGGAAGGCCGCCGCACCTTCGCCAACACGCTCAAGTACGTCAGCATCACGACCAGTGCCAACTTCGGCAATATGGTCAGCATGGCGCTGGCCGCACCGCTGTTGCCGTTCCTGCCGCTGGCCGCGAAGCAGATTCTGCTCAACAACTTCCTCTCCGACCTGCCGTCGATGGCGATCTCGTCCGACCGGGTCGACGCCGACCGGCTCGCCAGCGCACAACACTGGGACGTGCACGACCTGCGACGCTTCATGCTGGTATTCGGCCTGACGAGCACGCTGTTCGACTTGCTGACGTTCTGGCTCTTGCTGAAAGTGTTCGATGCCTCCGAATCGCTGTTCCAGACGTCCTGGTTTGTCGTCTCGCTGCTCACCGAACTCGCGGTCCTGCTCGTGCTGCGAACGCACCTGCCGCTGTGGAAGAGTCGGCCCGGAACCTGGTTGTGGATCACGACCCTGCTCGTGGTCGCGGTTGCGCTTGCGCTGCCGTTCATTCCCGTGCTGGCAGCTCCCTTCAGCCTGGTCGCACTGCCCCCGGGGCTGCTGGGCAGCATGCTGCTGGTGGTCCTGGGCTACGTCGCCGCGACCGAGTTCGCCAAGCGCTGGTACTTTGCGCCCAAGCGGCGCAGCAGGCGCAGGCATCCGCGAACCCAGCGGCGGCGCGTGAAGCCTTGACAACTCCATTGCGCTGAGCCGCAGGCGCGGAGCGCGCTGCAGTTCAGCGCGCAGGCCAATCGACGCAGCCGGCCCCGCGCAGACCGTGGGCCAGCGTCAGCGCAAACGTGAAGCAGATCAGCATGCCCCATGCTTCGCGCTCGCCGGGCAGGTCTCCCCAGGTGATCGCGCGCAGCGGCAGTTGATCGGGACCGGGGGTCGATCGCGTGCGGGTGTCGATCACCAGGCAATTTGCGTCATTGGCGCCGATACCAGGCGCTGCACTCGGCTTCGCGGCCGCGCACGGTGCGCCGCCCCGCGAGCGGCCCACCGGCCGGAGTGACGACCGTGTACTGATGTTCGTCGTGATTGCCGTCTTCGACGTAGACCACGACCCAGTCGCGCACGTGGCCGAGTTCATGCGCGCGCGCGGTGTTGGAGTACAGGGCAGTGAAGTGCCAGTCGCCGCGCGTCGTGTGCAGTACCGGCAGCCATGCCTTTGCCTCGGGGTTGAAGCGGCGCGGCGCGATCTTCGGCAGTTTGTCGGCCGCGGCGGCGGCGCGGTACTCGCGGTCGACGTCGAGCACCCAGTCCACCGGCGGTTCGTTGGCACCGAGCGTCGCCGGCGGCGTGCGGCGCGGCGCACGCCGGCGGTTCAGCAACTGAGACAGTGCGGCTCGAATCGCCGCGGCGCGGCGCTCGCCGAGACGCGGCACGCGCGCGAGCCTGCCGTCAAACGCGGCGACTTCGAGCGCCTCGAGGCTGTGCACCCCGAGCGCCTCGTGCAGGCGCCGCGCGAGGCGCGGGCCGACCCCCGGAACGGTGCGGAACAACGCTTCGGGTTCGGCTTCGCCGCACAGCCTTTCGAGCCGGTTCCAGCGGCCACTGACGAGCATCTCGGCGATCGCCGACGCGATGCTGCTGCCGATCGCCGGCAGCGCGTCGAGCCCGGCGCTGCCCTCGCGTTCGAAGACGCCGCGCAGGTCCTGCTTCAACTCGGCGACGGTGCCTGCTGCCCGGCGGTACGCGCCCGCGCGGTACGGGTTGGCGCCCTGCGCGTCGAGCAGCGTGGCCATCTGTTCGAGCTGTGCGGCAACCCACGCATTGGTGCTGAGCGCCGGCGTGGGCTGAGGCGCAGCCGTGCTGCTTCGAGCCTGGACAGCGGCCAGGTTTGCGACATCGGCCAACGCCGCCGTGGTCACGGCGCTAGAACTCCGGCGGTTCGGTGCCCGACAGCGCGCCTTCGGCGCCCTGTTTGGGCTTCGGTGCGTTCGCGATCAGGCAGTCGACGCTGAGAATCAGGCCCGCGATCGAGCCGGCGTTCTGCAGCGCCAGGCGCGTCACCTTGGCCGGGTCGATGACGCCCATCAGCAGCAGGTCGCCGTAGGTGCGGGTGGCGGCGTTGTAGCCGAACGCGCGGTCGATAGCCTCGTCGACCTTGCTCAGCACGACCGAGGGCTCGACGCCGGCATTCGCGACAATGCAGCGCAGCGGCTCTTCGAGCGCGCGCTCGACGAGGCGAATTCCCGAGTCTTCGTCGAGCGTCGCGCCCTTCAGTGTGGCGAGTACGCGGCGCGCACGCAGCAGCGCGACGCCGCCGCCCGGAACGATGCCTTCTTCGACCGCGGCGCGCGTGGCGTGGAGCGCGTCTTCGACGCGGATCTTGCGCTCCTTCAGCTCGGCTTCGGTCGCGGCGCCGACCTTGATCAGCGCGACGCCACCCGACAGCTTGGAGATGCGCTCGTCGAGCTTCTCGCGGTCGTAGTCGCTGGTCGCGGCGTCGCGCTCCTTGCGGATCGCGGCGACCCGCGCCTTGATCGCCTCGCTGCTGCCGGCGCCGCCGATCAGCGTCGTCTCTTCCTTGCCCACTTCGACGCGCTTGGCACGCCCAAGGTCGGCCAATTGGGCCTTTTCCAAGGTGCGGCCGACTTCATCGCTCACGACCGTGCCGCCGGTCAGCACCGCGATGTCGTGCAGCATCGCCTTGCGCCGGTCGCCGAAGCCAGGTGCCTTCACGGCGCAGGTCTTGAACGTGCCCCGGATCGTGTTGATGACGAGCGTGGCGAGCGCGTCGCTCTCGATGTCTTCGGCGATCACGAGCAGCGGCCGGCCCGCCTTCACCACTTCTTCGAGCAGTGGCAGCAGGTCTTTCAGCGACCCCAGTTTCTTGTCGCAGAGCAGGATCAAGACGTCTTCCAGCACGGCGCTCTGGCGCTCGGCGTTGTTGACGAAGTAGGGCGACAGGTAACCACGATCGAACTGCAGACCCTCGACGACTTCAAGCTCGCTCGCCAGGCCCGAGCCGTCTTCGATCGAGATCGCGCCCTCGCGTCCGACCTTGTCGATCGCGCCGGCGAGCAACTCGCCGATCGACGCGTCGTTGTTCGCCGAGATCGCTGCCACATGCGAGATCTCTTGCGAGCTTTCGCAAGGCCGCGCGATCTGTTTGATCTGTGCGACCACGGCCTCGATCGCACGTTCCATGCCGCGCTTGAGCTCCATCGGGTTCATGCCGCCGGCGAGATAGCGCAGCCCTTCGTGAATCATGCGGTGCGCGAGCACGGTGGCGGTGGTTGTGCCGTCGCCCGCTTTTTCGCTGGTGCGCGAGGCGACCTCGCGCAGCAATTGCGCGCCCATGTTCTCGAAGCGGTCTTCGAGTTCGACCGACTTGGCCACCAGCACGCCGGAGTTGACGATCTGCGGCGCGCCGAAGTCGCGCTCCAGGATCACGGTGCGGCCGCGCGGCCCGAGCGTGACCTTGACGGCGTCGGCCAGGATGTCGACGCCGCGGCGGATCTTGTCGCGCGCGGCTTCGTGAAAGATGAGTTGTTTGGCGGCCATCTTGCGCACTCCATTCGAGCCGAGGGCTCAATCTTTGGCGCTGTTGACGCTGGAGCCATTGATCGCGCGCAAGTTCGAAGCGATTTCGCGCAGCAGCGCGGGCGGTTGATGCAAAGCAAATGGTCGACGCGGTCACGCCCTATCGTTGGGCCATCTCGCGCAGCGCTCGCGATTGCGGTGCGGCAGCGGCTCGGACCCCGGGGCAGGTGAGGTCCCTTTGACCAGCAAACGAAACAGCGAGGAACCATCATGGAAAAGATCTGGTTGCGCAACTACCCTGCGGGAATTCCGCATGAAGTCGATATCAATGAATTCGCATCGCTGAAAGACGTGCTGCAGCGCAGCTGCCAACGTTTCGCCGGCCTGCCTGCGTACGCGAACATGGGGGCGTCGATGAGCTACGCCGAGCTCGACCGCAACAGCCGCGACTTCGCGGCCTACCTGCAGAACACGCTCGCGCTGCGCAAGGGCGAGCGCGTTGCGATCATGATGCCCAACCTGCTGCAGTATCCGGTGGCGCTGTTCGGCGTGCTGCGCGCCGGCCTGGTGGTGGTCAACGTGAATCCGCAGTACACCGTGCCCGAACTCGAGCACCAGTTGAAGGACTCGGGCGCCGCGGCGATCGTGGTGCTCGAGAACTTCGCGCACACGCTGCAAGCGGTGCTGGAAAAGAACCCGACGCTAAAACTGCACGTCATCACGACCGAGGTCGGCGACATGTTCTCGCTGCTCAAGGAAGTGCTGACCAACGTCGTCGTCAAGTACGTGAAGAAGATGGTGCCGCAGTGGCAGATTCCCGGCGCAACCGAGTTCAACGCGGCGCTGCGCGCCGGGCAGTCTCAGCCGCTGGCCGATGTCGTGCTGACCCACGCCGACACCGCGTTCCTGCAGTACACGGGCGGGACGACCGGTGTCGCCAAGGGAGCCGTGCTGACGCACGGCAACATGGCGGCCAACGTGCAGCAGCTATCGGCCTGGATCGCGCACGATCTGCTCGACGGCAAGGAGATCCTGGTCTGCCCGCTGCCGATGTACCACGTCTATGCGCTGACGTGCAACCTCGTCTTCATGAAGATCGGCGCGCACAACGTGCTGGTCACGAACCCGAGGGACATGCCCGCCTTCATTCGGGACCTCAAGCGCTACCCGTTCACCGCGATCATCGGCGTCAACACGCTGTACCGCGCGCTGCTCGACGCGCCCGGCTTCATCGACGTCGATACGCGCAGCCTGAAGGTCACGAATGCCGGCGGCATGGCGGTGCAGCGCATCGTCGCCGAGCGCTGGAAGAAGGCGACCGGGGTGCCGATCATCGAAGCCTACGGCCTGACCGAAACGTCGCCGGGCGCGATCTCCAACCCGCTCAACATCGACGACTGGACCGGAACCATCGGCATGCCGATTCCGTCGACCCAGGCTGCGGTGCTGGACGACGACGGCAACGAGCTTGCAGTCGGCGAAGTCGGCGAAATCGTGGTGCGCGGACCGCAGGTCATGGCAGGCTACTGGAACCACCCGGACGAGACCGCGAAGGTCTTCACCAGCGACGGTTGGCTGCGCACCGGCGACATGGGTTTCGTCGACGAGCGCGGCTACTTCAAGATCACCGACCGCAAGAAGGACATGATCATCGTCTCGGGGTTCAAGGTGTTCCCGAACCAGATCGAAGACGCCGTCGCGCTGCACCCGGGCGTCGCTGAAGTCGCGGCGATCGGTGTGCCCGACGCGAGATCGGGCGAGGCCGTGAAGATCGTCGTCGTCAGGAGCGACCCTGCCCTGACCGAACAGGCACTGCTCGAGCATTGCCGCAAGCACCTGACCGACTACAAGATGCCCAAGCTGGTCGAGTTCCGCAGCGAGCCGCTGCCCAAGACCAACCTCGGCAAGATCCTGCGGCGCCAGCTGCGCGACGAATTGCTCAAGTCGCAAGCCGGCCAGCCGGCGTGACGATTTGAAGCGCGCGCGCCTGGGTCGGTGCGACAACGCGGGCCCGACCCAAAGCCCGGCAGGCTCCTACGGGCTGGCTGAAGCCCGCATTGTTTGCTATCGTTGAGCGCCGCTTCGTCGCCTGCCAGGCGGCGCCTTTTCACCACCCTACCCGAGGACACGAGGATCATGAAGCACTGGACTCGACACGCATGGGCGGCCGTGGCCGCAGTCGCGCTTGCCACCGCGGTGCAGGCTGCCGGCACGGTGGGCAACAGCTTGCCGGCCGACTTCCCGGTCATCGAGGATACGTCGTTGGGCAAGCCGGTGATCGGCTTCGGCGCCGCCGGGCCCGTCACGCGCACGCCGGTGATCTTCTTGCACGGCAACAACGACACGCCGTTCCCGAGCGCCCCATGTGGCATCTTCGGCCGCATGCAGGCAATGGCGCAATTCTTGGCCGACAGCGGCTACGCCACCAGCGAACTGTGGGGGCTGGGCTACCAGGGCGACCAATGCGACCTGGCGAGCGTCGGCCAGACCCGCCGTTCGAGCATCGCCCACACCAACGCCGCCAATGTGCCCGACCTGCGCCGCTTCGTGCGTGCGGTGTTGGCCTACACCGGCGCGCACGAGGTCGACATCGTCGCGCACAGCCTGGGTGTGACGCTGGCGCGCGAGTGGATCCGGCAGGACCAGGCGCAGCATCAGGTGCGCCGTTTCGTCGCGATCGACGGGCCGAACCGGGGCATCATCAACTGCTCACCGAACGCCGCGAACTACTTTCAACTGCCTGCGCTCGGTGGCTTCACGCCGCAAAGTGAGGTGTGCCAGGAGCTGGGGTCGCCGCACACGCCATTCCTCAAGCTGCTCAATCGCGCCGAAGATGAACGTGGCCGGCGTGAGCGCCGTGGCGAGGGCGATGCAGCGCTGCGTACGCTGGTGATCCGCAACGCCGACAAGAGCTTCGTCTTTTTTCCGGTGCAGGACGGCTTGATTGCCCCGGTGCCTGCGGAGGATTCGTTCGGCAAGCCGACCGACTTCTCGACAAGTGCCACCATCAAGGGCGCTGAGCAACTCGACCTCATCGGCCAGGGCATCTACGACCCTATTCTCGGCACCAGCCACCTGGGCATCCTGAACTCGCCGCAGACGCGCCAGGCGACCTTCGAATTCCTGAGCGCGCGCCGAGCACCGCACTGACGCATGCGCAGCGTCGCCGGCACGACGCTCGCGGCGACCTCCCGGCGTTGCGCATGTCGCGAGCGTGCGCATGCCGGCGCCCTGTGGCGCTATTCGGCGGGCCGAAAGCGCTCGGGAATGGGTGTGAGGCCGATGTAGCCCTCGACCTGCGTAACGAACTCTGCGCGTGCCGCAACGGCCAGGGTATAGGCCTGGTCGAAACCGTATCGGGCGACCGAGAACGAGCGTGACCTGAATGGTTTCAGCCCTTGTGGCGCTTGCGCCTGCCAGTGCAGGTACTCAGCGCTCCAGTCTCCGCGGCGAACGATCTGGTGTTTCAGATACACGCCGGCGCAACCGCTCGTGTTGTCGGGTCTGACACGAACGCTGAACTCCTGTTTCGTCTCGAGCTTGAGTTCGCTTGCCATGCGATCGCGCCACGCCCGTGCGGCCTGCAACGCCGCCTTCGCATTGCCATGCTCGCGCGCTCGAAACATTGCAGCCACATTCGTGCCGGCGCGTGTGAAGCTGACGCGATAGACGGTGCCCCAAGGCCCGTGCCGGGTACGGATCGCGTACCAGGGGTCGGGTTTGGGTGGGTGTCGCGGCATCCGAGACCTCAGCGGCCGAGCGGTCCCGCATCGAACAAGTCCACCGGCGCCAGCCGCACCAATTGTCTGGCGTCGTCGAGCGTGCCGAAGAGCCAAGGGTCGACATCCTCGAACTCTATCGGCACCACGGAGCGCTTGTCCTGCTGGTGCGGCGCCAGTTTGTGGTCGGGCTTGTGCATGCGTTTCATCAGCGGGTGCTCGTCGGCGTTCAACGTGAGTATCGTGTAGCTCTCGACGATCTCGCCCGAGGCCTTGTCGGTCCATGTGCTCCACAGCCCGGCCAATCCC
>Ga0315278_10000548_pt1 | contig 33172 bp, 25 predicted proteins | sample YL17G06_0_MG_FD_203880 | JGI IMG/M metagenome (GOLD analysis project Ga0315278, IMG submission 203880) | Sediment microbial communities from Yellowstone Lake, YNP, Wyoming, USA - YL17G06_0 | ecosystem: Environmental > Aquatic > Freshwater > Lake > Sediment | place: USA: Wyoming | collected... | reverse complement strand
ATATCCGACGGGAAGGAATCAATATCCGTTGGTAATCTGTCAATATCCGACGGTAATCCATCAATGTCCGTTGGTAAGGAATGAATGTCCAACGGTTAAATATGAAGGAGAATAATGCCCCCGGTATACTTTTTTTTGCACATATTCTTACGAGGAACCGATTGTTTCGTCAACTTCAAAAAGAAATTTTGCTACCCAGAAAATAAAATTTTTAGCCACGGGCGAACATGGAGGGACGCAGACTAAAGAAGTACTTTTCTTCCTCGCTTCCTCATTTCGCCGCATTTATAGGTTTATCAGCACTGGGGGTAATAAATCGGACCCCAGCGCACCCCTACTATTCGATCCCAGCGGTAACCTCCTCCGGATATAATGTTCCCCAGCCGTTTATCAAATTTTCGAGTCCCAGGTAATATGGCTTGTTCCTTTCAGTATCTCCCAATGATTGGAAGTAATTACGGATAAAGGTTCGGATATCTTTCGTTTCTGGTGCAACCAATATAAAATGCTGGATTGCCTCTCTTCTTTTGCGTTCTGGGCTGTATGGAGAGGTCAAATCGAATAGGGCCTTATGATTTTTGAGATTTAAGTCAGATTGCCTTGATATCTCTATTTCGTTATTGATCTTTTTATTAAGTTTTTTATTCAATTCATTGATTTTTTTAGCACAGTCATTCTCTAATTCATCGATTCTCTCTTTTTCCCTATCCACACTGGCATTGAAGATCGAGTAGATGCTAATGGCCGAAAAGGCGGCCAAAAACCCGGCTACCGCAATCAGCATGGTCAGATAATTTCCATCAGAATCTAAGGATACCACTGGGCTGCAGGTAAATACTTTGTAAGAGATGTAGATGCAAAAGGCGAGTAAGATAACAAAGAGTGCGGCTAAGCTGAATATCCAACAGTATATTTTTTTAATAGTACTTGCTTTGAATTCTCCGGTCATTCCATTCTCCTTCTTGGTTTCTAATCGTGGAAAATTTTCCTGGCTGCTTCGACGAGTTGATCGTCCTCGCCGCTCTTGATCAACTTATCAACCACATTAAGTCCCCAGAGCTTTTTCCATATATCGCTGTTCCGGGTCCAGAGCACGATCTTAGTGGGGCGTTCCTTCAATTCCCTTTGGTACAATACCCAGCCGGTTTCCATGCCATCATCTGTGTCTACGTCTTTGTATGGCCCGGGTTCCATCATGATATCGAGGAATATCAGATCGAAACCGGCCGGATTTATCTTCAGAATATTAACCGCAGCGGCCACACTCCGAGCCACCTCCACCTGGTAGACTTCTTCCAACCGATGGATGGGACGAAAATTCATCTCCCTCTCATCTTCGATAACCAATACACGTTTACTCATTTGTCCTCCTTAAAGTCTCTTATATTTATAGGCAATTGAATAGTAAACTTGACATAACTGACCGGTACGTTGATCTCTCTCTCAAATAGGATATCGAGATTCTCGTTGCCGTCAGATAGTTCTTTTAAATAGTCCCTGACCAGGTACTCATCGGCTCGATCCGACCGCGACGGCAAGTATTTCGAGTACCTGGAGAGGATATCTGTCTCATGCGGAGTAAATTCCAGTCGACTTTTAAAATCGACGTACCGCTTCCGGTCAGGATTCGGTGTTTTCTGATTGATGAACCGTTCCCTGTCGCTATCGGTGTGCAGACGCTCCAGTACCCTCTTTAGCTCATAGAGACCGAATACGTTCCTGGGGCAGATATCGTTGCGATTTTCAATGAGTATCTCTCCCTTATGGGCTTTGACCACTTTTTGGGCCAGGGTCAGGCCCAGGCCAGCGCCCTTAAAAAACCTTTTTTTGGCTGCTTCAGTACGGATTCCCTCTCGAAATATTTTCTCTTTCATCTCTGGTGGTATGCATATGCCGATATTCTTTACGTGAATGCGGTTAAAGTTTAAGCCAAACTCGCAGGTGATATGGATGACCGTACCGAAGTAAGCGTATTGGATGGCATTGTTGATCAGGTTCCAGACAGCCAGCTCAAACAGGGGGTGAACGTCGAGAGTACTCTTTCGCTGGTGATCCAGATCGTACTTTAATTCAAATTGGACGAAAACCCCCTGCTTTTCGGCCGATAGACGGAACCCATCGATGGTCGAGGCCAGGAATGTCTCCATATTCAACGGTTGCCTTTCACTATCGATATTTTTGCGATCAAGTTTTTCCAGTCGGCTGTACTCGGCAAACAATAGCACGCGGCGGGCTGCCTGGGATTGGTGACCGATCCGGTTGAATAGAAGCCTTCTCTGATAATCAGGGATGATCATGGCCATCGAGTCCAGATCGAGTTTCTTCCGTAGGCGCTCAATGACCAATTCTAGTTCATCTCTGATTTGCCGGTTGACCTGCTGTATATAATGCATCTGCCCCGGTATCTCATGGGCCAATTTTCTCAGGAGTTGCCGCTGACTTGTGGCCAGTTGGGATATCTCAACGTAGATGCCAATAGACTCTGCCCCGATGGATGCAATATCAAAATCTTTTATCGAAAAAACCGACCTATCGCTGGTATCTTCGCTATCAATGTTTCTATTGTTGTTTAGGCAGATCAGTACGCCCCGGGCATTGTTCTTCGGTACCCGGATGGGAATCAGCATTGCCGAATAAATGGCGTCGGCAGTAATCTGATCATCCGATGATACGATCGCAGCCGGACTGTACCATAGTAACGGTGTATATAATTCTGGACGGGTCTGCAATTCCTGGAAATAATTTTGCGTAGAGCTTGATTCCTGCCACCCTTTCACTATTTCGCGGAGAGGTCCATAGGACTCTTCCTTGTTAATCGCGATCTCCACCGGGAATCGGGTTTGGTCCCCTTCGGTCATTAATCGCAAACTGGTCTGATCATTATTGAAAAGATAAATTAGGCATTGCTCAAAATCCATCTTCTCTCTTATTACCTTAGCAGCGGTCTGGCAAAATTTCTGCTCATCCTTCAGTAAATCAGATATCTTTTCGAAAATCGCATGCCTGATCTCCCGTCGGGTTTTAGAAATCACGATCTGCATGTTCTCATATATCTTATGGGCGATCAGTTCCAGGAAATCTGTCTTATAATAATAAGCACAGGTGTTCTGGGCAAAATAGAACACCATCAGGCCGATAAACTCTTTTTTCTTATCGTCTTCTTTGTCAACTTTTTCCTGACCCAGGTGAGGAAATATGGGGAATAGGACGACGATGTCGTCGTCCTTGATTTTGGAATATTTTTGAAATTCCTCTCTTTTATAGAATCTGTCTTTTATATCTTTAAATTTTAGGGTTTCAATAAGTTCCTGGAATAGTAAGGGGTGGCTTTTTTCCTTTCTGGCATCTATTTTCGTCTTTTTTTCAATGATAAAATCGTAAAAATAGTGAGTTTTTAAACTATTGTGAGTTTTTAAACTATTGTGAGTTTTTAAACTATTGTGAGTTTTTAAACTATTGTGAGTTTTTAAACTATTGGGAATCGTTTGCTTGGTAATAATGTTGGTCAAATCCATCTTTCCTTCTTTTTGTTTATAATTGTAATTCCTCTCTTTGACCAGAAACATATTGACCGGGTCGGTATCGTTCAGGGTCCAGATGGAGGCATGTTTGAGCAGGCACTGCTTCAAGGTGCTGTTTTCCTCCTTCTCCACGTATAATCTTTCTAGAGATTGAATGATTTTCTTGTATTCGTTTCTTGAGTATGACACTTTGCCCACATCCGAAAGAGTGTTAATGAAGGTATGGATGGCCCGGTTGGCGATTTTCCGGGCCTCGACCGAGATGATGAAGCTGATGAGGTCGGAAAGGAGCTTTAGGTCGTGCTTCCGGATGTTGTTCTGATCGCTGAATGATGCCAGTACAATGACCGCATGGAGGATCTTTTCCCGCTCCTCTTTGTCCTGTTGCTTGTTGGCAATGTAAACAGGGAATATGTATTGAGATTTGACCTGCCGGTCCAATATTTCGATATCGATATCGTAGGGGGCCAGTTCTTTATCTTTTTCCTTGAATTCCTCAAGGTCGTTGATAGCCAGGTAATTGAGCTTTTCATCTTCTTTCTTACTGAAATTCCAGGCCACATAGTAAAAAAGCCCACACCCCGGTTGGGGTTTTGTAAGGGCATCAAGATCGGATTTTCTTTTATCTAATTTTTCCCTTATCTCCGACTCTACCCCGGGAAAGATCCCTGCCGGAAAAAATCCGCCTAAGGTAAAAGTCTTATTCACCTGGTCATGCAGGCAGATGAAACCAAGATTAAAGACACTTTTCTCCTTGTTTACTATAAATTCGACAATATCCTTGAGCTGGAATTGCTCAACCCCGGAAAATTTTTCCACTACCTCCTGGCTTAACTTGCCCAGGTAACGCCTCTCATCAATTTCGTCCACTTGACTCATCACTCACCTCCGAAATATTTTTGATTCCATTATAGGAGACAATTTCCCGGAAGTCAAGCTTTTTTAAAATTTTTTTACTCCTGTGTTAGTACAACTGATCAAATTTCAGAATTTGGCCAAAATTACAGAAATTAAAGAAACCATTTGCCTGCTATTTTCTTTTAATCATTCTTGATCTGTTTTGCTGAATATTGCAAGGATTGAACAATATCTTCCTTTTCCAATTCAGGATAAGCTGCCAGGATATCATCCACGGGAGTCCCGGCTGCGATCTGTTTCAATATTATAGAGACGGTTATTCGCATCCTCCTGATGGTGGGTTGCCTCAAACATATTGTGGGATCTATCGTTATACGATCCAGTACATTCATATCCTGACTCCTTATCAAGAATTTACTTGTCCCAACTATAATACGAAAACAAAAAAAAACAACCTTTTGCCTTTTTTCAGCGGCAATTCTCATTTTGACTTTTAAAAAAGAAATTTTAATTGGGCAGACACGAGATACGCGGGGCCGCCGGTAACGCCCCTACAAAATCGAAAACTCATGACCATTCGGAATTTCAATTAATTTATGTATTGGGCGCACTGAGGTCACTTTCCATCTTCCTGCCCAATTTGAAGTAAATGACTACCCTTCGCTGTCAACCTGTATTTCTGGTTGCTGCTTCTCGGTTTACCTGGAATTGTCATCTCTATAAACCCCGCGTCCAATGCCGGAGCCAGGTAACGCTGGCGGAAGTTTTCTTCGCTCTTCAGTTGCAGGGCAGCTTGCAGGTTACGGCGACTCATTGCACCATTAATTACAGTAAGGAGATGTGAAAAAGAGGGGACAGGCCGGAAAAATCACCCGCAGCAATTCATCCAGTTAGGCGTACAGGTAGAAGTTGTCTTTATTGTTCTATACCTCGCCGGGAGAGTTTCCCCAAAGCCCGGGGAAGATTTTCCGCGCTCCTGGCAAGATTTTTCCCGCTCCAGACAAGATCGCTTAAAGCTCGGAGAAGATTTTTTGTGGCCCTGATAAGATTTTCCTCGCTCCCGATAAGACTCATCGAAGCTTCGGAAAGATTTTCTTCGCTCCCAATAAGATTTTTCTCGCTCCTGGTAAGATTTTTCCAGGCACTGGAAAGATTTTTTGATGCTCTGGAAAGTTTTATCAGGACCCAGACAAGATTTTTTGAGGCCCCGGGAAGATTTTTCTATCCTCCGGGAAGTTTTTCCAGGGGTCCGGGAAGATTTTTTGAGGGTCTTGGAAGTTTTTTCTTGGCCCCGGCAAGATTTTTTAATGGTCCGGGAAGATTTATCTAAGGCCGGGGAAGTTTTTCGTTGCCCCAGGTAAGATTGTTCGAGGTCCCGGGAAGTAGGGAACTGGCACTGCCTGTTCCCCACTGAAATCCCCAAAGTTTCCCCAACGGTCTGGGAAGTTGGGCAATGGTGAAGATCAGTTATTTCTGCCATTGACCATTCCATTTCATAACTCCTGGGAGAATCCGGCGCATTCCCGGCTGTTAAATAAGGGCTCCCGGCTGTTTCCAACAGGATAATTGGCCTGTCCCGTATCCTCTTAAATTGGAGGCGCCGACTGTTGAATTGTGAGGCCGGACTATTGAATTTAGGAGTCAGACCGGAATGTCGCTAAGATAAGCGTATAATAAATCCGAAATTCGAAATCCGAAATTCGAAACAATTTCAAAATTCAAATTTTCAAAATGCCAAACAAAAGCAATTCAAAACTCAAAATCTCAAACAAAAACAGCCTGCCACCAGGAGTCGTTTGTTTTTGTTTTGGTCATTTGAATTTTTGTCATTTGGATTTGTTTCGAATTTCGTGCTTCGGGATTCGAATTTAGCCTTATCTTAGCGATATTAGGGTCAGACCGTTGAAATGAACACCCACAACGCTGAATTCTGAGCCCGGACCGTTGAATTGTAAGCAAGCGGGAGGTTTTTTTGCCGACAACCATTACACCGTTTCATGCATGAATTATAACGTATCACGCATGAAACGAAATGAAACATATGTGAATTGAATCCTATCATTCATGGATAAATTTCTTTCATGCGTGGATATATTTTATCCACGAATGAAATATTTTTGTTCATAAACAAACCTTTTCCTTTCATACGCAAAGCACTTTCTTTCATGAGTGATGCCTTTTTATTCATGCGTGAACCATTTTTCGCCCAGGAACGCGAAAAACATTTCACTGATGAAATCAAATGCATTGCGTGTGGATAAAATCGTTTCATCAGTGGAAAAAATTTATCCATTAATGAAACTCCATTATCCACTCGTGAAACGTTTTCTTTCATGCGTGAAACGTTTTCATTCATGCGTGAAACGTTTTGCTTCATACCTGGAACAATTGGCTTCACGCATGTAACACGTAACCCTAAAATAATTAAAAAGAAATCGTTGGCCAGTAAGGTTGACAAAGTTGCCTGACTGTACTATATTATATTTCGGAAACTTAAACGGAGCTTTCCATGCTAAATGACCCTCTTCGATCAATTCGTCTCAAAGGCATCCAGGCAAAAAGCGCACTTCTAAAAAAAGAAGGCGGTGTTATTACCTCCGGCCAGGCGGCTGAACTTCTAGGAATCAGCCGACAAGCAATCGATAAAAGACGCAAACAAGGGAATCTCCTGGCTGTATCTCTCGGTAGGCGAGGTTATTTTTACCCTGTCTGGCAATTTTCCGATGAGGGAGTACTCCCGGATTTTGAGACAGTAATGAATATATTGAAAGACTATGATCCCTGGATGAAAATGATTTTCATGCTGAATGCAAATCATTTTCTAAATAACCGGAGCCCCCTTGAAACACTGCGCGAGGGGGATTTGGATAACGTTTTCAAGGCAGCGCAAGCAGCGGTCGAGCAGGGCGCTTTATAACAACAGGATGTTAAAAAACCACCCTTGGTCGTTGGCATTATGGAAACATCCGCAAAACCCGGATGGAATCCTTTACCGTTCCCGTCATGACCCTGATAAAAAGGCCATTGCCCTTTTCGATCGAGCGGAAGTAGAGGCAGCCCTTTCTTTTAAAAATAGGGGGGCTTTATTGGATTATAATAACATCGAATTGCTGGCAAAGATATTAGATCATTATAAATTCAGCTTAATACCCTGAAGGGTTGAGAGGAAAACAGGACAGCCAAAAATTAGTCATTTTTATTTCACCTGAACCGAACGTGGTACTTGTAAGACCGAAAATGGAAGCTGCGTCCCGGGCCAGTTGCTTTCACAATGCTTTTTATGATAAAATACAAGCGAAATGAAAAATATAAAGAAAATCAAACGGAGGCTGCCATGCGACGATTTTCATCGTACGGTCCGATAGATAATGAACAGTACTATTATGTCCCCAGGGAAGCAATCATTGAAAAAGCATATCACCAACTGCTGGGCGATAATCCTGGAAAAGGCGGCCACTACTTTACAGTCTGGGCGCCCAGGCAATCGGGAAAAACCTGGGTCATGCAGCAAATCCTGCACAAATTGCGAAAAGACCCCCGCTTCGATGTTCTTAAAATAAACCTCGAAATCCTGAAAGATAGAAAAAATCCCGCGGATATCTTCCAAATAATCGCGGCAGATATCGGAGACGGATTGGGCAAAACCTTTACCGGCATCGATAACCAGGATAAATCCCAGGATATATTCAAAAAAGGCGTTTTACAAAAACCCCTCATTTTAATCCTGGATGAATTCGATGCCATGATCGAAGAAGGTATTACCGCCGTAGTGAGCGCTTTCAGGAATATTTACATCCAACGGATCGATGAAGTGGATTTACCTACGGAACAAAAAAGCTACCTTCTTCACGGCGTCTCCTTGATCGGGGTTCGCAGCGTACTGGGCATCGAAAATGAAACCGGCTCCCCCGTTAACGTACAACGCAGCTTAAAAATCCCCAACCTTACTTATGAAGAAGTAGACGAAATGTTCAAATGGTACGAAAAAGACAGCGGACAGGCAGTGGAAGAAGACGTCATCCGGCAATTGTTTTTTGAAACCAACGGGCAACGGGAAGATAGACCTTTTGATTACCTACGCCGGCCGGCGTTACGGTATCGAGATAAAATCCTATTCCTCCGAAAGAGATTATAACGAGGCCCTGAAACAGGCGGCCAGGTACGCCAAACAATTGGCAATGCCGGAGATTTTCCTGGCCTTTTTCGTAGAAAAAATCGACCCTGAGAGCAGGAAAAAATATGAGGCCGATTACCGGAACACAGATACCGGGGTAACGGTGAAACCTTTTTTTATAAATACACGTTGAGAGCGGAAAAAAAACAAGTAAAAGGCGGAAACGGGACAGTCAAGAATGTCGCTAAGATAAGACTAAATTCGAAGCACGAAGCACGAAATTCGAAACAAATCCAAATGACAAAAATTCAAATGACCAAAACAAAAACAGATGACTCCCGGCGGCAGGCTGTTTTTGTTTGAGATTTTGAGTTTTGAATTGCTTTTGTTTGGCATTTTGAAAATTTGAATTTTGAATTTGTTTCGGATTTAACGTAACGCGATTTCGAATTTCGGATTTATTATACGCTTATCTTAGCGACATTCTTGACTATCCCCTATAGTTCATCCTCGTTTGATTGTTGCTGTGAGTTTATTTCTTTTTCGATTAATAGCTCGTTTTCGAGCAAGTATTTCTTAAAATAAGACATCATAGAGTACTTCACCATTTCCGATTCGCGGAAATAGTAGAGGAACTTTCTCAGCCATTCCGTATAGTCGCCGAATTTGCCGGTCCCGATAGACCGTTGGACATCATTCCCAACAAACATCTCGCCCTGTCCGTGCAGTAGATAATACACGTTCACATTGAATTTTTTGGTGAGGTTGAAAATCGTATCGAACATAGGTTTTGCTCTTCCTGCTTCGATTTCCGAAAGACTGGCCGGGGAGATGCCCAGTTGGGCGGCAAAATTATGTTGTTTGAAACCCAGGCGCCTGCGGATGGCCTGCATACGCAGGCCAATTTCCATTAACAACGTGTCTTTTTCAGTCATCGATGCCATGTTTTTTTTAAGAAAATTATTTTTTATCATAAAAATCCTTGTTTTTTATAAAATATCAAATATATAATTTCACAATGCTAAAGACAAACGGTTTTTCCGAAGCGAAATCATGCCAGTCGCCAATCGGTAGACGGCGGCGGCAAACGCCCGGCAAAAAATTTCGAAAACCTCCATTGGATTTTCTCCTTGAAACACTATTATATACAAAGCACTATCGGTTGTCAAATATAAAAAAATCTCTGTTGTATAAATTCCTGGCGGAAATAAAAAAAAAACAGGTACTGGATGTGAAGTTCCTGAATTTGAGAGAGAAATTAATCTCCAATTACAAAGATAAGGAATAAAACCGGTGGTAATCATCAATGAACTGCCCCAGGAAGAAATCAACCCGAAAAATGAAGAGTTGCTGCGGGATATGGTGCGTCAGAATATCCTTTATTATGACCCCACGGAAGCGAAGTATTACCCCCAGGGTAAAAGTTATCATAACGGCATCCGTGCATACTTTTAATGACTCCCCCCAAAAAGGGGATTAATAAACTTTCCCTGCCAACATCATGTCCTGGTAACTAAAAGATTCTTTCCGACCGCACCATGAACCGCTGCGAACCGGGGGCAATATTTCCAGGCGGTTCTTCTTATAAAGTTGTTCGATATACTCCAACGAGTACGCCACCGCGGATTCAGGGATATCGATATCCATAATGCGGCATTCTTCTTCATAACCCGCTGCTTTATATTTAAAATCGATAGTGCTTGCCCCGGTATTAATGTGCTCCAGGGACTCTTTATCCAGGAGGAAATAAGTGATAAAACAACGCCCCCCCTCTTTCAATACCCGGCGGATTTCAGAAAGATAATGTGCCAAATCCGGCGGCAGCATATGGGTAAACACCGACGTCAGAAATACGAAATCAAAGGACCCATCCTCATAGGGAAACCGGTAGTCCACGGCTTTGAATCGACCGGCGGGATTGTAGTTGGAATTATAGATATCGGCCAACCGGAAATGGAAATGGGACGCCCGCGGAGTAATGTATTCTTGACACCACCGGATACCACTGCGGACAATATCGAAACCGTCATAAGTCCCGCCATCCTTTAAATAACCCATCAATGGAACGGCCATACGACCGATCCCACACCCGACTTCCAGTACTTTCTCATGGGGTTTTAGACCGGCCAATTGGACAAAATAGTTAAAAAACTCGTTTCCAATTTCCTTGAAGTCGCCGTTGCCGACAAAAAAAAGTCGCCGCGGCGGGGTTAAAGGGTCTCTCTTGCCTGTCCACAACTCCATGGTATCCTGGAAAAAATATTTACTCCGCTGTCCAAGGTTGTTGATAAAATCGACCGTTCCAGGAAATACCCTGCGTATTTTCGTTCTGACCGGTTTCGGAATCACTTTCTTAATTGTTTGCAGCATCTTATTTCGTTTCTCCTTAAAAAGATAATAACATTAAATAGGGTTTTCTAAAACCTGGGACCAATACGGACCAGGATGTTCTTTCCCGTCCTATTGCCGTCGCTGTCGGTCTCGATGAAGACCAGGCGGTATTCACCCACAAACCCCGGACCCGGCTGCCAGTAAAAAATTCCCTTACCGGGGTCCAGGAAGGAACCGGTGGGCAGCGGTCTCGATTGGTCCCCCACCTTCATATAACCGGACAATCGACTATTCGGCGTGAAAAGGAGTTCGATTCTTTCCAACTCCCTGGTTTCAACCCGGGTCATTCCATACTCATCGGGGTAAACCGCCTGGGGTTCGACATCCTCCCCGGCTCCCCCGTATCCCTTTATGATCCCCACGGGTCCCGGACCATCCTGCCAGGCCCCCGTACCCGCACCCGCACACTGCGCGCTGTTCCCGGGTACAGCGCCCGCTGTTCCCGTCGAGTTCCGGATAGTAAAATACCGGCTGCCGATGCCGTCCGCGTTCCCGGCGTCATCCCTGGCCACCCACACGATGGTGTGAATACCATTGTCATATGCCGTGGTATCGAAATAATAATAACCATGTGCCCCATTACTATTATTATACCCCGGGAATAAAGAAGCAATGTCCGGCCGGTAAAAATTATACGCCGGTTGTCCCAGTTTGACGCCGTCCACATAAACATCGATGGTGGAACCATTCTTAGGGACGGTGTTGGGCAGCGGCGTCAATACCCAGCCCTCGTTCTTGAAAGCGGACCCGGAGGCCGTTCCACCCTGGGCCGGCCTATCCATGGCGCCAAAGGGTTTCACCGCATGGGCATTGTCCACCGTTATGGTCCTGGAACCCAGGCTTACCTCGTTTCCTTCCACATCCACTGCCCTGGCCACAATGGTAAACGTACCGTTGCCGCCGTTAGGCAAGAAATTGGTCAACATCATGTACCCCCAACCGGCTTTGTAGTTATTGGGGTACGCGGGATATGCTCCTTCCACATCCGGCCGCGCCCCTTCCACGAACAACGCGTCGCCGATATAGAGCAATGCATCCCCGTCCTGCCGGTACAGCTTGACGCTCTGCACCCCGATATCATCCAGCACCCAGCCGGTAAAAGGGACGCTGCTGCTGACGGTGGACCCGCCGGTGGGGGTGGAATATTCTCCGAAAGGTAGAGCGGAAGTCCCCTCTTGATATACATTGAGGGTAACCGTTACGGTCTGGGGCGAATTGGAAGCAAAAGAGTCCGCAGCGGTAATCGTCCCGGTATAGGTCCCGGCAGCCATACCGGATGGATTGACGGAGACCGTCACCTCGGCGAAGTTGGTCCCGGAAATGGGCGTACAGGTAATCCAGGTTTGATCCGCCGTCAACGACCAGTTGAGCTTACTGTCGGTTTTGTTGCGGACCGTAAACGTTTGCGCCCCGGTGGTTCCCGCCGGGAATGAGCCGAAGGTCAACTGTTCGCGGTTCAATTCGATCTCGGGCATCGGTGTGTATTCCACTTTATCCAGCCACCCGCAGTCCGAACCGGCGCTGCTGGAAGAGTCTTTCTCGTAACTCCACTTCAACGTAAAAGTCCCCGTGGGAAGAACATAGGTTTGCTGATCCCAGATGACAGAGCCGCTGATTTTATTTTGTAAATTATTATCGATATAAAACGCCAGGGAATCGTAATAGCTTTCCGAAGATACGCTCCACCGGAAGCTCAATATACCGGGACCGGCGGCCGTGGCCTGGATATAAGTCGATTGGGAATTGCCTATGGCGCCGCTTTGCGCGGAGTCATCGTCGTAAAAAGCAGTTTCGGTTTGCTCGAACCAGGCGGCGGAACCGCCGGTGGTCCAGGTAAGATCACAATTATCCACCGCCCCACAGAGCGTCCCCAACCCCGGCGCGGAAATTTTGCACACGAAGGCATCCATGCTACCTTTCAAAGTATTTTGGTAGGCCGCTTCAATGGGAAAATCGGAACTCTCCGTATAGCCGGACACATAAATATTGCCGCTGCTATCTACCGCAATACCTCTCCCGGAATCATAATTGCCGCCCCCTAAATATGTGGAGAGGTTCAGGCTGCGACCATTGGCGGAGAACATGGCGACAAAGGCGTCTAAACTTCCGTTGAAAGTATTTTGAATCGCTCTCTTAACAGGGAAATTAGAACTCCTGGTAGAACCGACTAAATATATACTCCCGGAACTGCTTACTATCACATGGGAAGCGGAATCCGCTTCAACCCCCCCCAGGAAAGTGGAGTACTCGATGGTGTTACCGGCAGCGGCGAACCTGGTAAGAAATACATCTTTGTCCCCGGAATGACTGCCCTGGTAGGCATCCTTGATGGGAAACCCGGCGCCGAAGGTATCCCCGGTCACATAGGCCCTGCCGCTGCCGTCCACTGCTATGTCGTACGCGGTATCGCCCAGGCTGCCGCCCAGGTAGGACGAATAGATCAGGCTGGTCCCCGTCGCAGATAATTTGGTAACAAAGACGTCGCAGTCGCCGCCGCCGTAGGCGCCCTGGTATTCGTTCAGGGTGGGGAAATTGGTACTGGTGGTCCGGCCGGCCACATAGGCATTGCCGCCGTTTACCGCGAGGCCGTACGCGGTTTCCGCGCCATTGCCCCCTAAATAGGTGGAATAAATAAGGCTGCTGCCGGATGAAGAGAGTTTGGCCACAAAGGCATCAAGATCGCCGCCGCTGTAAGTGGCTTTATAGGCGCTAAGGGTGGGAAAATTAGTGCTGGAGGTACGTCCGGCGATATACATGTTATTACTGCTGTCCAACGCAATACCGAATATTTCATCCTGGCCGTTGCCGCCCAAATAGGTAGAGGATACCAGGCCGCTGCCGGAGGCGGAAAGAACAGTCACGAAAGCCTCGTCCATGCCGCCGGCGTAGGTATTTTGATACGCATTGAGGGTGGGAAAGTTGAAACTGTAAGTGATTCCCGCTACATACGCCCTGCCGCTGCCGTCCACCTTGATGCTTTCGCCTGCTTCGTTGCGGCTGCCCCCTAAGTAGGTGGAGTAGACCAGGCTGTCCCCGGCCGGGGAAAATTTAGTTACAAAGACATCCATTCCGCCCCCGGCAAATGTATTTCTATAGCCGTTGAGGGTGGGGAAATCATCGCTGTATGTATCTCCTGTCAAATACACACTGCCGCTGCCGTCTATGGTAAGACCAAAATTATGATCCTTGTTACTGCCGCCGAGATACGTGGAATAAACCAGCACCATCGGATCGATAATTAATTCATGGTTCTTATCGTATTTTCCCACTTCAAAGCCGAACGTATTTTTCCCTATTTTTTTAAATTTAACTTCCACTTCTATTTGCCCTTTCGTACTCTCCTGGTAACCGATAGGCCGTTTATGGATTAATTCTCCAAACCGGGTTTCGATGATAAGGTCCCCTACCCCATCGATGCGGGCACCTTTCACATTTTTATATTGGAACCGAATATGCCCCGGCTCCCCGTCAGGCTTAACGATCCAGTCGTATTCGATTTGTTTTTCAATCCCGTATACTTTTAAATCGATGTTTCGGTAAATATTTTTGTACATGACGGCCTTTGCTGTTTGAATATCCGTATGCCACTTTGACGGATCGTTTCCTATTAAATAGTTTACTTTGTGTTGGGTCACATCCACGGGAGCCATTTCCGGTTCAGGGTTTGCCCCCGGGAAAACCAACCGGGACACATCCCGTTCCCCTGGACGCCGCCCTTTTATTTCTTGAATGCTGTCGAAAACAAGCCCTTCCTTTGTCAGCCACAGCGTATACCCCGATGTTTTGGCATAAAATTTTGCCGGTTCATTCACCTGTCCCCGGTTAGGAATAAAATATAACGGCAGCCTGCCGAATCGGACATCCTGTCTTAGCCCCGGTATTTTTTCCGATACCGCCATTGGGGTCGGGCTTTTCGGCGCGGAAACCAGGACAAACGCAAACGCCAGCGAAACAATCATCATGAAAATCAACCGTCTTTTCATTTTTTACTCCTTATAAATCCATATCCGTAATTATACTCTATTTTGTTTTTTTTGGGGATAGTCCAGCCGGGGTATTTTTATTTACGGCGCCGGGGGCAGTCAAAAAGGAAACAGGCGGCGAAGCAACACGGCAATGCCGCCCCCGCGCTTCGCCGCCCATCCCCCATCTATTAATCGATATTTACGTTAGTCGCTTTAGCGCCGCCGGCGTCGCCAGCGTCGCCGGCGAACCTGGGAACAATATGAACCAGGATGTTCTTCCGGGTCATGTCGCCGTCTTGATCCGTTTCCACGAACACCAGGCGGTATTGGCCCACAAAACCCGGACCCGGCTGCCAGTAAAAAATACCTTTGTCGCGGTCCAGGAATGAACCGATGGGCAGCGACCTCAATTGGTCGCCCACCTGCATCCAGCCGGACAACCGGCCGAAATTGCCGAAACGGATTTCCACCCGTTCCAATTCCCTGGTTTCAATCCTGGTAACACCCTCCTCATCAGGGTACACCCGCTGGGGTTCAAGGGTTGCCCCGACGCCCTTGTATCCTTTAATAACATCGACGGGGCCCGGGACGTCGACCCAACGGACATCGTCCAACGCCATATACCCGGCGCCTTGCGCGTCGCTGCCGTCGCCGGTAAGCCCTGCCGTATTCCGGATACTAAAATACCGGCTCCCGATACCGTCCGCGTTGCCGGCGTTATCAGTGGCCACCCACACGATGGTGTGGAGGCCGTTGCTATATGCCGTGGTATCGAAATCATAATAAGCCAGGGCGCCGTTACTGTTATTATAACCCGGGAAGAACCCCGCAATGTCCGGCCGGTAAACATTGTAAGCCGCGTGGCCCAGTTTGAGGCCGTCTATGTAGACGAAAATAGTGGAACCGTCTTTGGGAACCGTATTGGGCAGCGGCGTCAATACCCAGCCCTGGTTCCTTTTATTGGACCCGGAAATGGTTTCGCCCGGTTCCGGCGAATCAATGGCGCCAAAGGGTTTCACTGCGTGGGCATTGTCCACCGTGATGGTTTTGGAACCCAGGGTCGCCTCGTTTCCTTCCAAATCCGTGGCCTTGGCCACAATGGTAAACGTACCGTTGCCGCCGGGCAGGAAATTGGTCAACATCATGTACCCCCAACCGGCTTTGTATTTATTGGGATACGCGGGATATGCCGTTTCCACATCCGGCCGCGCCCCTTCCACGAACAACGCATCGCCGATATAAACCGACGAAGCGCCATCCAGCCGGTACAGCTTCACGCTTTGCACACCGACATCATCCAGCGCCCAACCGGTAAAAGGTACGCTGCTGCTGACAGTAGAACCGTCGGTGGGGGTGGTATATTCTCCGAAAGGCGCGACTGAACCACCCGCCGTGTATATATTTAAAGTAACCGCCACGGTCTGGGGGGAATTGGAAGCATAAGTATCCGTGATTGTAATGGTCCCGGTATAGGTCCCGGCGGCGAGGCCGGTAGTATTGACGGAGACAGTAACCACACCGGTATTGACGCCGGAAATGGGGTCGCAGCTCAACCAGGTCTGATCGGAGCCGGTAAACCAGTTCAGGGTACTGGCGGTTTTGTTGCTAATGGTAAACGTTTGCGACCCGGTTCCGCCGGCCGGGAATGCGCCGAAGGTTAACTGGTTGCGATTCAACACAATCTCGGGCAGCGGGGTGAATTCTACCTTATCCAGCCATCCGCAATCCGCGCCGTAAGACCAGGCATAGTCTTTTACATAACTCCACTTTAACGTATGGGCGCCTTCGGGGATAGAATACGTCGACTGCTGCCATTGGACCTCATTACCATAGATTTCAGCCTGTAAGGCGTCATCGATTAAGAACTTTAGTTTACCGTATTCATAATAATACGAGGACACATCCCACCAGAAGCTCAATAAGCCCGGGCCGGTAACGGTGGTCTGGACCCAGGATGATTGGGTGCTGTCCATGGGGCCGCTCTGGAGGGCATCCTCGCCGTAATAATAATTATCGGTTTGTTCATACCAATCGGCGGCGCCGCCGGTAGTCCAGTAAAGGTTACAATTGTCCACTGCCCCGCAGAGGCTGCCGAATTCCGTGGTTAAAAACTTGCATACAAAAACATCCAGTCCCTCCGACAACATGTTTTGATAAGGGTTTTCCGTGGGAAAGTCGGTGCTATTGGTATGACCTACTATATATATATTACCACTGTTATTGACTTTGATTCCCCTGCCGGTCTCAGCATTTCCGCCGCCTAAAAAGGTGGAGAAAATCATACCGCGACCGTTGGGAGAGAGCATGGATACAAATGCATCCGCACTTCCGTTAAAATTTTTTTGATAGGCCCTTTTAGTAGGGAAATTGGAACTCCTGGTGGAGCCGATGATATATGCATTCCCGGTATTGTCTACGGTTACGCGCGCGGCCCCATCGATCTCGGCCCCCCCCAGGTAGGTGGAATACTCCAGGGTTTTGCCCGTGGAAGCGAATTTGGTAACAAATGCATCTTTGCCGCCGCCGGCGTGGGTGGACTGGAACCAATTGGCGAGGGGGAAATTAGTACTGGCTGTTTCTCCCACCACATAAGCGCAGTCGCTGCTGTCCACGGCAACACCGTATGCAGAATCCACCAGGCTGCCGCCCAGGTAGGTGGAGTAGATTGGACTCCCCGATGAAGAGAATTTGGTTAAAAAGGCGTCATATTCGCCGCCGTTGTATGAGCCATCATATCTGTTGATGGTAGGGAAATTAGTGCTGGAGGTCCGCCCGGCCACATAGGCGTTACCATCCTTTACGGCGATATCGTACCCGTAATCGGTCCCGCTGCCGCCCAGGTAGGTAGAGTATTCCAGGCTGCCGCCGCCGGCGGATATTTTGGCCACAAAGGCGTCGAAAGCGCCCCCGGCATAACTGCTTTTATAGGCGTCCTGGACAGGGAAATCGGCGCTGGAAGTGTAGCCGGTAATATATATGTTATTGCTGCTGTCCAGCGCAATGGACATCGCTTCATCCTTACCGCTGCCGCCGAAATAGCTGGAATAGCTCAGGCTGGCGCCCGTGGCTGAGAGAACCGTCACAAAGGTATCGTCATCGCCGCCGGCGAAGTTCGCTTGATAGGGACTACGGGTAGGAAAATTAGTGCTGGAAGTTATCCCTACGATATATGCCTTGCCGCTGCCGTCTACCTGGATACCATCGCCCACATCGTTGCCGCTGCCCCCCAGGTAGGTGGAATAAACCAGGCTCTTACCGTCGGATGAAAATTTAGTCACGAAAGCATCGTAAGTTCCACCGACGAAAGTACTTCGATAGGCGCCCTTGACGGGGAAATCCGCGCTGTAAGTATCCCCGGTCAGGTATGTACTGCCGCTGCCGTCCAATGCCAGTGCGAAACCATGCTCATCCCCACTGCCGCCCAGGTACGTGGAATAAACCATTACCACGGGGTCGATAACTAATTCACGGCTGTGATCGTACGTCCCTACTTCAAATCCATAAATGTTTTCGCCGGTCCCTATAAATTTAGCATCGACAACCGCCCGCCCTTCCCTACTCCCCTGGTAACTAACGGGACATTTATGGGTTAATTCTCCCAACGGTGTGGCGATGACCAGGTTTCCCGACTCATCGATGCGGGCGCCTTTCACATTATTATACTGGAAACGAATACTCGCGGGGTTTCCACCGGGTTTGACGATCCAATCGTATTCGATCTGGCTTTCCATGCCGTACACCTTTAGATCGATGTTTTGGTAAACATTTTTATACAGCACGGCCATCGATGTTTGAATATCCGTGCACCACTGAGACGGGTCGTTTCCTTTTAAATAGTTTACTTTATGGCCGGCGACATCCATCGGAACCATTTCCGGTTCCGGATTGGCGTTGGGGCCGACAAAAACAAACCGGGACACGGCCCGTTCCCGGTCCTTCCCGATGCTGTCGAAAACAAGCCCTTCTTTTGTCATCCACAACGTATAGCGTGGGGTTTTGGCGTAAAACTTTGCTTTTTCATGGACCTGCCCCCGGTTGGGAATAAAATAAAGGGGAATATTTCCAAAACCGGCTTGTTTTCCCATCATTCCCAACTGCGAAGATAGAACGCCAGGTCCTTGCACCTTAGCGGTTGATGCAGAGAAAAAGAGCATCGACCACACAATGATAAATAAGTAAATAATCAAACGTTTCATTGAACACCTCCAAAATTATTTTCAATTAATTTTTTTACTACAGCCCATACAATAGCATAATTCCTCTCATTAAAAGTAAAGATTTATAAAACTTTACTCTTTTTTTGGGGGCGTTGGATTAAAGGAGGTTTCGAGATGTAAATATTTATAAATATTTACATCAAAAAAATTTTTCCCACGAATTACACGAATTAGAACGAAGGTTTTTTGTGTACTTTTGGGCGATTACACCGATTTCACAGGTTGTTTTTTCCGCTCTTCCTTTTTCCTATACTCGGAGGGCGTCATGCCGGTGTATTTTTTAAAGGCATTATAAAAGGCCACCATGGTATTAAACCCCACATCGTAAGCCAAAGCGCTAATTTTCTGTTCCTCCCCGAGGGGGCTTTCCAGTATCTTTTTGGCTTCTTCGATACGAAAAGAATTGATGTAATCCGAAAAATTCCGGTTCAACTTTTCATTGAGGACCTGGGAAAGCACGTGATGGCCGACGGCCATTTTTTCGGCCAATACTTGCAGCGAAAGCTCAGGTTCACGGTAGAGTTTCTCATTTTCCATCAGGCGTCTAAGTCTTTTGACGCACTCTTCGGCGTACTGGGGATTCAACGCGGAAGTTTTGTATTTTGCTTTTTTCTTAAGGAGTTGTTTTTTATAGCCGTAAAAACCGGCTGCCGCCGCGGCTGTCAACATAAGAACAAGGAATATTTTAAAAATAAGGGTTTTATAAAAGACGGCTTTCAGGGTAAAGGTCAAGGCGTCGCCGGTCTGGTTCCATACCCCTTCACTGTTACTGGCAAGCACCCTGAAGGTGTATACGCCCGGCGGCAAATCTTTATAGCGCGCTGCCCGTTCCTTACCCGGGGGCAGGAACACCCATTCATTGTCAACCGCTTCCAGGCGGTATTTGAATTTAATTTTTTCCGGCGACAGAAACGTCGGCGCAGTGAATTGGAACTGGCAATCGGTTATGCCTTTGAACGTAAGTGCATCTTCATTTGCATCGGGCCCCCGGAAGGCAATAGCCCGCTCATTAAAAAGTACTGCTTCGATCGCCACCGGGGGCGGGATTTTGTTGATTTGAATTTTCCCCGGGTTGACAATGGTAATTCCTTTTTTGGTAATAAACCAGAATTCGCCCTTCGCTGTCTTAAGCGCCGAGTTCCCGGAAAGTTGATTATTAAATTCGATGCTTTTCATGCCGTCGGGTATCCCGAAAGAGGTGCAATTGATTATATCCTCGCTGCCTGAACCGGAGCCGCCGCCGTCGGCAAAGCGGTTGAGTTCTTTTTTGCCGACGCGAAGAATGCCGCTGTCGCTCATCAGCCAGAAATTCTCCCGCGGGTCCTCAAAAAACTGGTAAATGAAATTGGTGGTCATGCCTTCGGCGGTGGTATAAGAGGTGATGACCCCATTCTTGAAGCGTTTCAACCCTGCCCCGTGGGTGGCCATCCAGGACACGCCGGCCCCGGATTCCGAAGCGGCCAAGTCTTCGTAGATGCAGGTGACGGAAACATCCTGCAAGTAATAGGTTATATTTTCTTTGGATAATTTACCGTCTTTTAAAAAAGTGATGCCTTTGTCGCCGGCAATCCAGATGTTCTTTTGTTTATCTTCATAAACATTGTGAACCATCTTGCCCAGCAAGCCGTTCCGGGAGTTAAGGGATGCCATGACCCCGTCGGTGTACCGGCTGACGCCGTCAAAGGTGCAGAACCAGAGATTGCCCCGGCTGTCCCTGGATATGGAAGTGACCAGGTTGTCGGCCAGGCCTTCCCGGGTGGTCAATTGAACCAGCGTTTTATCTTTCCGTTGAAAGACGCCGTTGCCGTTGGTACCCAGCCACAGGTTCCCGGCGGCGTCATCGGCGATGCAGGTGATGCCCGTACCGGAAATACGCGGGAGTTCCACGGATTCGATATACTGGCCGCCCCTGCAGCGGAACAATTTACCCCCCAGGGAGCCGATCCAGGTATCGCCGCGGCGGTCTTCAAACAGGGAAAAAAGAATTTCCTCCTGTGGTAACTTAAGCGGTTCAAAAGAGATGAATTTACCGTCTTTTAAGCGCCGGATTCCCGAATCGAAGGTCCCCACCCACAAACTCTTTTCCTTATCTTCAAAAAGGCAAGCAATGGTAAAGGGATTTAAGACGCTTTCAAAGCCGATGGCGTTATCCCGGCTTTTCTTAATGCGATTTAATCCCTTTATCGTACCCACCCAGAGGGTGTTGTCGCTGTCTTCGATAATATAGGTCACATAGTCGTTGGATAACCCATCCCGGGTGGTATACCTTTCGGTTCCCTTTTCAGTTACACGCAGCAGGCCGTTATTGGTCCCGATCCACAACCGGCCGTTACGGTCCTCATGCATGAAAATAATATGGCAGTTCTCCAGGCCGGCAACGGGGTATTGGGCAAACTTCCCATCCCGGTAGACAAAAACGCCGTCTTCACGGGTTCCGAACAACAAATTGCCTTTGGAATCCTCCACGATGGCGTTGATTTTTTTGCCGCCCAGCCCGTAAGAGGCGTTAAATGCGGTAAATTTCCCGCTGCGGTAGCGGTCCAGGTAACTGGTAAAAAAACTGATCCAGAGATTACCCCTTATATCGTCCTTGATGCGGCGAATACGGTCCCTGGTGAGCCCGTCGGCAGGGGTAAGGGTTTGGAAACGATCGGACTGGCGCCGGTAAGACGTTAAACCCGCGGAACTTCCGATCCAGAGAACCCCTTCCTTATCGACAAACAGGGTGTCGGGGATGGTGCTTTCCCTGGAATTACTATCGCCATTGCTATCGCTATTACCATTGCCATTCCCGGAAAAATGAATGATGGAAAATTTTATGCCGTCGAAGCGAACCAGGCCTTTGGAAGTGGCAATCCACAAGTAACCGTCGGGGGTTTGGGCAATGGCGTTGATGGAATTGGAAGGGAGGCCGTTGGATATTTCCCATTGGTCCACCAGGTATTGTTCGACCGGCTTCTCCGGGTCCAATCCCAATAATAATCGACTGCAAAATAAAAGGACGATAATAGCGCTGCTTAATAAGCGCCGCGCCCAACAAAGAATTCTACGCAATTGTCTATCCATGGTTGTTTTTTATTTGCTTGTAAGGATAGAATAATAAAGGAAATTGAGCAATATTTCAATAGCGAATCGCATTTTTCTGAAAAAAAAACAGCCGGGCAGCGGGTTGGTTGCGCCCGACTATTTTTTTGAATTCTCCACCCATCGATGAACGGGTTTTAACAAAAAATAGGTACGGCTGTTCGGTCGGGCTGTGGGTCCCCGATACCGCCTTTGACTGCTTTCAGTTCATCGTTGTTCAATGAGGTGATGAAACTCTCAACCTTAATTCCTTCAAGTTTTAATTTTTTTTCGTTATTCATTTTTATCCTCCATATTAATTATTCCTGCCCCCCGAGTTTGACGTTTAACGCCTTCCCGGGAAGCGTTTCATTATTACCAGACCAATAGATAGCAATTACCGTGCCAAACTGGATAAAAACATGTCTATTGGTGGAAACAATTGATAATAAAGGATAAACCGCTGATGCGGCGTTATGAGGAAAAAATGCCTGGATTATGAACCGTATGAACTATATGGATGAAATATGAACTTTGTTCACAGTAGTCAAACGAATGTGACTATCCAAAAAGATATGGCGCAGAGCGCAAATTTGTAGGGAACAGGCACTGCCTGTTCCTTAAAATGCGAATCGGAACAGGCAGTGCCTGTTCCCTACCAATGCGGATTGAAACAGTTTATTTGCGACGTAAAGCAGATTCGATATAAAGGGAAAAGGCTTCGGGTTTTCCAGGCGGGGCGATCTCGAATTTAAGTTTCAAGGTTTCGTTGGCCGATTTGATATAGGTAAGCCGGAACCGCGGCGTGGAAGGTTGGATTTCGCTGACAAAGGTCAGTGTATTTTGATCCGCGGAAAATTCAACGGTATAATTAATCACATGCCCTTCGTTATCGAAATAGACCGCCTGGGTCTTCCCGGGAACCTGGTATATGATGGTAAGATCATTATGTGAATAAGCGGGTCGATCTTTTGCAGCGGGAAACTCGGAGTAGTTCTTCCGCACCAGGACCCTGTCCTGGAGATCCAGATAGAACGAACAGCCCCCGGCGCCCTGACCGGGTTGATTGCCGCCGCCTTCGCCCACCCATTCTCCCAATAAAAACTGCCAGGAACTCCAATCGGCATTCTTGGCGGGCTGTTGGGCCGATAATAATGTGGATACAATAAAGGGTATAACGCATAATGTTGCCAATACGATGATTTTTTTCATTCGTTTGTCTCCTTTTTATTTAATTTCAATGTAAAACCAATTTTAGACCATTTTTTAGAGAACATAAGAGAATTTTAAGAAGAGAGTATCGCCTTGAGTGTTTGAATTCCCTGGTATATTCCACGCCGGTGGAGAATTTGTTGGCGAGGTCAACCGCCAATCCCTGGTCGATCTGCCAACTGCGCAGCACGCCCCCCCGGGCGCCCCAATAAATATTGTAATTAGAAACGTAGCCTATACGCTTCAGCCAACCTTTGCGGACCCACCAGGTTTTTTCCACGGCGGAGTCCAACTCATGGCCGTCATCATCACTGATGAAAGCCACGGCATTGGCATTGTCGGCAAAATTCTCACCCAGATGGGTACAGCGAAGGTGGATGCGTTGTTGGTAGATTTCAGCCCCCTCCAGGAAAAAATTCCGTTTTTCTTTTAAACTCAGTTCGAAACGGGTCAGGTTGATCACTTCCTGGTCTGCTTCCACTGTAGCAAAATCCGGGTTGGCGGTTAAATCCGCGGACACCGACTGAGAAAACGCATACCGCATATCAAGGCCGGCATCGATATCAATCTTTTTCCCTTTTTCAATTTTTGTAATCAGGTGGGGGATGATTTGCCCGCGTTTTCCCGTTTTACTTAAATCCAGGCCAATCAGCGCGCCAAATTGAGAGACCCGTAGATAGGATTCCATTGGGCCGCTCCAGGCATCGATTTCCATGTTGCGGGGAATAAAACGGGTGATTCCCAGGCCCCAGGTTCTTTTTTTGCCCGGGTTGAATTTGAGGGTTTCAAAAGGAATAGCCAATTCCGCGGTCCAGCCGTTTTCGGTTATGGCGCCGGCGGACAGCCATTTGCCATCCCAGGTATCGTCAAAGGTGCGGCCGTTGTCTGCCAGTCGTCCGTCTTTTTGAATCCCGCGAAGATTCGTGAAAAAAATATAAGCGGTTTGCCCATCGTTAAAGGTATCCAGGGCAATGGCCACGGCATCGTCGCCGGACACTTCCCCTTCCCGTTTACTCACCCGTGCGGCAATCTTTTGGGGTTCCGGATCACGGCAGGCGATGCCGAAATAGATATAATTGCTGTCGTAGAGCACGCGGACTTCTGTTTGCCAGGATGCGGGGGCGCCTTTCGACGGTTCATACTGGATGAAACCCGAGGTAGGTTGGGACTTTTGCCATATTTTTTCAGCCATTATTCCATCGATGATAATTTTATCGAATGTTTTCAGGGTGGAAACGGATTTTGGGGCGGTACTTCCCCACAACAACGACTGCATAAGGAATAATACCGAAATAAAAAAAAATATGATTTTCATCATGTTTATATATCATATTTTCCAGTGAATTCCAATAGTGACATCCCTGGTAACCCCCCCTTTTTTTTAAAAGCAATGTATTAAATATCTTTAACAAAGGAATATTCTTTGTCTGTCGCATATTCCACCCTATCCGACAGTCGAGATTTGACACGGCACTGGGGGGTTTTACTTAATAACGCCCGGGTAGATATACCTATTTTTTAAAAAGGAAGTTGATTTTTACGCCCTTTAATACTAATATACTCTTATCGGGCCAAATGCCGGGCGTAGGGTAGTTTCCCTGTCCGGCTTATGAAGGCCGCCGGGACTTTTAAAAAGAACCGGGAGTTAATGGAGGAAAGGGTGGAAAGGATGAATTCAACAATGATTGTATCTAAACGTTTATTTCTAATCTCCATACTGGCGGTGTTTGTTATGTCAAGCGCAAGCGCCGTAAACACGGTATGGGGAGCAAACTTAAAGGTGTACTTCATCGATGTGAGCCAGGGGGATTGCGAATTAATCGTATCCCCCACCGGCAAAACTGTTTTGATCGATGCGGGAAATAATGGAAAAGGAAGTTCCGTAGTGCTGCCATATTTAAACAACCTTGGTATTACCGACCTTGATTACATTGTGGCCAGTCATTACGACGCCGATCATATCGGCGGGTTGGACGAGGTAGTGGCAGGTTTGGGCGGCAGTTCTCATATACTCTCCGCCGCTTACGACAGGGGCGGTTCCTGCAGCAGTCCAACCTACACGGATTATACAAAAGCGGTGGGAGATAAACGAACGACAATCACTCCCGGGCAGGTGATCGATCTTGGCGGCGGCGCTGTACTAACCTGCATCGCTGTCAATGGAAAAACCAAAAACGGGACTATTTATTCGGGTAAAACCGAAAATGAATTAAGCGCAGCAGTAAAACTTGATTACCAGGATTTCCAGGCTTATTTCGGCGGAGACAGCGGACAAGCCGTCGAGGGAAGCATCGACACATTGGTAGGTAATATCGATGTTTACAAAGTCAGTCATCACGGCAGCGATACTTCTTCCAGCCAATCTTTCCTGGATATTATCCAACCGGGAGTGTCTACCATACCGGTGGGCAGCAACAGCTATGGTCATCCCTGCGATATTGTCCATACCCGCCTGGTAAATATCGGCAGCTATATTTATCAAACCCAAACCGGTAACCAGGCCCCGCCGGCCTGTTATGGCGAGGTGGCCAACGGCAGTTTCGAAATTGTAACCGATGGCTGTGCATACACGGTCAGCGGTTCCGGTCTTTCAACAGCCACTTATGCCACGGACGGCAGCTTTAATTGCGGTGGACAAGGAATGAATGTGGTCATCAGCGAAGTGCTTTACGATTCCCGGGTCTACTCCGAAACGACGGGAGAATGGCTGGAACTTTATAATCAGACGTCATCCGAAGTGAATATCGGCGGGTGGACTATCGCGGATAATTCCAAAAGTTATACCATACCCACCGGTACGACGATCGACGCCCATGGTTATCTCGTGATAGCCGCCGGCAGCGCGGAATTTATCCGGGAATATGGCTGCGCCCCGCACCTGGCCGACCTGGACTTGCGATTAAATAACGACGGCGATTACCTGACATTGAAAAACAGGGGTGGAACAGTGATGGACCAGGTGGCCTGGGGAAGCGGCGGCGGCTATGTCAGCGGGTGGGGCAGTACATCCCAGCCAAATGCGGATGAAGCCAAAAGCATTGTCAGGTTAAACCCGGATCAAGATACCGATACATACGCCGATTGGCTGAGCAATCAAAATCCGGCCCCAAATTCCGATGGCGCTCCCATAATCGCATTGAACCCCACAACGATAAATTTTGAATTTTTACCGGGAAACTATACGGATTCCCAGACCTTTTCAATAAATAAATCCGGGTGCGGCACACTAAATTGGTCAATTAGCGATAACGCCGCCTGGCTTTGCTGCAGTAGCACTTCCGGGACTGATTCGGGCGAGGTCACGGTTTCCGTGAACACATCCGGGTTGACGCCAGGTACTTATACGGGAACAGTTGCCGTTACTGCCGCCAATGCCTCGAATTCCCCGCAAAATGTGACCGTTACATTGACAATCCTGGAAAATCCCGGGGCGCCGAAGATTTCATTAAACCGTACGGCGCTTAATTATGGGGCTTATGAAGGAGTTGTAACAGGCGCCCAAAATATATTAATAAGTAATACCGGGACCGGGACCCTGGACTGGTCCGCCAGCGTCAATGCCAATTGGCTCAGTTGCAGTCCGACTTCAGGGACTGATTCGGGCGTGGTTACCGTTTCTATAAATGCCGATAGAAGCGGGTTAGCGATAGGAACTTACAGCGGCCTTGTTTCGATTAGCGATCCCAATGCCGACAATTCGCCGCAGACAGTGACCGTTACGTTAACGATTCATGATATGAATACATCGCCCTTCGGAACTTTTGAAACTCCTACACAAAATTCTACCGTATGCAGTAGCATACCGGTCACCGGGTGGGTATTGGATGATATCGATGTAGTCAACGTGAAGTTATACAATGGTTCCGATTATATCGGGGATGCGGTATTCGTGGAAAGCGCCCGGCCGGATGTGGAACTGGCCTATCCCGGTTATCCTAAAAATTACCAGGCCGGTTGGGGTTATATGATGCTCACCAACTTCTTACCCAACAACGGAAACGGGACGTTTACCCTTTATGCAAAAGCCACCGACGTGAAAGGGAACGAGGTGACATTGGGTTCAAAAACGATTTATGTCGATAACGCCCATGCGGTAAAACCGTTTGGCGCCATCGATACTCCTTCGCAAGGCGGCGCGGCTTCCGGCGACTGTTTTATCAATCATGGGTGGGCATTAACTCCGCGGCCCAACAGTATTGCCATAAACGGCTCTACTATCGGCGTCTATGTAGATGGAGTCCACCTGGGGAGCCCCACCTACAACAGCTACCGTTCCGATATTGCGACTTTAATGCCCGGCTACGCCAACAGCAATGGCGCCGGCGGTTATTTTAGCCTGGACGCCGCTGCTTTTGAAAACGGCATTCACACCATTCATTGGATAGCCACGGACAGCGCAGGAAATTGGGGCGGCATCGGCAGCAGGTACTTTACTGTCCAAAACACAGGGAACATTTCAAGGCTTCGTGAGAAGGGACAAAAATGCCTGTCCGCATATTTACCCACTTATCCTTTTTGGCTTGATGATCTAAGAGAGGATAATCCCGGCGAATCGGTCGAAGTAATCATGGGTTATTCCAACGATGGACAGCGCCAAAAAATATATCCTGGTGAAAATGGCATAACTCTTGTGGTAATTAAAGAACTGGAGCGGGTGGAGATTCATTTCCCGGGGGGAGCAAAGGGGGAAGCGCCGTTGTTTGAATGCGGCAATTCTTCATTCCCTATCGGTAGTACATGGATGGGATACCGACTCATTAGCGATCGATTGAGCCCGCTGCCAACCGGTGCGACCCTGGATACCGAAAGGGGCGTCTTCTATTGGCAGCCGGGGGTTGGCTTCATCGGGACATACGAATTTATATTTTTACAAAAATCGACTCACTGGATTAAGAAAAGGATAACCATACGAATTGAACCGAAATTTTAATTTTTTATATATTTCGATTTCTATAAAGCATTGCTACGGAAAGAAAAGACGGTTCATCCATGAAACCAGTATATCAACCTGGGCAACGTGTGCATCAAGATATCTCATAGTAATGGCAGTTCCTAATGGTTTACCGGGGTCTTCCTGCCAGGCAAGCCATGTGTGAATGGTCGCCATATTACCGCACCTCGATCCGGTCGCGGGCGGCGATTGCCAGTTCATCCTCGGCGAAGATTGTTGGAATAATTGCTTCACCCTTGCGGGACAGGCGAACCAGTACCCCTTCTCCCGGCGTCTCGGCGGCCGCTTCCTGGAAAGATTCAACCGCGTCCCAACTGTGCGAGGTCGCAAACACCTGGATATCCAGCCGCCGAGAGAGCTCGAACACTGCCCGCCATACATCCAATTGTACAGTGTGATGCATCCCATTCTCGAACTCATCGATCAGAAGGAGTCCGTTTTTCGCATTGACAAGAGATAGGACAATTCCGAACAGGCGATTTAGACCATCCCCAAAGGTCCGAAGCGGAACCGGTCGCGGTAAGTTGCCGGCGCGCACTATCGCGGTCCGCTGTTGTCTCGGTCCCTCAGGGCCCACCATGGAGACTGCGGAGATTTCCGGGTCAATGATACGAAGCGCCTCGACAACGTCTTTCTCAAGGTCCGAAAGCGCGATCTTGTCCCACAGTACGCCAAGGGTGGCAGTGTGTTCTCCGCCGTAAGGACTCACGAAGACGCATGGCAGACTGGATTCATCGCCAAGGTCCGGTCGGAAGATCCGCCCCCGATACCCATAGCGACGAAAGTTATCCAAAGTTAGAATACGTTTCACCCCACCTGTTTCAACAACCAATGCCGGGATACCATCGCTTTCGCCGAAAAGGTTCCTCTGCCCCGGTACAAGTCGCCGCGGCTGTCCTTCCTGCCCCCGTTCCTCGGAAACCCATGCCACCTCTAATGTCAATCGCATCGATGGTTGACGACCTTTGGCTGAAATAACGATCGCCTGCGATTTGTCCGATGGCTGTGGGAACCCGTGAAAAAGGCTTGATATCTGTAACAATCCCTCGGCGTCGATATGGCGAATCGGTTCTTCCGACTCCCCAAAGTCTTCCTCGCGGTATCGCAGGATGTTGTTGATTACAGTCGGCGAAGCGTTGGAAGCCAGGATACGCAATGCCTCCAGTATCGACGATTTGCCGGTGTTGTTTCTCCCCGTGATTAGATTGATCCGACCAAGACCGTCGATTTGAAGTTGCCGGAGCACTCGAAAGCGCTCAATAGTCAGGGTATCGATCTTCGGTTTCATATTTTTGCTCCTTTCGCGATGAAAATCGCGCCGCAAAATCTGTGCCTACACTTTGTCATATCGCCATAGCTTAAGTATACCGTTTTATCCATATTTGAATTATAGAGGAAATTCAGATGAATTTCAATCGAACTCATCTTTTTTTGCTGAAGTTTCATAAAATCCTGGGGAAGATAATTCGCCTGCCCCTTTTAATTCCAGCTTATCCGAGTTAAGCAATTCAAATCTAAGGGGTTTGGGGACAGGCAAATTTATGCAAATAGAAGAACGGGGGAAAAAATTACAATGGGCAAAGGAAATCAAGGGGAAAAAGCACTTGAAAATAATAACGAAAAAAGGTAAAATGATATTTTAACGAAAATCTATAAAAGTGGCTTATGGAACCAGCATTTTTTCCAATTTAAGCTGAACTAGTACTATGTTATTTGAATTTCTATCAGACGATTAGGAGGTAAGCCCCCTTATGAAAGAAACCAAGCAAGTTATTCTTTGTCCTCTAGCGGTTGGAATAAAGATAGGAGATAGGGAAGAATCCAAAAAAGGAGAAAAAAAAGAATAATGAAGAATCGATTGGAAAATATGTCTGAGAATTTTTCGATATTTACGTCTATAATTGTCGGATTATTAGGAGTTATTATTGGTATTGCAGATCTTTTTGAATGGAAATTGCCATTAATCAACGTTTCAAAGGGTCCCCTTTCATTCATATTGATCACTGTCGGGTTTTTGTCACTTGGAATGGGTTTGGAGCGAATCATTAGATTCCGGCGAATGGACGAGCAAATTCAAAAGATTGAACAAATAATAGAGAAATCATCAGGAGGTAAACATCTTAGAGGGTCTAATGAAATCTATGGCGCATCAATAAGACTCCTAAATGAGGTTCAAAATCAAATCAGAGCAATCATTTATACAAATGTACCAAGGGCACCTGAAAAATGGCTTGAAACAATAATTCGTAGGCTAAAAGAAACGAAGAGAAGCGGCTCTTTTGCAAGGTTTGTGCAAGTATTTGCATTAGATATAAACCAAATATCAGATGAATTTAATGAGAAGATTAATCAGCGTATTAGACTTTATGAAAAAAATGGTGTGGGTAATCTTGTATCGATATCCCTCGTTGATATGAAATCACCTGTTGGTTTTGACGTTCTCATCTTAGATAGAAATCACGTGCTCATTGGATTTACTAAATTTAGCGGAGCAGATCAACTGCAAAGTGCCATACTGTTCGAAAACCAACCTCATATTGCTGATGAATTTGCTGATTGGTTTGATAAAGTTATTCTTCCATCTGTAAATAAAAAAATATATCCCATTTGATCTATAGGTTCGGAAGGGGACAAGCAAATTTTCATCTGCATCGTTTCTTGTCGCCACAGCCTGCATTTTTGTCAAAAGAGCAGAGGGGAAATTTCCGGGAGCTTCGAAAAAACTTCTCAGGACCAGGATAAATGTTCCCGGAGCAGAGGGGAAATTTCCCGGGGCTTCGAAAAATCTTTGGGAAGGTCGGAAAAATCTTGCGGGAGGCAAGAAAAATCTTTCGGAAGCGCCAACAAATCTTCCGGAAGGTCAAGAAAATCTTTGGGAAGCTCAGGAAAATCTTTCGGAAGGCAAGAAAAATCTTCGGGAAGGTCGGGAAAATCTTTCGGAAGCTCAAGAAAATCTTGCGGAAGGCAAGAAAAATCTTCCGGAAGGTCAAGAAAATCTTTGGGAAGCTCAGGAAAATCTTTCGGAAGGCAAGAAAAATCTTCGGGAAGGTCGGAAAAATCTTTGGGAAGCTCAAGAAAATCTTGCGGAAGGCAAGAAAAATCTTCCGGAAGGTCAAGAAAATCTTTGGGAAGGTCGGGAAAATCTTTCGGAAGGTCAAGAATATCTTTCGGAAGGCCAGAAAAATCTTCCGGAAGGTCAAGAATATCTTTCAGAAGGCAAGAAAAATCTTTGGGAGGGGTTTGGGGACAGGCAAATTTATGCACCCCGGTCCGTACCGATTTGAAAAAGGTGTTTTATAGTTTGAGATTCGTTATTATTGAAGTTAACGAGAGTTTTTTATAATGGGGAAGGGAACAGGCCAATTTTCAACCTTTTATTGGGATAAAAACTGTTTTTTCAGATGCCTACCATGCGGCATATTGCAGGGATTGAATAATATCCTCCTTTTCCAGTTCAGGATAAGCTTCGAGGATATCTTCCAATGGCATCCCGGCTGCGATTTGTTTCAAAATTATAGAGACGGTTATTCGCATCCCCCTAATGGTGGGTTGCCCCAAACATATTGCGGGATCAATCGTAATACGATCAAGTACATTCATATCCTGACTCCTTATCAAGAATTTATTCATCCTTACTATAATACGAAAACAAAAAAAAATCAACTCTTTGCTTGCTAATATCTAGTGCGGTTTGGGGACAAGCAAATTTATGCATCAAAATGATATTCAATATCATAATCTCTTTACGTCTGCATCTGTACCTGTTGCCAGGCTTAATGCATAATCAAGAGCGCTTTCCATTTTTTGAGGAAGCTTACCTAATTTTTTTTGAATTCTAATTTTGTCTATGGTTCTTATTTGCTGGGTATTAACCAGGCTTTCTTTTATAAGACCGGTGGTTTTATTAGCTGAAACCGGCACAAAGAAAAAGGATTTAACCTTTTTCTCATCGTAATGAGTAATAGCACATACTATAATTGTTCTTGAATTCTGATTGATGATGTTGGGAGACACAATCACACATGGGCGAGTTTTTTTTATCTCGCGTCCCTTTGTAGGGTCAAGTTCCACCATCACAATATCCAGCCTGGAAAGATTGTTCATAGCTCTCCCTCCAATTCATCAAACTCATTGGCGAAAGCGATATTCTCCTCCTGGCTGGCTTTAATTCCCTCTAAAAGGTTTTCTCTCAAGGATTGTTTTTTTCGTTCCATAATAAGCCGTTTTTCTAACAAATCTACATCAAGTTCAACTACGTCCTCAGCATGAAAATCCAAGAGCCTCACGATTTGTTTTGGGAAAATGATCCCCATTGAATTGCCTATACTACGCACTTTTACTTCCATATTTAACCTCCGCGCATATAGTTTAACGTAAGTTAAACTTTTTGTCAATACAAAAGATCTTAAGCTTTGCACAATATTGCAGGAGAAGTGACAGAGATAGGGGACAGCCCAGGAAAAGTATGAGCCACAGATAACGCAGATGGCGCAGATTACACTGATTAATATTTGAAAATACTTAAATAACGGCATCAGCGTAAGCAGCGTAAGCAGCGGTTCAGACACTTTATTGTCAGAAACCGGAAAAATCTTCCTTGATCCAGGAAAGAAATTGCGGGAAACCGGAAAAATTTTCATAGATTCAGGAAAAGTATTGCGAGATACCGGAAAAATCTTCTCAGAAACAGTAAAGAACTTGCTTGATTCAGGACTATTTTTGATAGATCCTGGAAAAATCTTCCTATAATTAAGGTTCTTTCTCATTTTGAGTGGGTATGGTAAAATAAGGGAAAAATGGAGTTATAAAATGAGCGGATTAGAATCACTATTTACAAAAGCTTTAAAATTAGAACCTCCCTGGCAAATCGAAAAGATCGA